>Ga0233428_1004142_pt1 | contig 11490 bp, 10 predicted proteins | sample SI_118_April2016_4_FD_179890 | JGI IMG/M metagenome (GOLD analysis project Ga0233428, IMG submission 179890) | Seawater microbial communities from Saanich Inlet, British Columbia, Canada - SI_118_April2016_120_MG | ecosystem: Environmental > Aquatic > Marine > Inlet | place: Canada: British... | reverse complement strand
TGCCTTAGAAAAATATAACACCTATCGACCTCATGGGGCGCTGGACGGACTCACACCTATGGAGTATATTCAAACAACTAATCTCGAGGTGGCTGCTTGAGTCTCAAACCACCTGAACTTATACACCTAAAACCTTGTGTTACTCTAAACATGAGCTACACTGAATAACAAAGCAATCATCTTAAAGGCGGTAAACATGGGGAAATTCAAAGAAAATGAGACAATTTCTGCTGTTGACAAGGATCTCAAGAAACGGCTCAATGCCGCGAAGACTGCAGCCAAAAAGAAGGATTATGCAGGCGCACTACGTCAATGCGAAAAAATGCTTCTTGTGCTACAGGGATTAAACAACCCGAGCAAAAAATCAATCTCAGCATTGATTGAAAAGGACAAACCCCTTAATCGCAACTTCTTTAGAACATCCAATACAAAAAAATTATTAAATAAAATTAAAGAAGCTCAAAAAGGGGATCCTCTCAGTACTTTCAACGCCTTGAAATCTCAGGGATTAACACAAGCGATAGGGGAGCTCTATTTAACGCTACCTTTATCATCATCAACCAGCTTACAAGGTGAAAAGAAAGTATCCTCAAGTTCTAACGTCTTAGCTGCAGATTTGCTTGAATCTAAAGCTTATGGGAGGCTAAAGAGTAGACAAGATCAACTTCAAAACGTTGGTTACCGTCTAACAAAAGAAGATGGAGAACACCTCCTAAAGAGCGCACAGACTTTCTCCCCCCTCTTAAAATCAACGACAGATCTAAAGGGTTCAATGCTAAAGGAGGCCACAACAAGGCTAGAACAAATCAATCAACAAATCAAGTCCGACGCCCCCCCCCCATGCTATCAATCAACATCGAGACAACCTAGAGGGAAAGTATATGGCAAGCAAAGCGGGGGCACTAGTGGACGAGATCAGGAAATGACGACGACGCCTTCAACCTCCGCTGACGCCGATGATTCAAATCCAGACACTGATAGATCATCTGGGCCACGCCGCTAAAGGTGCAAGCCTTAAATAAAGCGTCACCAGTGATGCACAAAAGAAGAGAGCAGTAAAGACTTATGCGCGTTTTTTCATCACCGCAACACGCGTCGGAAAATCCGCAGACCGCCCTTCCCTAAAAATACAAAAGGTCATGGCACGAGAATCTATCAACTCAAACCAGGGCGAGCAAGCGGAAAGCAGCTCGTCGTGCGATAATGCCGGCGGCGCTTTGACACCGGTTTCTTTTTCTTTTTGCGTTACATCCGGTGACACACATGACACGCTGAACCACAAACCACCAGGCTTTAATAGCGCTGCCGTTTTGGCTGCGAATTGCTGGCGTTCGCGATCGGTTTTGAAGGTGTGTAGCACCGCAATATCTAGCAGCGCATCCGAAAGCGATAGTGCCATGTCTTCTTTGAGAAAGTTGCCTACATGAAAAGGGATAGCAACACCCGCCGCATCGGCGTTTTGTTTCGCTTGTGCAATCGCTGTCGCTGAAACGTCCAGTGCCGTTACTTGATAGCCCAACCTAGCCAAAGCAATCGCTTCACGCGCATAACCGCATCCTATCTCGATCAGTGAGCTGCCTTTGGGTAGGGTTTGCTGGATGGTATCGACCACAGGGGTTAGCAGGTTCTGTTTCGCCCAAGGTGTGTCATGCTTCAAATAGCGATCATTCCAATCTTGTCGCGAGCCACTCATGAGTACTGCGCCACCGTAATCCGTTCATTCCCGGATAAATCTATCAACGTTTCGATGTCATGATACTTCTCAACGGCCAAGCGCTCTCGCACTTTTTCGCCTTGAGAAAAACCATGTTCCAGCACTAACGTACCGCCTGATTTAAGCACTGTTTTTGCTTGCGCCATGATCCGAAATAAATCAGCAAAACCAAACTGGCTCGCCACCAGCGCCCGCCTGGGCTCAAAGCGCACATCGCCGATGCACAAATGAGGGTCGCCTGGCGCAATGTACGGTGGATTACTGATCACCACATCAAAGGTTTCGCCTTCTAATGCTTGGCACCAATCACTTTGCCGAAACTCAACGCTTTTTAAATCATGATAATCCGCATTTTTCTCAGCCACCGCCAACGCTTCAGAAGAAACATCCGTCGCCAAGATCTGCCAATGCGGTTTTTCATAAGCTAATGACAAAGCAATCGCGCCACTGCCTGTACCCATATCAACAACTTTCAGCTCATCATCAAGAAAACTCTTGGTCACCCACTCAACTATCAGCTCCGTTTCCGGGCGAGGAATAATCACCGCATCAGTAACAGCAAGCTCTAACGTCCAAAAATGCTTGTGGCCCGTGATATGAGCAATGGGCTCACCCGCTTCACGACGAATCAAGAGCGTTTCAAAAAGCTGCAGCTCTTGCTCAGTTAACTGCCTTTGCGGCCAGGTTAATAAGAGCGCTCTTGAAACGCCCAGGGCTTTCATTAACAATAATTCCGCATCCAACGATGCCGTGTCTGAACAAAACAAACGTCGCGCAGCTAACCTTAATGTCGTGCCAATGGATCTATCTATCATTCGCCTTCCAGTGCATTCAGTAAATCAGCGCGATGTTCTTGAATCAGCGGCTCTATGACTTGATCCAACACGCCCTCCATCACATCATCTAATTGATACAACGTCAAATTAATACGATGATCAGTTACACGCCCTTGCGGGTAATTGTAGGTTCTAATTCTTTCAGAGCGATCGCCGCTTCCTACCAGCGACCTTCGGGTGCTCGCTTGTTCTTGGTGTTGTTTATCTTGCTCTGCAGACAGTAATTTAGCATTCAATGCGCCCATCGCTTTTGCTTTGTTTTTATGTTGCGAACGCTCGTCTTGACACTCCACCACCGTACCTGTGGGTAAATGCGTAATCCGCACGGCAGAATCCGTCCGGTTCACGTGTTGTCCACCGGCGCCAGACGCACGAAACGTATCAATACGTAAATCAGCCGGGTTGATATTCACTTCTTCAACGGCTTCAACTTCTGGCATGATCGCCACCGTGCAAGCCGAGGTATGCACACGCCCTTGTGACTCGGTGACCGGCACTCGCTGCACGCGATGCGCGCCTGATTCAAATTTTAAGTGAGAATACACCGCATTCCCAAGCACACGCACAATAATTTCTTTATAACCGCCGTGTTCGCCTTCATTGGTACTGATGATTTCAATACGCCATTTTTTATTTTCCGCATAACGCGCATACATGCGAAACAAATCGCCTGCAAAAATCGCGGCTTCATTCCCGCCCGTTCCTGCGCGAATTTCTAAATATATATTCTTCGCATCATTCGGATCCACAGGTAACATCAGCACTTGCAGTTCATTCGCTAACGTTTCTTGTGCCTCATTTGCATCCTTTAGCTCGTCTTTGGCCATCTCCCGCATGTCGGGATCATCATCCTTGAGAAGCTCATGCGCCGATTGTTCGCGTTCTTGCGCCTCTAAATAGGCCTTGAAACACCGTACAATAGGTTCAAGCTGGGAAAACTCTTGAGAAAGCTCACGGAATTTTTGTTGATCGTTAATGACCGCAGGCTCGCTCAATAGCGCGCTCAGCTCGTCGTAACGATCCGAAGATATTTCTAACTTTTGTTGTAACGAGGCTTTCATGATTTATTCAGTCACCTGATGCGATGCATAAATTTCATTAAGCTGTTGCGTGACTCGAATGAACGTCGTTCGCTTTGACAATTCTTTCAAACACTCCGCACCCACGTAAGTACACGTCGAACGTACGCCGCCCAACAAATCCAACACGGTAGCTGCAATGGGTCCGCGATAAGGCACATTCACCGATTTGCCTTCACTCGCACGGTATTCAGCTACTTTACCATGGTGTCGCGTCATCGCTTCCGAAGAACTCATGCCGTAAAATCGTTTAAAGGTGCAACCGCCTTCTTCAATGATCTCACCCGCACATTCGTCATGCCCTGCAAACATGCCGCCCAACATAACAAAGTCAGCACCGCCAGCAAACGCTTTGGACACATCGCCCGGCACAGTACAGCCGCCATCTGAACATACATGCCCCTTCAAACCGTGCGCCGCATCAGCGCATTCAATCACCGCAGAAAGCTGCGGATAACCCACACCTGTTTTCTTACGCGTTGTACAAACAGAACCAGGGCCAATGCCCACTTTGACAATATCAGCACCCGACATAATCAGCTCTTCGGCCATTTCACCGGTCACGACATTACCCGCCATGATCGTTTTATCAGGGAAGTGCTCACGGACTTTTTTAACAAAATCGATAAAGTGCTGTGAATAACCATTGGCAATATCTAAACAGATAAACGGTACATTCACTTTTTTCAAAACACTGGCCAGCCCTTCGAAATCATGGTCTCGCGAACCCGAGCTCGCAAAGACATAGTTCAAGCCTTTAGGGGTCGCCTTGGTGAATTTTGCCCAATCCTCAGGCGTCGCAAATTTGTCAATCGCCGTCATAACGCGGTGTTGATGCAACACCCCCGCTACATCAAATGTCCCCGTATGGTCCATATTGGCCGCGATAATCGGTACACCTTCCCAGGTTTTGCGGCTGTGCCGAAACAAGTATTTTCTGACTAAATCCACGTCAGAACGGGATCGCAGGGTGCTGCGTTTGGGACGAATAAGGACATCTTTAAAGTCTAATTTGATTTCTTCTTCTATGCGCATGACAGGCCTCGGAGTCGGTAAAAGGCGATCATAGCAAGATTTTGGGCAAATAGAAATCTGTTGTCGCCAAAACAAGCGTCCTCAGTGACAACAAGAATCGCGTCAATCCGCCAAAGCTTTTTGTACCGCTCGTGGATTTTTAGCGATCACCATCAAATAAGCGCGGGTAGGTCCTTCTGGCGTACGCTCGCCTCGCTCCCACTTTTCTAATGTTCTCGGGCTAAAGCCAAACTCATTAGAAAACTCTTTTCTATTCATCTGCAACTGAAGCCGAATACTCCGTACGTCGACTTGCGCTGGCACGTTAATTTTATGTGTCCGCGCCCCTTTTTTTTGGCCTTTCGCATATTCTAAAGCTTCCCGGGCTCCCTTTAACAGGCTTTCTCCAACTTTGCTCATGTTCTTCACTCCTCGTTTTTCGTCATGCTCATTATAGCCCCAATGGGGCCTTGGTCAATGGCTTTTCACCCCCTTCTTCGAGAGACGATTATCAAAAAGAACGCTGACTTTTAAAAGTCTTTCTCATTAAACATGAGATTTCTGAAGTTTTGCGGGCCAGCTTTTTAATAAAGCAACCCCATCAAAATCAACGGTATTTCTCTTTTGCGGGAGGTTAAGATATCGGCTTTAACGGTAAACGCCTTCTCTAACCCTCTAATTTGTTTGGTTGTTTTGTTTTTGCCACCAATCTCTAAAGTGTAACCATCGACCTGATAATCACCTTTTTTGCTATGAAAAACTTTCTTGCCTGCATTCGCCACAGCTTGAATAAAAAAGAGCTCTCGTACAGTGCCAATATCTATCTTTGTATTAATTTGCCCATTAATCGCATAGTGTAAATTGGTATTGTTCAGAAAGATTTTTTCAGGCCTTCGCAACCCTTGATTTCCACCTTCAGCAGGATAAATTAAATTCACCAAGCCTGTTTCGCTGAGATGAGTGAGATAATTCGTCACGGTCTTATCATCAATGGATAGGTTTTTACTGATGTTGTGAATACTGGTTTCTCCCGGGGGAATGCTAGCTAAGAAAGCCAATAGCTTTTTGAAGTAATGCAAGTTGGCTGTTTTTAAATTGTAAAAATTAGCAATATCTTCGTAAATAGTTTTGTCGATGACCCCGAGTATTTTTTCATGATAGCTTAATGGGTTCTCTTGATAAAAAGGATAAAAGCCTTGTTGTAAATAATCGCTAAAATGGCCTTTAATTCTCGGTATAGATGCCAACAAGGCATCATATTGCTGATGATTTTCCATTAGCGTCGTAAAATCTATTTTCTTAATGTTGCTATTGGCTTGAAGCGTTAAATACTCACGAAACGACATACCTGGAAGATAATACATTTTAGCGCGCCTGGACAAATCATAGCTGCCTTTAACCAAATCGAGACTGGAACTACCAGAAAAAACAAGCGTCATGGAGGGGAAACCATCATAAAGGTTCTTGAGTTCTTGACTCCAGTTTTTGTACTTATGAATTTCATCAATAAAAAAGGTATCGACACCGTCCGACAAATAAAGTTCTTCGATAAATTCATATAAGGTGACTTTCTCAAAATAAATATGATCTGCTGAGAAATAAAACACATTCGTTTTGTTTTTAAAATTGTTTTTAATGAACTGTAATAACAGCGTCGTTTTTCCTACACCACGAGGACCGACCAACCCTGTTAATCGATCATTGAGGTTAAACTGGGCATACAAAAAACGATAATACTCAAGGCTAATCTTTTCGAGCAATCGTTGATATACAAGTTGAAGTGAGCCTATCATTATGACTACAGTCCTAATGTTTTGAAGATAATTAGGAGTATAGTCATAATTATAGCGATTGTCAAATCATAAGATAGCCGTATCGCGCTTATTTCGCACAAATAAAGTAAAGCAACTCCGACCGCTCCGTCACCTCACCCTGCTCGGGGTCTTCGACGGCCACATCCTGAAATACCTGATGCAGCGCTTCCTCTATTCGCTCTTTAGCAAAAGCCACTTGTCTGACATGCATGGCAAATAAGGGTTCTTGCTTCTTCCGGGTGACGTTAAAACCTCGCGCATACCAACCTGTCACGAAAAATATTCTCGTTTTTTTAGGCTGTACTCAGCCATATGTAAAAATTTTAATTATATTTCTTTGAACAAATCATCTAGCGTCACTATACCGCTTAACAGTAAATCGGAATATTTATTTTTCTTAACGCCAGCCGACGAAATGATTACAAGGAATAGCTGTTTTTTTATTCTTGTGACACGCCTAAAAGTGTCTAGCTTTTTTTGAAGCTTCTCTGCATATTCTCTTGTAATCGTGAAAGGTTTATTGGTATATTTTATTTCGCAGATAGTTATTGCATCATCATCCCTATCAAAAAGCAGATCAATCTGCGCACCATTTTCCTTACTGTCTTTTCTTGGAATATAGCGCCAAGTTGTAGGAATGGCTGTTGGACTTAGATCCAGTGCTTTGCTAATTTGAGGCAAATGTTCATAACAAATTGCCTCAAAAGCCAGTCCAGACCAACTATACCAACTTGAACTTTTTTTCATTTTATTCCAATATCCTTTAGCCAGCCCCCGGACCAATAAGCTATTATGCACAGGAAAAATCCAGTACAGATAAAACAATGAATAATTATCAATTAGCTTATAATAGACTCCTTTCTCTTTATGCAGGTGCGGTTTAAAATCAAGGATAAATCCAGTATCTTTCAGTGCTTTTAACTTTTCTAGTCCACCCTTACCAACAAGGCTTTTACTAATCTTTTCAAGTAATTCGCGCTTTCCAATGCCATATCGACACGATGCAATCGTTTTTATGATTTCTTCGTAAATTCCGGAGTTTTTAAATAAAGAAGCAAATAAATTGTTAAATTCCGTCAATAAAAATCCATTTCGCTTAAACGCTAACGATTCGATGACTTGAGTGGACGACTTACCCTTTTCTACTTGATTGAGATAATAAGGCACTCCCCCCATACTCATATACAAGTCAACAATCTGCTTATTAGAAAGAACAATGCTTTTTTCTTTTAAGAACTGCTTGGTTTCAGGAAGGTTTAAAGGTTCAAGGTTAATTTGCCTGGTTATTCGATTATGAAGCCCTCCTTTATTATTAACGATATTATCAATAATCCAAGAAGCAGCGGAACCGCAAATAATGAGCTTTATTCTGTCATCATTCGACCAATGTTGATTCCAATAATAATCTAGCCCCTGCAACAACCTTGAGTTCTGTGTAGCCATCCATGGAAATTCATCAAAGAATAATACGATTTTTTCTTTTTTGCCCACAGACTTAAAAGCTTCTGTAAGCATCTCGAATGATTCGTCCCAATTTTTTCCTGAAACTAACCGCGCACCATTATAAAAAATATAGCTCATTTGCTTTGTGAAATGTTTAATTTGTTTTTTCATAGGCGCGTCTTTTTCGCCTGTTATATTGAAAAAAACCAACTTTTTAGCTTTAAAAAAATGTTTTATAAGAAATGTTTTTCCGATCCGTCTTCGCCCATACAAAGCAAGAAATTCTGGTGATTTTGAATTAACAAACGCATTGAGTATTGCCGTTGCTTCCTTTCTTCCTATGATACTATTCATATACACCTCTGTGTTAACGTTCACAATTGAATACTAATAGAAAGTGAACGTCAGCACAAGGGCTTTTGTATTAATGTTCACTTTTCAGCACACTTCAAAAGTGAACAATAACTCAAAAAGGGCCCGAAAGCATCCTGTGTGGCATTCTTTGACCGCATTGAATGAAAGATAGACAGCGCTCGCACCAGTAGAGCTATGTTGCGCTCATTTTGCACAAATAAAGTAAAGCAACTCCGACCGCTCCGTCACCTCACCCTGCTCGGGATCTTCGACGGCCACATCCTGAAACACCTGATGCAGTGCTTCCTCGATTCGCTCTTTAGCAAAAGCCACTTGTTTGACATGCATGGCAAATAAGGGTTCTTGCTTTTTCCGGGTCACGTTAAAGCCTCGCGCATACCAATCCGTTGTGTGATCTTCTTCCATGGTAAACTCGCCGATGACGGTTAGCTTGCCTGCGCGGGTGATCAAGGGGGAGTTTAACACTAAGTTGTATAAGCAAATTTCGGCTAAAACATCGAACACAAAGATACCACCGGGGTTTAAATGCTCCGCTATATTGGCAAAAAACGTCTCCCAGTCTTCAAAATCTAAGACGTGATTCAAGGAAGCAAACAAGCACGTAATAACATCAAACCGTTCTTCAAGCTCAAAGTTCAGCATATCCATGTGATGAAAGGTTGCCTTCGGCATTTTCTTTCTAGCGGCCGTCACCATATCGTTAGAGATATCCAAGCCCGTCACTTGATATTTTCGCGGCAATGCCTTCTCCACCTCGCCTGTACCGCAAGCAAGCGCGAGCAAGTTTTTTGCATCGGGGTGATACGCTTTCAGCAATTGCTTGATGTATCGGATCGTCTGTCGACGGCTGCCGTGGATTTTATCGTAAAAGGGAGCGATTGGGTCGTAGTCTGCCATGGTTGATGCTTATTCAGAAAGTTTAATAAGCACCATGGTAACACCTGTTGCGCTTGCCGCCAATGGAATCGCGCAACCATAGCAAATGACGGGTTTTCGAAGCACTCTCTACCTTGCCAAATACTTCAAAACGCGCCGATTATCGCCCGAAGCCGTTTTGTGCAAACGAAACATCCGCATAACACTTGCAACAAACCTAGGCTTTTTACCATGACGTCGAATCTTTGTTTTTGTTACAGGAGCCGGTTGACCGTAGGCCTGTGTGTACAGCTCTCTAAGCGACAAAAAACCATCGCCCTCAAATTTCGGCTTCGGATGCTGAGTAAGAAAGCGAGCCAGCATTTTCCAGGAAGATTCTCTGTCAGTCTGCCGTTGCAACTGCTGTCGTAATTCGCACAAGGGCTTCTTTTCTTCAACCAGCCTACGGCAAAACTGTTCACGCAGAGCATCCGGATTTTCAACTATCTCTTGCCCTTGATCACTCGCGCTTGCACCGCATTGTTGCTGAAGATCGCCAAACCTCTTGGCAAGCTTCGACACGCTGAGATCAATAGCATCTATTGTTCTCTTCACAGCATTCAGAACGCTTTGATATTTTGTTATGATCCGTAGAGAAAGCACTTTACGCCTAACTTCAAGATAGCTCAGGCTTGAAGGAAGTCTGAGTTTTTCAAGATCGTATGCTTCTTTAAAAACCAGACGCTTCAAACCATTAGGAAGCACATCCTCATCAAGAAATTGGTCGAATAGCGCCCCAAACCTCAAAGACACCAAGCTATCTGGCAACATCCCCACTTTAAGTCTCTGAGAAAAACCCGTGTGATACCTTCCAAATACCAAATGCGTTACACCATTTGGCAACGCGTCTTTTACAATAGGCTGATTAAAGCATCTTCCAAAGATCAGATGTATTACGCTACTGGGCAATACTCCGGCTAAAATCGGCTGATTAAAATCGTATCCAAATGCTAAATACGTTAAGCCCTCTTGGAAGATGCCTGCTTTGGTCGGCCTATTAAACTTCGTACCAAATACCAGGTACCTTAAAGTCTGCGGCAGCGCATCAATGTCGATGGTCTCATTAAACGCTTCACCTAGCGTCAAGTGCGTTAGGCCATCTGATAGCATGCCGGCTTTGATCGGCTTATTAAACTTCGCGCCAAATATCACGTGCCTTAAAGTCTGCGGCAGTGCGTCAATGTCGATGGTCTCATTAAACGCTTCACCTAGCGTCAAATGCGTTAGGCCATCTGATAGCATGCCGGCTTTGATCGGCTTATTAAACTTCGTACCAAATACCAGGTACCTTAAAGTCTGCGGCAGCGCATCAATGTCGATGGTCTCATTAAACGCTTCACCTAGCGTCAAGTGCGTTAGGCCATCTGATAGCATGCCGGCTTTGATCGGCTTATTAAACTTCGCGCCAAATATCACGTGCCTTAAAGTCTGCGGCAGTGCGTCAATGTCGATGGTCTCATTAAACGCTTCACCTAGCGTCAAATGCGTTAGGCCATCTGATAGCATGCCGGCTTTGATCGGCTTATTAAACTTCGCGCCAAATATCACGTGCCTTAAAGTCTGCGGCAGTGCGTCAATGTCGATGGTCTCATTAAACTTTTCACCTAGCGCCAAATGCGTTAGACCACCTGGGAACATGTCTGCTTTGATCGGCTGATTAAACTTCGCGCCAAAAGCCAAATGTGTTACGCTCTCTGGCAGCATATTTGCTTTCAATAGACTCCCAGAATCAAGATTAAATTCAACGCTTCTCAGACGTCCAAAAAAAGCGGGCGCAAAGCGTTTAAAGTTCTCAAGAGATTCTACTGTTTGAATATCACGTATCTTTTGAACGTGCGTTGTATTAAGAATATCTACTGCTCTCGCTTTTTTATCGGCATCATCACTCCAAAGATGGCGCAATGGCTTCATCGAATAAAAGATCAAAAAAGGACGAAGTATCTCACGAAGCACAAGATTATATAGGCTCAGCCCTAAAAGCGACTGGAAATCTAAAAAGAAGGGCGATAGAAAAGAGCTTATTATTCCACAAGCATCTTGAGAGATATCGTCGAAATCAGTAATGACGACCATATTACCTTCATCCATAGACATAGCAGGCTCATTGTTCTAATAAAATCGAGCAGCAAACCTAGCATATAATAGCTCAAATGTCCAGGTGCATCAGAACCTTTCAGCAGCTCCCGGTTAATTTTTCAAGAAAGGATCTATCGTAAGAGTTGATATTGCGAGCACAAGCAAGCTTTGGCGAGAAGTTGGCCGTTTTCTAAGATTCTTTGTGCTTGGGTATCTCTAAACTT
>Ga0233428_1004141_pt1 | contig 11493 bp, 11 predicted proteins | sample SI_118_April2016_4_FD_179890 | JGI IMG/M metagenome (GOLD analysis project Ga0233428, IMG submission 179890) | Seawater microbial communities from Saanich Inlet, British Columbia, Canada - SI_118_April2016_120_MG | ecosystem: Environmental > Aquatic > Marine > Inlet | place: Canada: British... | reverse complement strand
AATCCATTCCCTGACGCAGCCATTGAATCAAAACAAAAAAAGCAGTAAACCCAAGTATGAGGCCCCCACTACTTATGGCTATTTTTAAATATGGTTTTTTCTTGTTAAAATGTGGATCATTGATCATGGCACCACTCATCCAAGCGGAAAAGAATAAAACGAGCCCCAATAAAATACTGGTCCGAGCACCTTCGATTATGCCTAAAACCAGTGCCAATAATAAGGGCATGACTGTTAGTGCCTTCATTTTAAAAGAAATTTGTCTCACACTTAATAATAATCCCCCTAATAGATTCGCCGGATAAATACAATAGAGGCTATACTTGATTATAAAAGGATAATTGATATAACCACTATATCTATCAACAGCGATCAAGTTGGGTATTGAAACCCAACCCATTGAATAATATCCGAAGTTATATGTGTCTAAGGCATGGCGGAATAAGAGAATCACGCCCCCAAAGCTAATGAGAATAAGAACCCAAAGTGGACGGAAAAGATGAGACGGGTTTGTCTTATTCGGTTCATTAGATACCAGATAGTCAATTGATGGTGGTTTGTAGGCAATTACTGACCCGGCGGCACAGGCCATGGACAAAATAGCAATAAACCATATCCCCAGTAGGTCCACCTTAAATTCGGGTGCAAAAAGTAAGGGAACTATGAGAAAAAAAGACCAAGAAATGGCAAAAAATGATCCGGGTGATAGCCATGTTCCGGTTATTTTCCGAGCCATTAAGGCAGATGCAAGTATTGTGATTACGGGAAATATTATCATCAATCAGTTCTTTGACTTTGTCATGGCGATCATAGAATAAATGCCCGTTAGAATACAATAAACCAGGGCTGAACCAAAGGCTGTGTTTGCTGTCGCCTGTACGCCAAGATGAGGAATGTATATACTATTCCCAACCATATTTATGAATAACGATATAATAAGGAAAACTACCATAATATGTGTCTTCTCTTTTAATTCTAGCATTTTGTGGGTGAGAAATGAAAATTGCCAGAGGAACCCTGCAGATAGTAGGGGTATGATCAGGGTTTTGTGTTGGTTACTCATTTGAGGAATAGCCAAATGAATGATATCAAAAATAACATTTTCAAACATCCACATTATAAAAAGCAAAATGGTTACGAATCCAATCATTATACCCACTCCCCATTTAATTGTCTGAATGGCTTCTTGTTTTTTTGATTCATTCCACAGATTCATGATTCGGGGATGAAGAGCTAAGGTCAGGGGAAAAATAGTAATGGAAAATATCCGGGTGAGCAGCTCCTGTATACCGGCATAAACGCCCAATGTTTCACCGGGTAAATATAGGTTAATAAAAAATCGATCCAAAAAAGGGAAGGCCAATCCTGCTGCGAACCATATTGATAAGGGTCCCCCATAAAAAAACCATTTTTTTATCCGTATTTTACCTGTCTTTGTTTGTTTCGATACATCAGTAATGAAATGTTTCACCACCTTCTTTTTTAACCCAAATATTATAGTCATTAATAAAAATGATAACCCCACCCCCATAAGAATGGAAAAGCTATTTTTTTGAAATAGAAAAAATAGACCCAGTGGAATTGATAATGCCAATATTGATTGACCCAATGTGAGCCAAATGACCTTTTTGGGCTCCAGTTTGGCTTGGAAAAAGGTTTTTATATAATTGAATCCACCGATAGAAATAATACTTATGATCGAGATTCCCCATAATTGTATTGAATGGGGTTGAAAAAGACTCAACACAGAAAAAATAATCATACTGATTAACCCAGAGTAAGTGAATGCTCTAATTTGTCCGGCTTTGTAATCGTCAAACGTATTGTCTTTTGAATAATATCTCAATTGGGCATGATTTAACCAGCCAAATCCAATGGCGACTATTAAATACCATTGAGAGAGGAGGAAACTATATTGGCCATATTGTTCTGCGCCAATTATTCGCATAAACAAAATAACGGATGCTAATCCTGCGAACCCGGGAACGGTTTTTGACACCGTATAAAAAAAAGTTTCTTTTAAGAGTATTCTTTTGGGAATCATTGGATACGGGTAAGATGTAGGAGATTTAAAAGTTTGTTGAACCCATCATGGCAAAGGATCCCTCTTTTCTTCCTTCCCATAGCCTTCATCCCTAGTGTAGACAAGCTTTATAAGGGAGGATTGTATGGGTTCTGTTCAAGATAGTTTTCTCGAAAATAGATTGTAAATATGCCCATAAATATCCCAAAAAATAGTGAAAGTATTACACTTAATCCTCTTCGGGGTCGAGTTAATTTTTCGGGGATATTTGGCCCATCTATCTGCTGAACCATATCATTCCTTTCAACCTCATCAATTTTTGCTTTTTCATACTGTGTCTTCAAGGTAACATAAAGGCTATTTTGAAGATCCCGTTCTCTCCCCATTTCCTGAACGCGCATTTGAAGAGATGGGGATGAAGATAAATTGCGATTATACTCTCGAAAATTTCTCAATTCTTTCTCCATTTTATTCATTTCACCCGATACGCTTTTTAGTCTTTCTTCAATGAAAAGGCGTTTTTGCCTTACCCTATTTGTTCTTAACTGATTTTGTATTTGACCAGATTTTTCAATCAACCTTTTTGATAGTTGTGCTGCAAATAATGGTTCAAATGATTCCACGGATATGGTAACAACTGGAGAGAGACGATCCTTAGATATCTTTATCATTTTTCGCAAATTGGTTATGGCACGGTTTGTACGGTCCTTTTCCTCATATTTAGAGAGGTTATGCTCCTTAATTAAAATATCTAAAAGTGAAATTTCGCCGTATTTTTTTGTTGAAAATGATTCAGGAAGAATAGTTGAAAGCAAATTACTGCTTTGGACAATTTCAGGATATACCTCATCCCATGGCACTGTACCACCCATGGATAATGGAATACTTATCCCAAGTTGGGCAGCAACGCCTGAAAAACCACTGGAACTGGACCCATCTTCAGAAATGGGTAATACTTTAGCGATGGATGTGTACACAGGGTTCGCTATCCAAAACACATAAATACTCATTAATAATGTTGTCAGAATTGGTAAACCGAAAAGGACCCTCACATTTTCTATTAAGATTCTTTTTGTTCGTGGCCACGAAAATTTTCGGGAATTTATTAAAATTTCTTTTTGGGTTAATAAATCACCAGAAACTAACTCACGATTAGACTCATCAACTTTATTTATCTCTTTAGCGTTTAAAATCTCTGATGCGTATTTCATTAAATGTTTCGGAGGTATTTCTCCTGTTTTAATCCAACCAGACAAGGTTTGGGGTGTTACATCAAAATATTCCGCTACTTGATAATTACGGCGAAAACCAAAATGGCGCATGACTTCCATGACCACCTCTTCGGCTGAATGTGATTGATTCGTCATGAATTAATCATTATTTGGTTTTATTGTGAAATTCCTTCTGCATTGGTTCCGACTAAATAAATATCAAATAAACTGGCACCAAAGGATTTCGTTGAACCTACAAAAACAAGGTTATTCTGGGCAGTTTCAAATACAGACCAGCCCCAATCATCATTATCATAGGTTCCATATGCATATGACCAAATAATATTACCCTTATCATCTATCCGAACCATAAATGCATCTTCATCGTAACCAGTAGCTACCTGCCGACCGGAAGATCCGACTAACACGATATCACCCTTTTCAGTCTCCGCAGCACTAAATCGATGATAACTTTTACCATTGGCGGCGAAAGATCTTTGCCAATCTATATTTCCTTCCATATCCATTTTGGCAATTTTTGGTTGGTATACTCCGGGCTCAGCCAAAGAGTTTGCGGTTGAACAAATATAATAATTCCCGTTATTGGTGTTAAGGATACTATATATGGTTTCTTCCATTTGGCCTTCTTCTAAAAATTCCTTTTCCCACAATAATTTCCCCTCTTTATCGGTTCGGAGAACTAAGCCATTTTTAGACCCTTGACTATATCTGTTTCTGCTACCAACGGCTAAGAACCCTTCATCAGGTAGTTGAATTATATCATAGGCCCATTCATGGTTAGGGAATGCAGGGTTCCCATGTCCTTTTTGCCAAATCATATTCCCTTCCTGATCAATTTTAATCAAATAAACATCTGTATTGCCAGAAGAAATCCCCGGACTGTTGGAATGGCCTGCAATTACATATCCGCCCCCTTTAATTTCAATCACCGCTTCACCCACATCCCACATGCCGCCGCCATAGGTTTTTTCCCACATGGTATTTCCGTGGAAATCAGTCTTCACAGCATATACCTGTTGTTCATTTCCGAATGACCAGGTATGACCCACGAATAAGAAACCACCATCTGAGGTTGCTATAACATCATATCCATCTTCATTACCGTCGCCGCCGAAGCTTTTATGCCATTCTACCAGTCCTCTTGCATTGGTTTTAATGGCCCATAAATCTGTTTGGCCATTAATTTGGGGTGAGCGGGTACCCACGACAATAATACCATCATCAAATGGAGAGTGGGCTGCATTCCAGCCATAATCGTACCCTTGGGTGCCAAAGCGTCTTGAAAAGCCCGGAGGTGTTTCTCCGCGCCAGTTATACCCTTTGCCAATGTCTTCGCAGGATAATAGAAAAAGAAGACCTATTAGAAATTTATAGTAATATTTGTTCAATTTAGGCATTTTGGTAGGCCAATTTCCCTATCAAATTTTTAGAAAAATGAATCGTCCAGTTGACCCGCCGCCTGCCAAGTCTTCTTAAAAATAGGGCTGAGATGGGTGACTTTTCGAATTGATTTTTCTTCATGTTTTTGGGTTGGTAATATCATCTATTATTTTGCAGTATTGGCTAAAATTGCAATTGATACCAAGGTTGTAACCAAACTGCTAATCTGCTGGAAACGATCTGGTTTGACACTTTGTTCAGACAATGGTTTCTCGCTTACACGAATGATACTCCCTGGCAAAATCGAAACATTACTGCGGGTATTTATTCTAGATGCTTCCCCATATGGCGTAATGTAAATAATATGTTTTTTATCCCCATGGGTGGTTAATCCACCGGCAAAACTGAGGTAATCCTTGGCAGAAATATTGGCAGACCATGCCATATTCCCGGGATTATGCACCTCCCCTTCCACCTTAACCGTACCTACTATGGGTTTGGCGATTACTGTATCCCCTGGGGTGAGGACTAAATCACCGGTTTTTGACCCAAACATAAGTGTATCTCTTTTTACAATAACATTGTTGATGTCAGAAGATGTTTGAAGTCCTCCGGATCGGGAGAGAATAGAATTAAGGGTTTCCCGGTTGTTAATAAGGGGATAAACACCAGGAGAATTGACGTCTCCCTTTACCACCACCATTTTGATGGGTGTAAATTTTTCATAAAGGTGAACTGATAAATAATCTGATGGTAAAAATATAAAATTATCATTTTCGGAGAAGGGAAACTGATGGGGACTCTGAATTCCATCTGTATGGGAACGGCGTACTAACTCTACATCTTTTATATTATTCCGGTCTACATGAACAATCTTAAGGATTGTATCGAAAGATAATCCCTCTATCCAAGGAATCTTTTTTAAGGGCCTATTATTAACTGAAATGGAAATAGATTTAATCTGCATTGACCTTTTCGGAAAAATAAGGCTATCCCCATTCATTACTGGCGTTGAGTCAAATTGGTTTTTTGATACATAAATATTCGGAGTACCAAATCTTGCAATGATAACTTGGTTGCTTCCATTTCGATTTATACCACCGGCATACTGTAATACAGAATTAATATTATTTTTATTGGTTGTTTCGAAATAGGCCGGTATCAACACAGCGCCGGTAACCGCAACTGTTTCTCCCCTTGGGGGTACGACTATGACATCGTTATCGAGCATTTGTAATGATTTTGAAAGACCATTCCCCGTTATGAGTGGATATAGATCCATGGAATCAATAACGCTTCCTTCCCTTTGTACCATTATATTTCTCAAAGAACCGGTTTCAGTGACGCCACCAGCTAATACCAAAATATTTGGGATACTCATGGAAGGATTTACCACATAATTACCAGGAAATTGGACGTGACCGGCGACTGTAATATTAATGTTTTTTACTTTACCAATTGAAAATTCTAAATAAGTTAATGGAGGTTCTGAATTCAGGCTGGCATAGACTTTTCCAAATCTTTTATTAATATATATCTTTGCCTCACTTGCGGTTTTTCCGCCCAAGTATAAAAGTCCCACATTTTTTATAAATACGGTGCCGTCTCTTTCCAGCATTGCCCGTTCATGCTGTTCCGCCTGGCCCCAAACAGAAATAATAATTTCATCTCCATATCCCAGGACATAATTGGCACTAACATTGGCATTATCAATAAACTGAATGGAGTCTCTCAAAGAAAAAAAGTTATACCCAAAATGCTGCAATGGGGGAATGCTGTCCGTTGAAAGAAGCAGTCGATTTAATTGGTTCAAATCTTTCTGGATTACCTTCATTTTTTCCCTATAATATTTGGCCATATCACCAGGATCAATCAACAGTCGCACAGGTCCATCGTCGGAATCTTTTTCAGATTCCAATCCTTTTTTGACGACTTCATTCGCCTGCTGATCCGCTTTGAGTTTGTCATATGTATTCATAAACCGTTTTAACTCTTCGGCGGATTGGGCGAAAAGAACACTTCCGAAGATGAATATGAATAATATTCGGGTAATCCGTATGTATTTATTGAGAATCATTTGAATAAATTTAAATAATATTCTGATTAATCGACAATGTTAAATTTTTATAATTTTTAGTCAGAGAAATGATGGGTGAAATCAGAAAGTAGATTGCAGATTATTGATTAATGATTATGGATGCTGGACTATTGGAAGTTGTAGGATAAGGCGCTGAAAGAAGATAAAGTATACAAGATAATAAGGGAGTCTTTTTTTATTGCTTGAAAGATTTGGAAACGATTAAAAATTGAGTGTTTTTGATAGAGAGATGGTGAGGGTGTTGGTTTTTCGGGTGTTTGCCAGAATCCCCTCTGCTGCATCGATCTGATTACCCTGGGCATCAACATAAAAATAATCTGGGAAGCCTAAAAAAGCCTCAAACTGTTTTTCGTAATAAATACCAAACCAGATATCTTTATATTTATAACGTGTATCTAGACGAAATTCCATTTTGACTTCTGCAGGGCGATGGGATACAATGCCATGACGCTCGTAATTCAATGCAGGAATTACCATGAGCTTGTCTGATAAATAACCGGCATAAATATACCAATCATCAGAATCGCCGCCCGAATGACCGGCCCATCTCCTTCCTTTATATGAACTATAATCGTATAATCCTCTTGAATACCATGCAGGTGTTCCGCCAGCACCCCGGTGCCTGATGGTATAGGTGAGCATTAGGTTTGACCATTCAAAACCGTACAGCCAGTTTTTTAAGTTTCCTACGCCGTAATCCCGTACACCAATAACTGTAGCCATGGTATGATCGGGCTGGGAAAGAAAATCGGCGAAATACATGCGGTTATCATTAAACCCAACTTCCGCATACAATTTAACATTTCTTTTAGGGAGTGTTATGGAAAAATAACCTGAAAGGGTCTGATCCCAAACATCGTGGCCGCCCACGGTATAGTCATTATCCATTAAATTACTGGTAAAAACACCCTCAAACACCAATATGCTGGCATCTCTTGCGGTCCACACATAGCCGCCAGATGATAAAACGCCGCCCGAGAGATAGTTTCTACTAAAACCCGCTGATATAATAACAGGGCCATACCAAGTCAACTGGCCATTTAAGGCTGTTAAATATTTTGCTTCGTAACCAGATCTCTCATTTAATCTGGCAAAAGTGTATAGACCATAAAACCCAAATGTTCCAATTCTTATTTCCTGAATGGTTCCTAAAATTTGAGCGGGAAGTGGCTGGGTGTTATTCGTCATTTGTAAACTGGAATGTATTCCAGGACCCCACCAGCGATTCCCCTCGTGCCAACCAAATCCCAACCCTTTATAATGTAGAAAAGCCAAGAAATTTCGAATGCCACTACTCACGGGTTTTTGGGTGCCGACCAAGGGGCGATCATTTAATACTGAAAAGGTGCCTCCCCTGTTAATGCCATCTACGGATAAAAATTTATTCGGCATTAAATACGGTTCCGCCATGAAAGAAAAATATGGACTGTTGAATGCTATTTGGACTGAATTAAAACCGGCAATGCCTTTTGACACATAACGGACATCCATATTTTCCTGATTCGGGGTATTATCGTTATAATATCCTTCACTCCTGAATGTGACAGAAAAGGACATTGAATCGGTATTAAAAAACAAGGGGCGAAACATGTTTGACTGGATAGGAATATGACCCTCAAATTGGGATTTTTCACTCAGCAAAAGGTGAAATGGGTCGGCAGGGATGTGTCCTTGTGCCTTTGCACAAGGAAGATAAAAGATAAAAGATAGAAAGATAAAAGAAACGGCCCTAATACGGGAAGCGCGTTTTATTATTTTGGGTTTGGGGATATGTATCATTTCACAGTTGAATAATTAAATATCTATGATTAATCCTTGGGAAGTTAATACGTCTTTTCTATTTTTTTAGGCGCGTTTATTTTAAGATTAAAGAGATGAGATATTAGAAAGAAGACAGACGTGATGAGTGATGAGTTAGAAGTTATCAGAAGACAGATAGCAGATTTCAGATTATTAATTTTAGTCAATGAAAGTCAATTAATTAGAAAAAGGCTCTGAGCTGTTTTGAAAAGGAAGATATATCGCTGGAGTGAAGGTGCCCCAATTTTTTAATAATAATTGAAGATAATATTGTGGCAAATTTCATGCGAACCAATGTGGGTTTCGGTAAATTTGACAACTCCCAATTGAGTATTGAATAATAACCCTTACGACTTAAATCATCTAGTTTACTTGTCATAAATGCAATAATTACATCTGATCCTTCGCTATTGTATTGATCTGGCGATACAACAAGCCCCGGACGCTTTTTTGTTTGTTTTAGATTTGTAAATGGGAAGGGGACAAGTACAATATCCCATTGTTTATAACTCGTTGTAGACATCGTCCTCCGGATTATCCCATTCTTCAAAAGATGGTTCAGATATTTTCATCATGTGGATCAAACTATTATCAGATAATTCATCACTATATTTTTTTCGGTTCTTCTCCAGATAGTCATCTATCCAACTCTCCACCAAATTACTGATCGTTGTTTCCTCCAGGGCGCTAATTACCTTTAGGAGTTTTCGTTTATTGTCTTTAATCCTGATGCTTAAAACACTCATATATTTATCCTACTTGTCGTTTTTACTACTATTAATTTAATAGTTTCTTTGTTTTTCACCAAAACAATTCTCTCGTTTCAAAACAGATCCTTCATTTTATGGATATCCCCCCAGCCCCAGCCCTCGTCTAATTTCAAACGGCGGATAAACTTTGGGAAGGGATTACTTCGTCGTCGCAAGCGTCTCCTCGTAATGACATTAATAAGGATAAAAGATAAAAGGAGAAATCAGAAAAAAGAGATCAGAAGTCAGATAAATTATTAAGGATTTTGGATCCCCCGACTACGTTCCAAGAACTACGGCGGACAAGTTTTTAATATTGAGTTTCACATCCTTTATATAGCAGCAAAGCGGCCTCCGAGTTAGAATTGCCTTATTTCACAAAAGAGCAACCCATTTATTTATATCCCCCTACCCCCTTTAAAAAGGGGGATTTTTAGGTGCTCTTTTTGAAACCCCCAACTAGGTTGGAAGGGCCCGTCATCAAGATGCCGGGCAGGCGGATAATTTCCGGGATGACAAATGTGAGGGTGAATCCCTCTTCGATAAATCTACGAGGGACAAGAAAGATAAATGAAACAAGATGGTCATATCGATCAAGGAACTGGATATACTAAATAGATAATCAAATGCGTTCTTCTATCGCCAATATTATTTATAACATTTTTGTTAAATCAGGGACTTTGGCAACCAGCTTTTTATCTAATGTAACCAATGGAACCTCATTTGCTGCGGCCAAAACAATATATGTAGCATCGTATCCACTAATTTTATATTCGACTGATAGCGCTAATACATCCTGACTTGGAATCGTATAGGTGTTCTCTCCAAAATATTCAAAAGCATTATTTAATATCTTTTTCGCATCAGACATATCCATTCCCCCATGCTTTACATAGGTGGATATTACATTTGTCATTTCATGGATCCAGAGATCTGGAACATGCCAATAGGGGTCAGAGTTATAAAGCGCCCTTGCTTTTTTACTATGACTTCCGGATATAAATAAATGAATAATTATATTTACATCTACAACAATCATTTTCGACCATTTTGCTTTGCATCATCAATAAACTTATTGGTTATTTTAAATGCACCCAGATATGGCTCAGGGCATTCACGTATTTTATCCGCGCCCTGTAAGCTTTCTTCTAAAATGGCATATATTTCTTTGCCGACACTTCTATGGTGAATTTTGGCCTGTTTCTTTAATTTGTTTTTAATTTCTTCTGAAATATCTCTAACTAATATATCCGGCATAATAACCTCGTGGAATCTTCTTTTAAAGTGATATCAATATTATATCATATATATACAATTTACAAGCGTTTATTCTGGTCAGAAGAAAGAAGTAATGAGTAAGAAGAGACCAGAAAGCAGAAGTCAGATGATTAATTATTAATTAATAATTTTGGATTATAGGTTACACACACCTTCGACCAGTCGAAATCCCCTCTATTTTTATTGACCCCATCTCCGCCTACGTCTTGCCTATCTGTCTACATATACATTACGACAGACGAAGGAGGGACAGATACATCAATACGCTGTTACGATGTACAAGAAAGAAATTTATATCTAAAAAAAAAGGCGAAAAGTCGGTTAAATTCAATATAACCGTGGCAAAGAAAACCAAACTTCTCACCTTACTTTTGCCCATTCTTTTAATGGCATCAGGGGGATACGACCACGGGACCTCTGCGGGAAAAGGGAATTGGGATATTTCCCTCACCTGGAATCCCTTTAATTACTTTGAACAAGGGCAATCCTATGCAATTTTTGGATATGGATTAACCAATCGATTGGATATACATGGGTATTATTCTTACACCCATAAAGGAAATGATAATTATTATGGGGGATTTTCTTATCAATTTTATAAATCAAAAAGAATTGATCTCTCAACGGCAATTGGGGTAAGGAAATATCGCAAAGAGAGTACCACTCATATATTTTTACCTCAGTTATTATACACTATAAGATTAAATGAGCGTATTGGGATTGGAGGGAGTTTGGTAGATATAAGAAGTCAGAATTTAAAAGTCAGCAAAGGGGTCGCAAAGGATGTGTTTTTAATGGTAAAACTACATGAGAATAAAAAATATAGGTTAGATTTTACTGTTGGGGGTTTTAACCCGGTATTCTGGGAACCGGAAAGCGGGGATTGGTATCCGACCTATAGTTTAGATATAAAAATAAAATGATGGAATTATC
>Ga0233428_1004136_pt1 | contig 11515 bp, 12 predicted proteins | sample SI_118_April2016_4_FD_179890 | JGI IMG/M metagenome (GOLD analysis project Ga0233428, IMG submission 179890) | Seawater microbial communities from Saanich Inlet, British Columbia, Canada - SI_118_April2016_120_MG | ecosystem: Environmental > Aquatic > Marine > Inlet | place: Canada: British... | reverse complement strand
CACGCCAAATGCGAACCAAGGAGTACGCGCACGACTACCGCTATTTTCCGGATCCGGATCTGGTGCCCCTCAAAGTTGGCCAGGAATGGACCGACAAAGTGCGGGCCGATCTTCCCGAGCTTCCTGACGACAAGCGCGACCGCTTCCAGAGCGAATACGAACTGCCATTATACGACGCCGAAATCCTCACCGCCGAGCGGTCGCTGGCAGACTATTTCGAGAATACCGTTAAGGAGGCGAGCGCCGGGGCGACGAAAGCGGTAAGCAACTGGGTGATGGGCGATATCCTTCGGGTCCTGAATGAGAAGAAACTCGACATCGACGAGTGCCCCGTCTCCCCCTCACAACTTGCCTCAATGGTCTGCCTCATCGACGATGGAACCATCAGCGGAAAGATCGCTAAGCAGGTGTTCGATATCATGGTTGAATCGGGAAAAGACCCGGACGTCATCGTCGAGGAGGAGGGTCTTCGCCAGATAACCGACAGCGGAGCGATCGAAGCGACGGTAGACGAAATTATCGCCGCCAACCCGAAGGAAGTGGATGGCTATCGAAGAGGTAAAACCAAGCTCATTGGATTTTTCGTGGGTCAAGTCATGAAAGTGACCGAGGGCAAAGCCAACCCCCAAGCCGTACAAGAAATGCTCAAGGAAAAACTAGGGGCCTGAGCAACTCTACCCGAGTGAGCGCAGATGAACCCAGCGATTCTGTTTCGTTTCAAATCCCCATTCCATTTGCCCCTCTGCCAGTAACTCGACAGGGCCATTCTTCTGTTTATGACACGATTCCACCTGCACCCGGTAGTAAACGACAAAGTGTGGTTCAAAGCGTGGCGAGAGATGTTTTTCACGCATTGCAAGAATGCACAAGTTCCGTACATCGCCGACCTCGCCAGAGGTAAGCGCCGAGGTCGCCTGGTCTGAACGAAACCATTTTTTTAGATCGCTGCCAAAATTTTTTTTCACCTCTTCCGCATGATCAGGAAGATAGAAAGCCTCGAGTAAGGTATTCCAGTTGCGCCAATTCGTTCCCGTCTCGAACTGGGTCAGCGTCATCAACAAACCTTCGCGACCGGGAATTTGGTTGTCCCCGATCAGAGATTGCGTGCAACCTGATACCAAAAGAGCCGCTCCGAGTAATACAGGCAAGAAAAACATTTTCTTTATATTCTTATTTGGCTGTTTCATCGTCTTTTCTTTTTCTTTCTGAAGGGTTTGTGGCATGCACCACAACTCTTTCCAAGTACGCGAAACGCACTCATCGAGGATTTCGCATCTCCGATTCCGGCAACCTTCGCGAGCGCTCGGGCGGCGGTCGAGGATTTTTCTGTAAGTTTTTTGTAGCGGTTAAAATCGTCCCATACTTCAGATTTTATTCGGGACTTTTCTCCGAAAGCGCTCCCTTTGGGACTCAATTCGGGTATCCGGTCAATAAGTTTCGCCACTTTCTCAGAAGCTTCCGCCAACTCTTTTAATTGACCATTTTTGACGAATACCCTAATGCCGCGCAATGTTTTACTGATGGACTTCATCGTAGCCGTCCGAATTTTTTGAATCTTTTCAAGCGACTCCGCACCTCGTGCGGGAGACAACAATGCCGCTGAGAAAAACACAGCGGCAACACAAACAACTAGGGCATGAAAAAAATTACGATTACGCATTCAATCTCCATATCAACAACATAAAAAAGATATTTTTATTCCCGACTTCCCCCTTATCTGTAATCGTAGGAACTCATGCAGGGTGTTGTCAATTTAAAAATAATTATTTACTGCGGATCGATGAATTCAGATCGTACCCAACCAGTGCCTCTAAATGTAACCACCCTGACCCACCTGATGGGCTGACGCATATTATTGCTAAATCCTTCTTCTGCCCACATCAGATGAATGGAATCCTCGGGCTCATATTCCAACACCCGACCCACTGTTCCAGACGGGAGTTTTTTAATTCGCACTGCTCTTTTAAACATCCCACCCGGTCTATCCCAGAGCCAGACATGTACATCTCTCGGCTCGACCATTAAATGCCTGGGAGTAGTTCTTAGCACCACCTTTAAATTCGAACGTACTTTTCTATTTTGCTCAATTTGACTTTGTCTATTTTTATCGAAGGCAGCTTTTTGCATCCCCGAGCAAGCACTGAGGAATACAAGGGACACCAGCAAAATTGACCGTATCGGCAAACCCCTTAACCGCGAAATCAGGTGAAACCCATTGTGCCGATTCTTAAATTTATGTGGTTGATTCGTGTACCCCATCCCCTCTTCTCCCTTATTTAACTCCCCGATATTCGGGAATCAATAGCAACTATGCTCCTCCCAGTTAAGAAGCAAGGCTTATACCGCTCAACGGCAAGCGGAAGAAAAAAGTTAAACAAGCGCAACCAATTGATATTATTGATCTTTTGCTTCTAATTAGTCTCTTCTATCATCTACAACCGATCAGTAAGGCTCAAAATACCCTAAAAAGAGGTAATTAATACCGGAAAAAACCTCCACATACACAGATTTCGCGTGATTAAATACCATTTCGACCATCCTGAAAAATACTCCCTCTACCAAACCTCCATGGGCTCTTTTGGATATTCATAAACATCGGCTCTACCAAGTAAAACACCTACTAGTATATCCTTCCTCGATTGTCCCGACCCGATCATACATCAGGCTACGATTTGACTTGCCCCGGGAAAAATGCAAATACACTTTTTACACTGGAAGCAAGCTAACTAAATATCATACAGATTCAGCACCCTGTATCATTACGAAATTATACGGAGCTATTTTTATGTCTGATTTGATTCGCCTCCTGGTCGTTGATGCTTTCTCGGGTCACTATCCCGATCATATTAAAAATTATTCGAAAGGGCTGCCCTTCGAGCTAATCTATCCCGAGAAGGACGACGAAGATTCTTTAAAGAGCGCCGCCGAGAATGCCGAGGCCATCCTTTGCTATAAGGCCCCGCTTCCCGGATCCGTGATCAAAAGCGCCCCCTCCATTAAATTCATCCAAAAACACGGCCTCAATTTGAAAAATATTGATCTTGACGCCGCCCGCGAAGCGGGTATCCCAGTGGCAACAATGCCCTTGATGCGCAACGCCACGGCGGCTGAACAAGCTCTGACGCTCATGCTCTGCTGCGTGCGCAAAGCCATGCCCGGCCACCGAGCAGTAGCTGACGCCGAGTATCTCAAGCTCGGGATCGAGCCCATTGTTACGAGCCAGTGGGACATGAACACGAACTGGACTAAAATTGAGGGGATAACAGAGCTTTTCGGTGCCTCGGTTGGAATCGTCGGACTGGGCGACATCGGTATGGAAGTTGCCACCCGTTGCCGCGCTTTCAACATGGATATTTTTTACACGCAGCGCACGCGCCACACCAAGGACGTGGAAGAGGCTTTCGATGCCACCTATCTCCCCCTGGATGAGCTTCTTGCCCAGTCGGATTTTGTCGTGTTAATCATCCCGCACACCCCCGAGACGGAAGGATTCATTGGCACAGAGCAATTGTCCAAAATGAAATCCACCGCCACCCTCATCAACATCGGCAGGGGAGGACTCATCAACGAAGATGAGCTCGCGGGCGCCCTCAGGGAAGGCCAAATTGGAATGGCCGGGCTAGACGTTTACCGCCGTGAGCCATTGCCTGAGTCGAGCGAACTTAGAGGCCTCTCAAATATCGTCTTCTCTCCCCACGCTGGAGGCGGCTCCTACCGGGCTTGGGGAACGGACATACCGGGCGTTCTTGGCAATATTCAGAAATTCTTCAACGGAGAACGCCCCCGGGGCGTGGTGACATAACCTGATGGCCACGACGAAATCATCAATCGCAGATTAAAGTAATTCCCACTGTCTCAAATTACACAACAAAAAAACCATGGGCCGATATATAAAATTGTCGGGCCCAGGCTTTAACGGGATACGGGATTTCAGTTTAAGTAGCTGAAATATAATAGCTTAACCTCTACCAATTTTCCCTTGACAGCTCCCCTCTTCTCATCTAGCGTATTTACATTCGTGTGGTTTTATTTTATTGAAGGACTAAATAGGCAGTGGCCTGCCTGCTGCCATAATTGGTCTATCTAAAGTTACATGTATCGTTTTATCAGATAGGTCCGCTCGGGCCACCTAGAAAGGAGAGTGGCGGAAGTGTCTCAAGGAACTGTGAAGTGGTTTAACGACGCCAAGGGTTTTGGGTTTATCACGCAAGAGGACGAAACAGATATCTTCGTCCACTACACCGCTATCCAACAGGAAGGCTTTAAGTCCCTCAAGGAAGGCGATGCAGTCGAGTTTGAGGTTGCACAGGGCCCCAAAGGTCTCCAGGCAGCCAACGTTAGAAAAGCGGAACCCGCTGCCTGATTGTGGAAATTCGCCTGAAGAAAGACGCTCGCGCCATCCCGATAACAGGGGGATTGTGGTTAGTCTCGGCCCGAGCGCCTATAGATCGTCATAGCCGAAAACGCACCATTTCCGGTCCCACTCACTATCTTTACACCCAATCTGGGATTTCTTCGTCTTCTTTGAGATACTGAATCAATTCTGTGAGAAGGCCGCCCGTTGTCGATGGGTCGGCAAATGCTATCAGGCCGTTACGCGAACCATATTTCGCCGGACCCATGAATTTCACTCCCTTTGCCTCCCACTCCGCCATTGTCGCACGAAGGTCATCCACGCGAAGGCAAATATGATGCACCCCCTCGCCCCTTGATTCGATAAATTTATTGATCGGCGCCTCTGGGTCGTTCACTTCCACAAGCTCCATCAAGCCGCCAGGCGTCTCGTAAAAATCCAGCCGGGACACCACCCCTCCCCGGTCATACTCCTTGCGCTCGGCAAACTTAAATCCCATCAGATCTACCATGAGCTCTTTTTTGCCATCTACGTTCTTGACCGCATAACCAATATGATCGAATTCAGGCATGTTTTTATCCTCCTATGCACAATCTATCCACGCGGTCCAAGCCGCTAATCCGAAACAAGCATGACAATTAAAAATCAAGCGTATCGCGAGCGAGGCGGGGCCGCAACATTACTCCCAAGTGATATTTGGGCCAAACCTTGTGCCCTCCTGAGAAAGACGGATATACTCCGCCCGCACCGGCAAGCCGCATAGGCAAGCCCCCACAGTCCCGCACTCTCATCCGGAAAATCAAGATGATTTACGTCTTACGAATACTTGAGATTGTCTTTCCAGTTCTTGCAATCACAACACTAGGCTTTTGTTGGGGGATTTGGAAAAAACTGGACCCGAAAGTGCTCGCCGAACTCGTCTTGTTTCTATTTGCGCCGGCGGTCATGTTCGATGCCCTCGTCCGGCAGACAATCGACGCAAACCAGCTTCTCCAAGCCATCGGCATCTCTGTCGCCATACACATCATTCCGGGCAGTATCGCCTGGGCCATCTCGACGCTCGCGGGCATCAAGCACCGCATCTTCGTGCCAGGCATACTTCTCATGAACGCGGTATCCCTACCATATCCACTGGCCCTTCTCGCCTATGGAGAGGCCGGGCTTGCCCAGGTTGTCCTGCTCTCGATTCCGAACGTTTTCATCACCTTCACTATTGGGATTTATTTCCATGGTGGAAACTCGATGAGCTCCGAGCCATTCCGCATGCCAGCGCTGTGGGCCGCCTTCTTGGGCCTAATTGTAACGATGGCCGCCATCCCGATTCCCAAATTTTTTCTTAGTTTCGCCAATCTAATGGGAAAGGGATTATATCCACTCGAGCTGTTCACGCTGGGCTACCGACTTCGCTCGGTTCATTTCACTGATATCCGTTTCAGCCTTCTGGTGGCTGGCCTGCGCGTCGGACTCGGTTTCTTCACTGCCGTGCTCATAACCCACTTCATGGCGCTTGAGGGCACCATGCGGGCTGCAGTTTTTCTTCTTTCGTGTAGTCCACCGGCCGTCCTGAATTACGTATTCGCCGAGCGCTACGGCAATGAAGGAGGCCTTGCGGCCTCGGTAGTATTCACTGGAATTTTGATAAGCGTCGTGTCAACGCCATTGGTTTTACTGTATCTGGAGCTGACCTAGGTGCCCTTAAGCCGACTTATCTGCCTTTCCCCGCAGCCAAATTCGAATCGACTCCTTGTAGTAGCCCGTCAGGGCGCCGACAACGATAATACCCACCAGCATGGCGAAGAACAGACCATAGCGCTCGTTGTAGAGATTGGCTCCCTGTAGGCCGAGGACGATGGTCCCCGGTATCCGGCCCAATGTCGCCACAATGAGAAATGAGCGAATACTCAGAGGACTCAAACCCAGCAGATAACACATATAATCTTTGGGAAATCCCGGTATCGAAAAAAAGATAAAGGCAAATATCGCGCCCTTGTTCGTCACCAGAAAATCGAATTTTTCGATCACCGTGCGGGAAATTAATTTTTCAACAAACGGCCTACCCAACCATCTTCCGATAGCAAATGCGAGGTAGCTCCCGACCGAGAGGCCAATCGTGCTGTATAACGTAGAGACCCACACCCCGTAGATATAACCACCCAGAAAACCGGTCAGCTCGCCGGGTATCGGAGAGAAAACGACCTGCCCGATCTGAACACCCATAAATACGAGCGGCCCCCACAAACCAAAGGAGTTTATCCAGTCACGAAATCTATCCTTTTGCGCCTGAAGCTGCCCCAGGTAGGCAACCCCCTGGGCAAGCTCCTCCCAAAAAAAAGCCACGAGGGCGGCCAGGACAATCATCCCGGCGAACAACCACAGGAAAATTCGTTTGCGTCTGATAAGAGAGCTTTTATCTACATAATCCGCATTCAATTTTTCACTCCAAAAACCCTCATGACATAATTCATAAAAGGGCCTCAACAATACCGGCTTTAATTTTTAACGACTATGACTAGGTACCATTAAAAAAAACACATAAAAAGCCTCTTGTAAAAGAGGGATAAAGCATTCATCCCGCTCCTGCCTTATAGCAAAACCTTCGTCTCTCTTGCCGATTCGATGTATGATGAATCTTCAAGCGCCCTCGGCATCGAGTGTGGGGCTTTTTATTTCATTGCACCATCACAGATGGAGCGTCATGAACATGGCGATCGCTGTCGGCGAGTGGACCACCGAAACTCAAAATCTCTCCTACCAGAGCGGGCTGGGACCCGGCATGCACGCCGGTATGGGAGAAACCTGGCTCACCGCCACAATGGAGACGCTTCCCCTCAGGGGAGGGCACCTGGATCTGGGCTGCGGCTCGGGGAGGATGACATTCGCCCTCAAGGAGCGCTGGTCGCCCGGCGGCTGGTCGATCGGCGCGGATCGAGACGAGTCTTCGATTACCAGGGCCATACATCGGGCCGATGAAGACAATCTATCGGGCGCAGAGTTCCATCATTTCAATGTTGAAAAAGAAAATTACGCCAAAATCCTCGCGGGTCGAGACCCAGACCTCATCACGGCTCATCTGTGCATGGGTCTAGAAATAGTAGAGCGAGCGGCAGCGGCTCTCCCGATTGGGGGAACTTTTGCTTGCGTGGCGCTCCATGCCGCCCTGTGGAGCGAGGCGGGCTTCACAAGCCGCTTTGCATTAACGGAGTCCGATGTCGAGTCCATGTTCAAACGCTTCGATCTCATCCCATCGTTTCTTCGCATCGAAAAACGAATCGTCGAGTTCAGCAGCGAGCATGAAGCCATCGAGAAGTATTTTCATAACGGCGAGGCGATCCCGGGATGGAAAAAAGATGGCCGCTGGGAAGCGGTGCGCCGCTACTTCACGGGAGGCGGCCATTCTCTTACAGTCGCCGCACAGCTGCAGTGTATCGCCAGAAAGACAGCCTCGTGAGCAGCCTGCCAATTTATTCCACTAGCGCGCTCCTGGACACCACCTCGCCCGCCGGCAAGGCAATGGCCGTCAAGGAACTCGCCCGGCGCCACGGGTTTGATCTCGCTTCCATCGCGTCCCCCGATCTTTCTGCGGCTCATGAACGATACCGAGAATGGCTCGCAAGGGGATTTGCCGGAGAAATGACTTACCTCGCCCGCAGGCCTGAGGTCCGCGAGGACCTGCGAAACGTATGGCCCGAAACGCGCTCAGCCCTAGTCGTGGCCATGCGCTACCGCCCTGAGGAAACCTGTGCTGAGTCTACCAACTCCAATCGTGAGCCCGCCGGAGAAATCGCCTGCTACGCCCATGGCGGTGACTACCACAAGTTCATAAAAAAACGTCTCATTCGCGTGCTCCGTGACTTAAAAGAAATTGATCCTTTATTTGAAGGCAGATCCTACGTGGACACCGGCCCGATTCTAGAGCGAGACCTGGCCGTTAACAGCGGCCTCGGCTGGGCTGGGAAAAATTCCTTGCTGCTGAGTCGCGAGCTGGGCAGTTATTTTTTCATCGGCACATTATTGTTGAACCAAACGTTGCCATTTGATCCGCCAATGGCACGTGAGCATTGTGGCACATGTTCCCAATGCATCGACGACTGCCCGACCGGCGCAATTGTCGCGCCGAACGTCGTCGATTCGAGACGATGCATCTCCTATCTCACAATAGAGCTTCGCGGCCCCATGCCAAGAGACCTTCGCCCGTTAGTGGGAAACCACATTTTTGGTTGTGACATCTGCCAGGCGGTTTGCCCCTGGAACGACGGCGCCCCCAAAGCGGTGGAGCCTCGCTTTGCCCCCCGAGCAGGGATGAGCACCCCGAACCTGCACGAGCTTATCTTGCTCGATGAAAAAGCGTTCAGAGAGCGATTCAAAGGAACCCCGGTCATGCGCGCCAGATACGGCGGTTTTTTGCGAAATGTGGCGGTGGCCATTGGAAACACGGGCACGGAAGCCTCTCTTTACCCGCTGGCTCGGGTGCTTCGACACACCGAGCCGCTGGCTCGCGGACATGCTGTCTGGGCACTCAGCCGAATAGGGGCTCGCTTCCGACTTGAAAGAATTCGGAGAATACTGGAAGCTCGTTTATATTCAGAAAGCGAAGAATGGGTTAGCGAGGAGATCGAACTTGCTCTCGGAGAGATGATATCCTCCTGGGATCCTGCCTCCTCGGGGGCGAACATCCAATAGCGAACTTACGTAAGTTCCGGACTGTGAAGCCGACAAAAAGGAAGAGACCATGAAGTCCATCCGCGCCAACAACATCAACATAGCCTATGAGGATTGCGGCAGCGGCCCGCCGCTTCTTTTGCTCCATGGTTTTTCGCTCGATCACTCCATGTGGTCAGCCCAGATGGAGGAACTACAGAGAAGCTACCGCCTAATCGTTCCCGATTTGCGCGGACTGGGAAAAACCGAGGACCCCATTCAGCCATTCTCCGTCGCCGACATGGCGGACGATGCTGCGGCGCTACTTGAGGCTATTGATATCCCGGCTGCGGCTGTAGCTGGTTTTTCTCTGGGTGGCTATATACTTGCCCAAATGCTAATCCGTCACCCGCTGAAAGTTCGCGCGGCAGCTTTCGTGAGCACCCAGGCTGGCGCCGACACCGCCGAGCGGGCCGAGGCACGCGTAAAAACCATGCGGTATGTAATCGACGAAGGCGCCAAAGCGTTTGCCGAGGCGTTTGTGCCCCAGCTGTTCTCGCCCACCTACGCCGCCGCGCACCCAGATGAGGTTGGGCAGACCTACGAAGTCATCTCCGGCCAGAGGCCAAACAGCATTGCGATGCTGCTCGACGCCATGCGCCAACGCGAGGACATGACGCCTTATCTCGATAAAATCAATCAACCCTGTGTGGTAATCGGTGGTGAGGGCGATGCACTAGTATCCTCTCTGGCAATGAGAAATCTTCAGGAAGGTTTATCCGACTGCAAGATCGAATTGATTGAAAGGGTGGGCCACATGTCCACCGTCGAGGCGCCAGACAAGGTATCGTTCGAGCTCGATCAACTCATGCAGCGCGCCGGCATGTGGATGTAATTCGGCACAGAACTGCTAATCCCCTGACCAGCTTACCTGCCCGCGAAGCCAATCGACCTGCCCGGATGCGGCAGCAACGACCGGCTCGGGCGACCTACGCCCGTCCGCAATCATGGCATAATCGATTTTTTCTCCCGACAGATAGCGAACCGCCCCTCCCACGCACTCAAGAATTAGATCTGCAGCAGCAATGTCATATGCACGTGTGGGCTCGGAGACTACGCCATATGCCGAGCCCGTCGCCGCATAGAGTAAATGGACGGCAATTGCCGCCACAGAGAGTCGCTTGCCCGGAAACCGGATGTCGAGCGCCTCGATTTCCGAGCAGGGGACAAATAGCGGGGTGTGATCACCGGGGGGCTCACCAGACAACAAGTCGAGCGGTGCGCCGTTTTTGTGTGCCGCCCCTCCCGAGACCGCCGAGTACATTTCGCCTAGAGCGGGGACATAGATCGCGCCGCCCACAACCCGCCCACCGAGCATCCGAGCCACCGACACCGCCCAAAAAGGGAGATTGCTCAGGTAGGCGAGCGTTCCATCGATAGGATCGACTGCCCACCAGCAGGTGTCATCTCCAATGGGATCGTCACCGCTCGCACCGCTCTCCTCGGCCAGGATGTACTCTCCTGGAAACTCCGCCTTGATACGGGAGAGAATTAGCCGCTCGGCGGCACGATCCGCCTCGGAGACGATGCTTGTCCCCTTGTGCTCGGTCTCGACCTTGCCGAAAAACCCAAGGGCCACCCCGCCAGCCTCACGCGCAACATCTTCAAGAAATGCTCGAAGCGCCATTAATTTTTCCTCTCCATCCAACCAAATAATCGCTCTAATTGTCTCTATAGCCTTTCAAGCAGGGGAGCCTCAACATAAGCTCCCCCCATCGGGGCTTCAGGTGGCAATATTTTGTCAACAGTTTCGAAGAAAACTGTTGACAGTTTCACGCCCCTTCCTTAGATTACCTCTATACCATCCAAGTGAAAAACAGGTAGTCCCAAAGAGGTAAAACATTTGTCCGTCACACAGAAAGATATACGTCGAGAGGCTAACCTGACCGAGCTTGCCTACCAATATTTAGAGAAGAGCATCCTCGATGTTCGCCTCGCTCCGGGTATGCGCGTTAGCGAGGCCGAGGTGGCCCGTTCGCTACAAATGAGCCGGGGGCCGGTGCGCGAGGCCCTTAGTAAACTCGAATCCGTAGGCCTTGTTACGCGAGAGGCAAACAGGGGAGCCCGTGTCACCGATTTTGATGAAAAAGAACTCGAGGACCTCGACGCACTAAGGAGCCACCTGCTCTCCATGGCAGGCCGTCTGGCCGCAGAGCGAGCACGGCCCGATCAGATCGATAAAATGAACGGAATCATCGAGAAAATGAGCGCTGTCATTGGCTCTGACGATTACTCTACCTACCCCGATCTAAATTCTCAATTCCACAATCTGCTCAACGAGATGAGCGGCAACGAAAAGCTCTCGGAAATGATAAATCAGATTTACCGCCAAATTAGCCGCTACCACCTTTTGGCCATGGTATATCGAGAAGGCCTGGAGGATTCCTTTAAAAGCCACAAACGAATTCTCGAGACAATTAAAGCGAGGGATGCGGCCTCCGCCGAGCGAGAACTAGCGGACCA
>Ga0233428_1004128_pt1 | contig 11529 bp, 9 predicted proteins | sample SI_118_April2016_4_FD_179890 | JGI IMG/M metagenome (GOLD analysis project Ga0233428, IMG submission 179890) | Seawater microbial communities from Saanich Inlet, British Columbia, Canada - SI_118_April2016_120_MG | ecosystem: Environmental > Aquatic > Marine > Inlet | place: Canada: British... | reverse complement strand
CCGTATCCTTGATGGTAGAGAGCAGATTAAAGGTGACCGCAAGGGAGGCATCTCCACGCGCCATCTCCTGCTGGATACGGACAATATCGGAGATATGTTCCACCCCTTTACTGATCTCCCGGCTGCTCTCCTTCAGCCCACTGTGGATCACCTCCAGTAGCAGGTCTGCACTCTGCTGCAGGCCATAGTGAAGCTGCTCAACATCCTCAATGGCGGTTGCACTGCGTAGCGCCCCCTCCACATCCGTCAAGGTCTCAATGCTGTTGCTGAAATTCTCGGTCTTGTGGCTTAACACCCCCACAGCATTGCCGATATTGTGCAGCATATTGGAGGACATCTCCGCTAACCCGGCCTGATATGCGGTCTGGGTAACCTCTTTCCGGGCAATTGACTCACGCTGGCGCAACAGCGTCTTCTCGGTCACATCCTGAAAGGTCAATACGATTTGATCAACCTCGGTAAACAGCCGTCCAAACGGGGTTCTACTCATTTTGAACCAGTTGAGACTACTGCCCACATCATGGAGAATGGCAATTACAGCCCTATTCCCCTTATGCTCAGTTGGAATCAGCCCAATTTGTAGATCGACCAGCTGCCCATCTTTATGTTTCCCCATCAGTTCTCGCTGCTCGGACATCGGGCGAGCCGATAAAACACCAGAGTTGACATAATCGCTGAACAGCTGCTGATGGTTCATGCTGACGGCATCAGGCACCAACTGGTGAACCGATTGTCCCTCAAGCTCCTCAGGATGATAACCCAACAGTGAATGGATAAAGGGGTTGGCGTACTGGATATCCCCTGCCGATCCCACCATGACAACCCCAATGGGTGCCTCATCAAGAATTGCGTAGACATCCTCCATCCGCCCATTACGGGACAGGATACTGATTTTGTGGTTGGCCGCATGGAGTGAGTTCTGAATCAGGTCGACAAACTCCCTGTCCTGATCCTCATAATGGTCATGCTCACTGATCTCATCAGGCTGGGAGCCAAAACCACCAATCTCCACCATCATCTCCCCCAGATCGGGATGGGGAACCTTGACCGTGCTGCTGTTCTCTCCCATTCTCCCCCCCTCAACCATCATCATCAGCTGTTTGATCTCTGCCTGATCCAACAGACCATAGGCCACATGTCCCAGCAACTGTTGATAGACCTCTCCCCTATCCAGCTGAAACAGATCCAGAAATGCCTGGTTAGCCTGGCTAATACGCCCCTCCAGATTCATCACCACAACACCGACCTGCATCTTCTCCATAATCTGTTGGGCCACCTGGGTCGATTTCAGGTTCTCTGCAAGGGTCTGATTGAGGCTAGTGGATTGAGTAATTTCCATCGCCATTCTGCGCGTATTTTCATCCAACTGCATCAGTTCAAGCGGTAGACTTCCCACTATTGCGCGAACTCTTTGATCCTTGTTATCTGCCCCGGTGCGTTGTGTTAACGAGAGACACGGTTTAAGCAGTTGACGCTGGAGCAAGCGGAAGAAGAGCACAATAAAGAGGGCGACCAGTAGAAGCAGCAGCATAACTACACGATGTCTGTGTCGGTCATTTTGAGCGGACTGATCCAGTAACGTACCGTTCGACAGCGCGTATTCCTGACTACGATAGCCCTCCAGCTCCGTGATCAGTGCGTTAAACTGATCCTCCAACTGACTGACCTGCCGGGCATAATATTTATGGCTATCGATAAAATCATTGGTCAACGCGATGCGAAGGAGTACCTCTCCTATTCCACTCCCCAACAACTCCTCCTGTGTGTTGGCGACAGGGTCATGCTGTTGCAGTTGGGCGAGCGCCACCTGCTGTTCAAGGTATGATTGTTGACTCAGACGGGGATTCAGAAGGTTCACCAGATAGAGCCCCTCCTGGGTCATTCTATTCCACTGAGTGATGCGGGCCTGCCAATGCTTGGCTGAGATCACCGGATCGAGGTGCTTCAACTGCTCACGCTGCTGCTGCAGGCTGGAAAGAAACTGTTGTACCAGCCCTTTCTGATGAAGATAACTCTCCCGCTGCTGTTCAAGCAGCTTCTTGAAACTAACATACTTCTCCTCAATGTGGGGAGGGATACCCACCATTGGAGGGGTAGGCTCCGGGGAGCTCGAACGACCCGGCCTCCGTTTACTCTCCATGCGCTCCTCTTTTAGACTATGGATCAGGGTATGGCTGATGCGCCACTCCAGCTCTGCCCAGTGACTCATAGAGTAGCCCAGCTTTCCAAAAACAGCGGTTATCTGAGTCTCATAGCCCATGTATGCCTCAGCCAAATGAGTGGTCTGCTGGTTCATATCAATGAGATTCTGGTTCAGCCTGATGACATTCTCCAGCCCCCGTCTGCTCACCCCTTTAACCTTATCTAACAGAACCTGGTTCTGTTTAAACAGTTTTAGAACCTCTTTCAGCTCTGCCTTGAGATGCCGATCCAGATCAGGCAGGGTTTTGAAGTGGCCCGGATTAAGCTCGATGGCCAATATATCGAGCATTGCGCGCTTTAACAGCAAGAGAAACTGTTGAAGCGCTCCACGATACCCCGGAAAGGTATCACTGAGCTTATCGATCTCCAGACCAACCTCTACGGCCAGTTGGCGCCTCTGCTGTGCAAGCTGCAACCTCTCCTCATTCAGTCCATAGACATGAGAGCGGTGGCTTCTGATACTGGTTAGCTTCCTACGTAACGAACTGATTTCATCCTGCAGTGTAACCAGAGGGAGCCCCGATGAGCGCTCCAATTGAGCAAGCAACTGGCTCATGTGGCTATATTCACTATCAATCAGCTGTTCCAGATACTCATTATTGAGTGTAAAGCGATTTTTTGACTGTCTGCCACTCAGGTAGGTTGCGGTATTGAGATGGAGAGCACTCTCATTGAGAAAGCTGTTTTCCAGTAGCTGCAAAACCAGAGAGGCTCGCTGCTGTTGGGTCTCCTGCTGCTGCCCATCAACATACATTAAATGGAGAGTGGCGATGAGTAGAGCAAGGAGCAGGAAAGGAAGCGCAAACAGGGTGACTCTGCCATAGAGGGTGGTAAAAAACTGTTGCACCCCCTGCCATTGATGTAACGGTAGCCAGCGAGAAAACTGCTTGTTGCCCAGCCGGAGCAGGTAGAGGAGCCAGAGAGTGGCGAGGAGCCCCAGCAACTGCGAGATTCGTAAAACACCCTGTTGCCAGGGGGGGGAGATCAGTTGGTTAGCCTGCTCGACAGGTGCCTCGCTAACAAGACGCCAGGCCACATCACTGCTGATGTTCTTCTGTTCAAGCCGTAGCGGTGAGAAGGCGCTGAAAACGGGGGCACCACGATAATCCGCCACTGCCTCAACACCACTTTCCCGCAGTGGGATCAGAGAGAGCTGATTCCGTACCGGATACTCCCGGTGCCATTTGATCGGCTTTTCGCTAACGATGATGCGGTGGTTACCGTTAATTAGCCGATTATTATGGGGGACATAGCTGGGGGTGTCACTCTGGCGGTGGTTCTTATTAAGAAGGTCACTTAAATACTGTTCGTCGAGCTGTATTGCCAACACTCCCACCCGCCTCCCCTCGGAGAAGAGGGGGGTGGTCAGAAACTGGGTACTACGATAGCCTGAAGGCAGGTAGGGTTTGAGTTGTGAGACCCACACCTCCCCCTGGCCCAGCTGCATTGCGGCCTGATAACTGACAGCCAACTCACTGCTACTGTTTGGGCCACTTAACAGTACTCGGGAGAAGTCCACCTCCTTGGCAACACTGTAGAGTACACGAGCCTCCTCTCTGCCCGCCTGCCCCTCTTCGGGCTGAATCAGTAGAATGTCGTAAAGATCGTTTGCCTTGAGAAATTCATAGAAAATCGGGTGGTAGAGGCGGTGAGACTCATCGTATGCGGCAATGGCCGGGTCGATCTGTAGCCCCGCTTCGGGGGCAGAATTTGCGGAGAACTGATGATGCGCCCCTATCGGTTTTGGGTTGAGCCGTAGATAACGGTTTTGTAGCTTGGTAGAGGTTGAGTCTAGGTTAAGCAGTGAGGAGACCCCCATCCGAATACGCTCATCTCTCTTCTTCTCTTCTTCTTCTTCTTCTTCTTCTTCTTCTTCTTCAAAAAAGGCTAACTCTCTGATATTGTCCCGCTGTGGATCAGAGACCCACTGGATAAATTCCGTTTCATACCAATCGGTTAATGGGGCAGTATCAGAGGGAATATTGGGGTCAAATAGAGATACCGTATCTCCAAAATCCTCAAGTGCCTGGGTAACATAGGGCTGATCCGCAAGGGCGGTCAGGCGCTTGGCATGCCCCTGATAAAAGAGCCGCAGATCTGCCAAATGCTCCTGGTTGGACTGCATCAGACGCTTCTCAATCTCATCCTGAGTATACTGACCAGAGAGCATGCTGCTCCCGTAGGCGAGGGCGGAGAGCAGCAACAGCAGCAGTGGGTATTGTATTTTGTTCATCATGGAGGGGGCTACAACGGATCCTCGTAGGATTGGCTCCAGTAATGGGTATGTAGCTTACGCAGTTGAGATCGAATCTCATGTAATGCAGCGGAGAGATCCTCCCCCCCTTTTTCGGGCTGCAGTTGCGGACAGCCCTGTAGCGACTCAAACCCCAGCACGAGGCGGACTCGACTGACCTCACTGAACAGCTTCTGGATGGCATCAAAAAGGGTGGTGGTGGTGGCCTTCTTCAGCGTAAAAGGGGGCATCTCGAAAGTACTCATGGGTAAAAACTCCTCTATTTTTGAGAGGGGATAGAGACTCTGCTGGAGCAGGATAAGCAGGTGCCGATTTTTTCTGTGGGGTGCTCGCAATAGCTTGGTCGGCGAGAGGGGCAACCCCTCCCTCTTGGACAGGGCGCGAACCTGTTGGAGTACTGCCTGGCTGATCTGGTAGCTGTAACTGAGAGGTACCCTGATATTGAGTGTATTGAGTAGCTGGGAGAGTCGAGAGAGCTGATCGTAAACCTTGGTTGAGGTGAGCGCCTCATCTTTCCCTTCCTCTGTAGATAGAGCAACCGGCTCTTTTATATGGAGCTGCTGGAGCAGCGTCTGATGGCCTAGCGTCATAAACTCCAGCAGGGTAGCCGGGTTGGACTCATTCGATGAGAGCAAGCCACAGAGCCCACTCAGATCAACCGGGGTAGTCATGAGCGTTGACTGCTGCTGTAACAGCGCAATTTTTACCATCACCTCATACAGCATGAAACGAATCATGAAACCTGTCTTTTTCCCCTGGTATGGGGTGAAGGGGGGGAGGTAGTGGCGCGCATACTGTTTGCGAAGCTGTTCCACAACGGCAATTGTCTGCCCAACCTGCTGACTAAAGGCCAGGGAAAAGGATTGAGTCGGGAGTTGAGTTGATGGTTGAGCCGGGGGCTCTACGGGCTCAGCAACAGAGGCAGTGGTGACGATCAACAGCCCCCATAAGAGAATAGATTGGAGGATTCGGTTGAGGTGCGCCATGGGTTACTATTGTCCCCTGTAGAGACTCTGTTGATAAGCCTCAAAATTGCGCACCAGCTCCTCGATCTGTCTAGGCTGGATCGGCTTAACCAGAAAGCTGTTCACCAGGAGTTTTTTGGCCTCAGTCACGGTATTTTGAATGGCATTCGCGCTGACCATGGTGATAAAAATGGTGGTGTTGAGCTTGCGCAACTCCTGCAGTGCCTCCAGCCCATTCATTCTCGGCATATCGATATCAAGCAGAATCAGATCGGGCTCTCCCCCTTTTTCCAGCTCTTTATTATAGAGATTAACCGCCTCCTGACCATCCTCTGCCATAATAAAGTCTTGAACACCCTGTTTTCGGAGCATCATCTTCAATAGATTTCGCATCGGTAACATATCATCAGCAATGAGTGCCTTCCAACGGGGGGGGTGATTTTCCTTCATGGTTTTCATTCTATTACAAAATGGGGGTAGTGAATAGATAGAGGGTACCGCTAAAAACGTACTTTTAAAAAAAATGGGTGCAGTACATCGCGTACTACACCCATTTATCGAGATCGCTTAAATTACTTCGCTGCTTTCTCTGCTGTACCACTCTTCCCCATATTGTCGGTCCAGGTGACTCTGATCTTGTCACCCTTAGCACCAGATACCTGTAGTCTCAGGTAGGGGTTCTTGGAGATGGTGGAGTTGAAGTCCGCATTTAGAAAGGGGACACCATTCTTCTCGGCCACTACGGTCTGGATAAAGTGCGCAGGGATTGTGCCCCCAGTCTTCTTGTCTTTTCTCAGCCCGGTCTCCATTGGGTGGCTCATCAGACATTTGATATCAACCACCCCCTTCTTCGCCTTAGCTCTCAGCTTTACGCTTGCTTTTGCCATTCTCTATTTCCTCTGTTAGATTTCTATTATTAATGGATGGGTTGATCGACTAACCGCCACAGCCACCGATGGTGACCTTGACCTCAGTCTTGGCATGGACAATTCCCGATGCAGTTTTTACCACACCATATACATCTCCGGTTTTCCCCATTTTGAGACGAGTCGAAACGAAAGGTACAGCGCCCTCCTGCATATGGTAGATCGCTGCCACTACACGTTGATTTGCGGCCGCAACAATCGTGACACTCTCCACAATTCCATCGATGCCGGTGGCATCCACTGTGACCGGAACCACCGCGCCATTCTCGGCAATCGCTGGAGCCTTGATTGTCACTGTGCCACTGGCATCACCGGTAGTGATCTTATCGACACTCTTGTGCTCCATTTCCGTCGTAGGCCAGGCCGCCATTACCGCACGTGGAGCCAATAAACCTGCACCCAGCGCAACAGTGATAGCACTACCTGCCAGGGTTCCCTTCATAAACAACCTTCTTTTCATTTTCCTTCTCTCCTTTTTCGTATTGAAAAGTATCGATCCTACGGCCTTATTTGTCTGCCCTATTGATCCACACAACCACACTGTAAATAATTATCATCTGCTTGTCGATCACTATTACCAGCAATCTTGAACTTATTCCCTGCTCTTGTCTCTCCTTTAGAAATGCCCTTTATTAGCTCTCATCGTCCGGCTTACCATCAGAAAGTTGATCAAAGATATCGGTAAAATCACTGAAATTCTCTAACAACAGGTCTATCAATTGAGGGTCAAAGTGTCTGCCTCGCTCCTCTTTGAAGAAGTCGTAGACCTGCTCCATCCCCCATGCCTCTTTGTAGGCACGACGACTGGCCAGTGCATCAAACACGTCCGCAATCGCAGACATACGTCCGTAGAGGTGGATCTTATCCCCCCGCAGTGAGCGGGGGTAGCCGGTACCATCCCACTTTTCATGGTGCTCGTGGGCAATGATACTGGCCGCCATCAGGATGGGGCGATTACTATTTTTTCTCAGGATCTCGTAACCGAAGGCGGAGTGTTTCTTCATCTCGCTCATCTCCTCCTCGGTCAGTCGTCCCGGTTTATTGAGAATAGTGTCACTGATTCCCACCTTGCCCATATCATGCAGCGGCGATGCCTGCTCCAGCAGCTCTATTTCGCTCTTCGGCAGACCATGTAACTCGCCTAATCGCCCCACATAGCGCCCAACACGCTGTACATGAAGGCTGGTCTCCTGAGAGTGGAACTCAGAAACGGTACCCAGCAGGTGAATGACATCTTGCTGGGTGTGTTGAAGGTCTCTGTTGAGGTCGATATTGTCATAGGCAATGGAGAGATTATGACCAAACAACTCAATCAGATCGCGTTCGGTACTGTCGAAGAAATTCTTCCCCTGGAGGTAGAGCACACCACTATCCTCATGGCTCCCTGAGAAATAGACCACGCAGTCATGCTCATAAAAACGGCTACATTTCCCCTCTCGCGCCGCCTTGATCTTATTCAGCGTCTCAGTATCCAACACTGAGACCAGTGGTTGACCATTCATTTCACTATACTGACCGGTACCTGCGAGAATCAGACAGTCCTGTTCATGGCACTCTTTCTGTGGATCAAAGTGGCTCACCAGGGTGGAGGCAACACTACAGAAGGCATCATCATCCATCCCGGCCAGGGCCACAATTTGTGTTAAAACCCCCTGAATAAACTGCTCCATTGATTTGATTTGAAATACCGATGCGGAGGCATCCACAATGTGCTTCAGCCCTTTTCTGCTCTTTTCCAGCTGTGTGATTGCGCGATAAGAGCGCAGGGTTGTGACCAGCGTGGTATAGAGCTTCTGCGAGGTCAGCTCGGTCTTCTCTTTGTAGTCGTTAATATCATAGTCGACAATCACCTCCATCTCGGGAGCCTGTCCTGGCTGACCGGTTCGAAGAATAATGCGTGTAAACGGGTTGTTGAGCACATTACGTACATGTCTGACCACCCTGAGCCCGGCATGGTCATCCTCCATCACAACATCCAGAAGAATCATCGCAGTATCCGGGTGGTCAGCCATGATCTGTTGGGCTTCTACCCCTGAATAGGCGTGCAGAAACTCCAGTTTTCGCCCCTCAAACTCAAATTCACTGAGCGCCATTTTGGTAACATCATGAACAGAGCGCTCATCATCTACTAGGAGAACCTTCCAGGGGGTATTTTGCGCCTGCGCCGCCTCATCTACCTCCTCTTCGTCCGCAAAAAAGAGGTTGTCCTCTTCAGCAAGTGCTTGATTGTATTCCATTCCTCACATCCCCAATAAAATATACTCAGAACAGCGTTAGCTCTTCCTCAATTTCAGATACCTGCAGAGCAATAAGCTGCTCAAACTCTTCTGCCCGCAGAGGCTTGGAGAAGAGATAGCCTTGCAGCTCCTCACAAAGGTGTCTGCGTAAAAATTGTGCCTGTGCTTCTGTCTCAACCCCCTCCGCAACCACATCTAACCCTAAATTATGTGCCATTGCAATCACTGCTTTTACCAGTGTCTTATCCTCTGAGGAGTAGGGTATATCTTTTATGAACTGTTGGTCAATCTTAATGATATCAACCGGTAGTTTCTGTAGATAACTGAGGGTTGAGTAACCCGTACCAAAATCATCCACCGCAATCTGAATTCCACTGGCGCGAATTTTCCCCAGTGTACGGGCCACCTGGTCAAAATTCTTTACGGTTGCGGTTTCAGTCACCTCCAGTTTAAACCAGGGCGGTGCAATACCGCTATGGTGTACCAGCTCAATCACCCGTGTGGCCAGCCCTCTCTCATGCAGCTCCGGTGCCGAGAAGTTGACTGCGATCCGAACGGGTGGATAGCCACGCTCCAACCATCTCAGATGTTGCTCAATCGCTCTCTTCATGACCCACTCCCCAACGGAGAAGATCAGCCCCTCCCGTTCCAGTAGCGGCACGAATCGATCCGGGGAGACCACCCCCTGTATGGGGTGATTCCAGCGCAACAAGACCTCGCAACCAATAATATTTCGGTTGATCGCATCAACCTGGGGCTGATAGTAGAGTTGAAACTCACCATTCTCCAGCGCGTTATGGATGGAGCCCAGCATCTCCAGACCTTCATCCTCCTGCCCAACCATATCCGGCTCAAAGAAGCGGTAACGGTTCACCCCCAGTTCACCTGCAAAGTTAAGCGCCCTGCCCGCACAGCGCAACATCGCTTCTGGACTATCGGCGTCATCCGGGTAGAGAGAGACCCCGACATTGAGTCCAAGAGTCATCTCCCGCCCCTCTAGCTGAAAAGGTTTTTCCATCCCGGAAATAATGGCCCCGGCCACCCGACCAATCTCGTCGACCTCCTCAACCTCCTCATAAAAAAGAGCAAAATCATCTCCACCCATTCTGGCAAGCGTACAACTACTGTCTGTTATCGAATGAAGTCTTCGGGTCACCTCCTGCAGAACCTCATCCCCACCAGCAAAGCCAAAAAGATCATTGATCTGTTTGAATTTGGAGATATCCATCAACAGTAACGCCATTTTTTTTTGTGAAATTTCAGCACTCTTGATCGCCTGAGCCAGGTAGATCAGGAAAAAGTGGCGGTTGGGCAGCGAGGTCAGGTGGTCATAGTTGGAAATCTCATGCAGCTCCAGTTGTGTCTGTTTATGCTGTTCAAGCTTCCACTCCAGCTGTCGGATATTGCTCTGCAGGGAGTGGTTCAGGGTCTGAATTCTCAACTGAGCATTGATTTTCGCCCGCAGCAGAGAGCGGCTGACCGGTTTACTGATGAAATCATCTCCACCCTTCTCCAGTGAGAGTACTACCGCCTCTTCATCGCGCTCTTCCGTCATAAAGATGATCGGGGTGTGGTCTCCTCCGGCCTCGGCCTTGATCTGGCGCATCGCATCATAGCCATTCATTACTGGCATCTCTGTCCCCATAAAGATCAGATCCGCCCGTTTCCGTTGAAAGTGCTGAACCGCCTCTTCACCATTGCACGCTTCTGACACACTAAAACCTTCTTTTATCAATAGGTTTTTTAATATCTCTCGATCAGATTCTAGCTGTTCAACAATTAAAATTTGGCCACTGTTTGGAGTCACTCGGTATCTCTCGTTATAAAGTACTTTAGGGGTGCCCTTTATAACGAGAGATAATAGACCATGAGGCTGTTCGAGAATAGAACTCCTTTGCAGAAAGGCTGGTTTTATCGTCAGGGCACAAAAAAGGGCATAGCCCCGATTATCCTGAAATTATGGTCTATGCCCGTAGTGGAAGAGGGGTTGAATTGAGTTTTACTGTGCCGCTCTCGCCTCATCCCGCTCTTTTCTGATCGCCTGGCGGCGCTCTTCAATGACCTTGCGGTGTGCCTCATAACCCGCAGTGGGGTTATAGTGAGCGGGGGCACCGTAGTACCCGTAACGGACAGGGTAACTGCTGCTGTTCCAGCCGGAATCTCCAGAGTAATCTGTGCGCCAGTCACTATCCATATCGGCATCCATCTCCGTATGTGCGCGCCCACTGGCATTGATAGTCATACTGAAAGAGCCATCCATATCACTCCGGCCACGAGCTTCTCCTCTTCCTCTTCCATCGTGATAGCCATAACCATCGGCATTGCTCCACCCATTCCAGTTATCATTGTTTCCACCAAACCAGGCTGAGGCGGTGGTGGTAACGATTGTCAGTACGATGACAGCGATTCCTTTTCTCATGACACATCTCCTTGCTACTTCTGGATAACAAAATTATCGGCCTCACCAATAGCGTATAATTGATTACTAATATATCAAATCAATTTATTTATTGAGAAGAGTGTCATTATAAAGTTAAGTAATTAGAAGAGTGGGCGCTCTATTAGCCTCACGCCATAAGGCTGAAACAGCACGATGATCATGTAGCAGATGGTTGATCCTGAACGATATCTTTCATCGCCATATAGATATTGCGACCCAGCCAGAGTAGCGAGATAACCCCCAGTGTTGCAACCAGCACAGCATCCAGATCATGTTGAATATTTAACATTTTCATCTCCCGAGAAAAACCTGTTATTAACCATTGGGGACTATTCTAGGGGAGAGAGCGAGGGGGATAAATACGCAAAACTACGTATTCTTTGTTAAATATCATTTGTAACTATTCAGGGGTGTTAACGGAAAATAATCCTTGACAGGCTTTTTCAGCAAAAACATGTTTTTTAGTCCACCCCCGTACCTCTTGCTCATTTTGCTTTCAATCGCT
>Ga0233428_1004113_pt1 | contig 11572 bp, 7 predicted proteins | sample SI_118_April2016_4_FD_179890 | JGI IMG/M metagenome (GOLD analysis project Ga0233428, IMG submission 179890) | Seawater microbial communities from Saanich Inlet, British Columbia, Canada - SI_118_April2016_120_MG | ecosystem: Environmental > Aquatic > Marine > Inlet | place: Canada: British... | reverse complement strand
ATAATAAAAACAACAGTTGATGTCATCACTATGAAAAAACTTCGTGCACGCGAGCTGGGTTTGGACTTTCAGGGAACAACTGGAGTCCATAACTCAATTACTGATGTACCCGGAATTGAGGTGGGTTACACTACGATCATTGAGGGCGAAGGTCCTGTAGAAACGGGTAAGGGCCCCATTCGCACAGGTGTTTCTGCTATTTTACCCAAAGGGCATTCTCCCAAACCGGAAAAGATATGGGCCGGATTTTTCGCTTTAAACGGAAACGGGGAGATGACCGGTACCCACTGGATTCAGGATGGGGGATACTTGGTTGGGCCGGTTTGCCTCACCAACACACACAGTGTCGGCATGGTGCATCATGCTGCTGTACGCTGGATGCTAGAAACTTACAATGAGCAATGGGAGTCTGATCATCTTTGGGCCATGCCAGTTGTTGCTGAAACTTACGATGGTGTCCTCAACGACATCAACGGTCAGCACATCACGGAAGCACACGCACTTTCTGCACTGAAAACCGCGGTTACGGGTTCGGTTGCAGAAGGAAACGTTGGTGGCGGAACAGGAATGATCTGTTATGAATTCAAAGGAGGCAGTGGCAACTCTTCCAGGCTTGTTTCAATAGACGGTGAAGAATTTACCGTTGCGGCGTTTGTTCAGGCAAATCATGGAATTCGGCCATGGTTTAATGTACTTGGAGTTCCGGTGGGTAAACACTTGACCAGTGATATGCTTAAGAGTTCTCCCGAATTAGGTTCTGTTATTGTCGTACTTGCGACCGACATACCAATGATGCCTCACCAGTTAACCCGACTTGCCAAACGCGCAACCATTGGAATTGGGCGCGGTGGTACTCCGGGAGGTAATAACTCCGGTGATATCTTCCTCGCCTTTAGTGTTGCCAACTCAATCCCTGTTGCTCAAAAAAAAGCAGATGCAATTCGTACTTTCGATTGGGTGGATGATGAGCAGTGTGATTCAATCTATCTTGCTGCTGTTGAATCAACTGAAGAAGGTGGATCAGTAATATAACAGGTATTCTCGGAAACTGTGTGTTTGCAACGTTTCCTAAGAATATCAAACATTTAACCTTTGCAGGGTGTCAGTCTTAAATTTCTTTCAACTTCTCTCAACTTCTCTCGATTCCGTATGAATCGGAAGTATAGCTACCAATCCGCTACCAAATTTTCGTAGATGTTCAGTGTTGGAGTTGGAGTTGGAGTTGGAGGGTATTTTAAAAGAATCGTGTTTGGCATATAAAGGAGTATCTAGGCAGGCATGCGGCTAACTACTTTATGTATCAATAGGGGGCTCTAACACGCTCCCCTTCCCTTTCAGAGCTTCTGCATTTAAATCAATCCGGTTGTGGTGTCAAGGGTGCGCTTGAGGTCAGGACAGGGCTGATAGACACCTATGTGGACACCAAAAAATCCCCCTAAATAGTTAGCTCAATGGCTTTATATTTTAATGGATTTGGTGACTTAATATTTCTGATAATCTTATGAATTGAGTGATTCCAGAAAATAGGTACTCCAGACCCCTTTGCCCTTGAGTGTGATTTCACCACGAGAATGCAGTTGCCCTAATCCTTCAAGATAATCCATGGTTTTCTCTGAGATGTGAATTTTCCCCGGTTCGCTTGTGCTTTCCATGCGTGAGGCAATGTTGACAGCATCACCCCAAATGTCGAAGGCATTGCCAGATGTTCCCGCTATCAAAGGTCCAGAATGGATACCAATGCGTATTTCCCAGCGTTCATTGCCAAGGACTTCGTGTTGTAGATTCACGCCTTCAACAAACTTGAGCATATCCAAAAACACTACGTCGTATAAACTACTATGACAGTGAAACGGAAAAACATTTTAATTTCCTGACAAATAACTTTGTCTGCTCGGATCAAACCATTGCCGATCTTTACCGTTACCGCTGGCAAATTGAACTATTTTTTAAATGGATTAAACAGCACTTGCGAATAAAAACTTTTTACGGGACCTCTTAAAACGCTGTTAAAACACAAATCTGGATCGCAGTTTCTGTATATGTCCTTGTGGCCATTATTAAAAAACGGCTAAAACTAGAGACTTCACTCTACAATATTCTACAGGTGTTGAGTCTGACTCTATTTGAAAAATTACCATTAATTCAATTACTTGATAAATCTAATAATAATCCTATGTTCATCGAAGATTCTATCCAATTGAATTTGTTCGATAACTTATTGGGACACTAGTGAAGATATGATACTAAAATATAATATTGTCATAGAACAGTTTAATTCCAAAATTATATATAGATAATAACCAAGCAGAATGGTTTAAAAAATTAATTAGTACGATTGAACACCCATAAATTATCACTATATTTTTAAAAATCTGGATCTTTCTAATTAGTTGATAAAAATTTAATGAGTGCTAAATTATAAATGAAAAACAGTACTATCGAAGAAAAATATAAAATTATGGGTAAGTCTGTAGGTCGCAATTCTGAATTCTTGCAAATAAATAATTTGCCTTATCAAATAATCATTTGTGTATAGATTCCACTATTTCCTTAGGTACATCGTCAAAGGAAGAGAAGTTGAGAGAGTGCAAACGAGAAAATAGTCCTCCTGACGCAAGTAATTCTTTATGACTTCCAGTTTCAACAATCCTTCCTTCATGCATAACAACAATTTTATGAGCTTTCCTTATAGTTGCAAGACGGTGGGCTATCATTATCACAGTCCGGTTTACTAATAGTTTATCCAGAGCCTTCTGTATCATAAGTTCACTTTCAGAATCAATTGAAGCAGTTGCTTCATCGAGGATTAAAATTGGTGCATCAGTAACGAGTGCTCTGGCAAAAGCAATCAACTGCCTTTGACCAAAAGAAAGATTAGCTCCCCTCTCTTCTAGAACCGTATCATAGCCCTGTGGGAGTTGAGAGATGAAACCATGAGCTCCAACTGTTTTTGCGGCATCCTCCACTTCTTCAAGAGTGGCTTTGGTCGTGGAGTATCGTATGTTGGTGAGGATAGACTCGGAAAAAAGATATGGCTCCTGTAGAACCATGGCTATTTGATTGCCTAGGGATGCATGCTTTATCTTCCGCAAGTCATGTCCAGCAATAGAAATGGTGCCAGAATAAGAGTCATAAAAGTGATGTATTAGAGAAGCAATTGATGTTTTCCCACATCCAGTAGGTCCTACCAAAGCTACTGTTTCTCTATTTTTGATTTCAAGATTGATATTCTTGAGAACAGGCTGCTGGGGATTATATGCAAAGGTCACATTCTTGAATTTAATATCACCACTCAAATTCTCCAAATCTATGGTATCATGGGCATCCTTAATATCCACAGATACATCAAGTACTTCAAAAATCCTCTCTCCTGATGCCATGGCCCTCTGAAAAATGCTGTAATGCATTGTTAAAGCTCGAATGGGGTCGAAAAGACGCTGGACGTAGAGCATGTAAGCTATCATAACACCTGCAGTAAGTTCACCTTCAAGGACCAGTCCCCCTCCTACCACCACAATGATTGCCATAGCTATACCGGTGAGGCTATCTACAGTCGGAAGCATGATTTGCGCTATTTTTGCTGCATGCACTGTTGATTTAAAATGGTCGTTGGCCTTCTCCTCGTAGAGAGTTAGGTTGACCGGTTCCCGAATCATTCCCTGTACCACTCTCACCCCACGGATGTTTTCACACATTGTTCCAGTAACAATAGATGAAGTGATTCTTGCTTGTATAAAAGCTTTACGGGCAATCGGCAGCCAAAAATAATGAATGAGAACTAAAATGGGAAGCAGAGCAAGCGTCATTGCTCCAAGTGTTGGCTCCAACCAGAGAAGTACACCAATAATACCCATGAGTAGAACAATATCTCCGAAGGCATGAACTGAAGTTTCGAGAAACTCCTGCAAGGAGCCAACGTCCCCTTGCAGTCGTGATATCAACCTGCCTACTTCCATTTTATCCATGAAGGAGAGGGAGACTCGCTGGAGATGTTCATACATTGCGCGTCTAAGGTCAAAGAGCAAACGCTGGGCAACCCGGGAAATCAAGAATTCCATGCAGAAATGTGAGATGAAGTTGAATACAACTACCATGGCAAATATCAGCAGCCCTGCTTTGAGGCTTTCTAATCCGTCTCCCAAGAAGGTGAATTGTCTGTCTAGGGTCTTTTGTATTATAATCGGAACCGCAAGTTGGGTCAGTGTGAAAACGATCACAGCTAATAAAGAAGCAGAAATCATAAGCTTATAGGGAGCTAAAAACCATAAAAATCTCTTCAATACTGTTTCATTGAAAACGGTACTGAACATTTCCTCTTCGGTCATTTCAGGGGGAGGGGCTACCGCTCCCGGTGGAAGTTTCTTTCCGGTATGCGTTCGATTCATGTACAGGGAAGATTTGCTTTGGATCATGGTCAATATGAGGTTTGCAGTTGATAAAGCCTAGCATAATGCCCCCCTTGCCGAACTAGTTCCTGGTGGCTTCCCTGTTCACTAATCTTTCCTTCTTCGAGATAGATTATCTCATTTGCATGCATCAGTGATGCTAAACGGTGGGAAATGATTATGGTGATGCGGTCAGAGGCACCTTCCATCAAACATTCACGAATTTTTTTCTCTGTTACAGCATCAATGGCTGATGTAGAATCATCTAAAATTAGGATTTTTGAATTTAGGATAATGGAACGTGAAATGTTTAGTCGTTGACGCTGCCCTCCAGAAAGAGCTAGCCCTCTCTCACCAATAAGTGTCTGATAACTATGTGGAAGATGGTCTATATGTTCATGTAGTTGTGCTTTTGATGATGCTCCTATCACCTCTTCTTCTGAAGCCCACGGGGCTCCGTAAAGAATATTATGTTTTACCGTGGATGTGAATAGGAAGGTATCCTGCTGAACCAGACTCACTTTTTCCCGTAGAGTTTTGAGCTGAAAATCTCTAAGATCTACACCATTTAAACAAATCACACCTGACGTGGGATCGTAAAATCTAGGAATAAGCTGAGCAAGAGTACTTTTTCCAGATCCCTGAGGACCTGTAATACCCAGAGTGCATCCAGGTTCCAAGCGCAGGTTTATGCCTTCGAGAATTTGTGGTTGGTTTTCTCCAGGAAAACTGAAATAGACGTTTTTAAATTCCAGAATTCCTAAGTCTAGAACCTGCTTCCCTTTCTCGTTATCATCCACATAATCTTTGCGATCTAGAACACGAAAAATCCTATCCCCACATGATGCTGCTCTGGCAAAGGAGTTAACCAACATACCAATTTGGCGAACCGGCTGGCGGAGGATAGACATAAACGCTAGGAAAGTCATGAGTGTCCCTAGTGAGATTTCACTGGTGTAAACCCTTTGTCCTCCAAACCAAAGCACTAGTCCAAAAGATACAAGAAAAACAAAGGACATCAAGGAATCATTACTCACCCGCATGGAAATCTGTTTATCGAACAAGCGAAGCGCTTCCAAAGACGAGCGATCATATTTGTCCATTTCATAACTTTGTGAACAAAAAGCTCTCACTACACGAATGCCGTTTAGGTTTTCATCCATAACCTTGGTTAACATAGACAATTTTTCCTGAATGATTAGCCAATTGGTGCGTAGCTTTAAGCCTGTGGCAGTCCCTCTCCATGCTATAATGGGAACAAAGGAAAGAGAAATTAAACCGAGAAACAGATCCGTTTTTAACATGAAAAAGAGTCAACCTCCTACAAGCGTTAATAAAAAGAAAAATCTAAGAAATCCTGTATTGACAAACATCCTCACTCCTTCAATATCCAAAATCCCAAGGGTGATGAGATCCCCTGTGTGAATGTTGTCATGATAGGTAAAAGATAATTTCTGTAACTGCTCAAAATACTTCATACGTAACTGGTAAGCCATGTTCTGACCAATCGCCTCTCCTAAGTAAGAATGAGTAAAGGCAAAGAAGCCTCGAATCGTCGAAACAGAAAAAAGTAGTAATCCTGTCCAGTAAAGTTGATCGACTTCTGCATTAGACGTTTCTAATAATTCGATAGCCTGATCAACTGCTTTTCCAAGTAATCCAGGAATCATCAACTGGAAAGACGCTCCAAGTATCACAGCAACCAAAGCGACTAAAAGGTGAAACTTATGTTCCAGACTCAGTAGAAATATTTTCCAGATAATTTCTGAGAAAGTGGAAGAAAATCCTACAGTGCGTTTAATTCGGTATTTATTTAAGATAGTTAGTTATTTTAATTTGTATTTTAGGAAGATAAGCGCTACCAGAAACTGTAACTAATTTTGATGCCTTTTTTAAAATTCAATGGGACAAAAGTGGCATAATTAGTACTCAAGAGAGATAATAATTGTATAAATTGACTTGTAGGTCACCAGATAAAGTTCTTCGTTTATTTATCTATCTATTTTAATGTTCTAAAACACTCGGTAAATGAAAGACTTATATCACTGACTTAGGATTGGTGTACCTTGAGTTTATAATAATTGCATTATTTAACCGGTTTAATAGCAAACGAAGAAGTATCTTGAATAACTTAGGACACAATGGAAGTTACTGCAGGGGTATTCTCAAAGACGCTGGTTCAAATCTAGGCCATAATCTTTTATTACTGATGATAGTTCTCTTATTTCTGAAGCCAAAAGGGGAGAAAAAGGAGGCAACATCTGTTTCCAATCATTTGAACCGCTATGTTCTGCCAAGAGGCCTTTAAGTTCAGCGACGAATGGATAACTTTCTAAGGCTTTTCTCAAAACGGAGAGCTTCTCCTGAGCTTGTGCCGCAGCGTCCTCTTGATTGTTTTTCCATGCATTGAATACAAGTTGACATTCCGGAGCAAGCACATTAGCACTGGCCGTAATACAGCCTGCTCCTCCCTCTCGCAAAATATCCAGCAGAAAAGTCTCCGTTCCGCTGTACACCATAAAGTCTGGCACTTTTTTAGTTATGCTCAACATATTATCCCAATCTCCGGAACTGTCTTTGATTCCCGCGGCAATGTTTCCAAAACGCTGCTTTAATTCCTGTAATATCCTGAGACTGAAATTATATCCGCTAAGTTTAGGAAAATTATAAAAAACAATTCGTAGCAGTGGATCATCCACAGAGGCAATCAATTCAGCATAATAACGGAGTACACTTTCGTCGCTTTGCGGTTTGTAATAAAAAGGTGGAATTACTAAAACAGCATAAATTCCTGCATCTAAGCTGGCTTTTGTCAGGCGAATTGCGTCTTGAAGCGAACAGGAACCAGTACCCATCATCAAACGTTCTGGAACTAACTCTCTTCCACAATACTTGATAATATCTAGACGTTGCTCAATAGTCAAAGAATTGCCCTCACCAGTGCTGCCGAGTATTGCAGCGCCATCAGAACCTGATTCAAACAACTTCTTTACATGGCGGACAAGTGCAGCATGATTTGGTTCATATGAAGCGGTGAGTGGTGTCAATGATGCTGTATAAACGCCTGTTAAAAGGTTACTCATAATTGATGGATTTTCAAAATTATTAAAAAATTAATTAAATGATTTTAAGATGCATAATAAATGATAAACTTATCTGTTGCAGCGTGATGCGTAATTATAAGATAGTTTTGCCTATAAGTAATAATTTTTGTATCTCTTTGTAATTATTTTTTTGATTCCTTCTAGATAAACAGTTATTAGATTATCTCTAGATTGAATATAGGCTATAATTAAAATAAATGATGCTCAATATTTTTTACTCATGTATTATAATATTTGTTATATTAAATTTATGAAACAAACTCGATTAATAATTAATTTGTATCATAAAAAAAGCTTATTTTTCTTGGATATAGGATTAAACGATTCTTTCTTATAAGAACATATATACTAAATACTGATTAATGATATTTTTTTGATAATGTACAGAACATAAATCTGAAATTTATTATTTTGTATTAAAACACCATCCTTTAGATCAGTTCGACATTGATAACAGAATTTTTCCAGTTCGAAGTCAAAGTACATAAATAAATAATTACAAATTTGTTATGAAACATAAATTCCAAGAATACACAGCAAATATAATAGTCAAGTGAATCAACTATTAAGGTAAAGTAAAAATTACATAGAGTATATAATTAGGTTCACGCTTATTTGAATACGACTATTAAATATTTATAACGTTATGAATAAGTCTGTAAAGTAATATATCATTACAATCTTATATCACTCTAAGTAAATAATTATATTACCATCGTTTTTAGACAAGTATTGTAATACTACAATATTAAGCTTAAATATTGATCCATTTTTGTTCATCACTGGATTTTTTAATTTTAGCAATTAGATTATGTAATAGGTATCCATCATAAAAGTTAGGGTGTATTGTTTTTTTGTTTTTTAAAGAATAATAGTAATTATTCAATGAATGAGCAATATTATAGCCAGGAGATTTGTTAGAAAGATTATTGATTTTTATAAATTTCTTTGGTATATTTATTTTTTGTTCTATTCCATTTTTTGATAAATATATTGTTGGAGGACTATAGGAAATGTAATATGGTGTTTTAAGTTTAACATGCCCTTTCGTTCCATAAACAGATAATTCAAATCCAATCTCATTATCAGCTAAATTACTTACGACTAAAGATCCTTCGATATTAGAATTCAATTTGAAAGTCAAGTTCACATAATCTTTTGCAGTCCATTTAAAAAGTTCTTTTGAATCTGAATATGTATCATCTGGATAAAGGGTTTTAGTAACAGCAGATAAAGATTGTATATTTCCAAATATGGATTGTATAGAATCTATAGTATGGGCTGTGGCAACGCCAAGTGCTCCACTATGTTCTTCTTCCATTGACGACCACCAATGGTTAGACCTAACTGGAAATCTTGAAAGTAAGTGGTGGGCCTTAACAAATAATATATCTCCAATAGTTTTTTTCTCTATAATCTCCTTTATAAAGGAAAATCCGGGTGAATATCGGCCTTGAGTACCAATTATATGTTCATTATAATTATGTTTTTTTGATAGATCTGAGATTGTTTTAGCTTCATTTTCATTTAAACATAAAGGCCATTCACAATAAATCATTTTCTTTTTGTGAATAGCTTTCCATAATATATCATAGTGATGTCTTACGCGGACAGCTATATTAATCATATCCACATTTGTATCATCTAATAAATCATCAATATTAGAATAACTAGTTTGAGCACCATATAATTTTGCTAAATCACTTGAACTTTTGTTTTTAGTAGTACAAATAGCATATAATTTATACTCATTTAATGATTGTATTGCTGGTATGTGTGCTTTAGAACCAAAGCCATTGTTATTAGCATCTGCCCCGATTAGAGCTACGTTGATTATATTTTTCAATTTATATTTATGGTACTAATTATTTTAATCAAAATAAAATACTAAAGATTATTGAAGAATTTTTTCAATTTATTTAAACCATCTTGAAGAGTTTCGGGGTCTTGCATAAATGATCCCCTCAAATATCTATCATCTACTGAATTTATAATAATTTTTTGCTCTTTTCTTAGTTTGGCTGCAATTTGACTAGATTTCATCTCGTATTTAGAGATATCAAAACAAATATAATACGCCCCTTGCGGTTGACCGTATGGAATATTTAACTCGTCTAGTACAGTTTTCCATGTTTCTTTTCTTTTATTAACATCTTCCAAGATGGTGTTGAACCAATCTCTGCCTAAATTTAATGCCGCAATGGAAGCATACTGTGAATTAACCGGTGCACAAATTGACATTGCATGATGAAATGGCGCAATAGCAGCAATCAAATCTTTATTAGACACAATGTAACCAACTCGTAACCCAGTTAAACCGTAACCTTTTGATAAACTATAAATAGAAATTACATTTTCCTTACTCTGATAGTCTGTGTGTATTGAATAATGACTATTATCATCAAATATATAATGTTCGTATATTTCGTCTGTAATAAGTATCAGATTATTCTCTACAACTAAATCATAGATCTCTTTAATTAGTTTCTTATTTAAAACAGTTCCAGTAGGGTTTGATGGGCTGACTAGTACGATTGCTTTCGTCTTATTAGAGATTGCTTTTTTTATTTGAGCAATATTTACTGTATAATTTGATGTGTATTCTGTAATTATTGGAATAACTTTACCACCACACGAAAAAGCAATTTCTTCATATGTATTATAAAATGGTGCAGGAATTATAATTTCATCATCTTGGTCAAGTAAAGCCATGAAAATTGCCATTACAGCGGACTGTGCACCAGTTGTTATTAATATTTCAGAGTTAGGGTCAGCATTATATCCATTTTCACGTGCTAATTTATTAGAAACACTGTCTTTTAACTCACTTAGACCAGACCATGAAGTATATGATAATTTGTATTCATCAATACTTTTTTTAAATTCATTCATAATTTCAATCGGAGGTATAAAATTTGGTGTTCCCGATCCTATATTAATATGTCCTTCCGTATTTACAGAAGACTGAAATGTGGGTTTTACAAATTTTGTTCTATTTGATAATAAATGATTATTTTTCATGATAACTACTCGTTCGGGCTTAAGAATTTTCCTGGTTTATTATTTTCGCTAATAGTATGTCCATTATAAACAATATCTCCATTAACAATTGTATATTCGATTTTACCTTTAAATTTGTTATTAGTATAAAGCACATCACTATTCTTTGCTTTACTAAATTGGTTTTGTAAACTGTATTCATGTGTCTTATTTAAATCTATAATAGTAATATCTGCATTACTATTAAGATTTATAGTCCCTTTATTCGGGAAAAGACCGAATCTTTTGGCTGGATTTATTGAGCATAATTCTATAATGTTTTCCAATTTAAATTTCTTATTATCTATTTTATTAATTAATGTATATATCATAGAGTTAACACCTGGATGTCCTGGTGGAGCTTTTTCTATTTCTACTGCATTTATTTTTTCATCATAACAAAATCCAGCATGATCACTTGCTAATATATCAATATCATTGTTATATATGCCATCCCATAATGCACTTTTATCTCTGTTTAATCTTATAGGTGGGTTTATTTTTGCAAAGTTACCATATTTTTTTAATACATTTTTATTATAAAATAAATAGTGAGGGCAAGTTTCAACAGTAACATCTACACCTAGTTTCTTATAATGCAGTATAGTTTTCAAACTATCTTTAGAACTTAAATGTGCAATATGTAGCTTTGTATTAATATATTGATTTAAATATAATATACTATTAGTTGCATAACTTTCTAAAATAGAAGGGCGAAGTTTGTTATGAGATAATGGATTTAGTTTATCTTTGTCTGAAATGGAATTACTAAAGTATTTTAATAACGAGTCATTTTCTGCATGTATTGTTGTAACTAGATTTGTATTTTTTATTAATTTTAAAGTATAGAATAAATGACCTTCATCTACTATAGATAAACCATTAAACTCTTTTTCCCTACCTCTAGGTGGATTAATCATGAATATTTTAAATCCAATAGCTCCCGCTTCTCTGAACGCATTAATTTTATTTTTGTCATATTCTAAGACTTTGTCATAGTTATTACCGGTTTTATCATACATTGTACCCGGTGCAGCGTATAAT
>Ga0233428_1004104_pt1 | contig 11594 bp, 13 predicted proteins | sample SI_118_April2016_4_FD_179890 | JGI IMG/M metagenome (GOLD analysis project Ga0233428, IMG submission 179890) | Seawater microbial communities from Saanich Inlet, British Columbia, Canada - SI_118_April2016_120_MG | ecosystem: Environmental > Aquatic > Marine > Inlet | place: Canada: British... | reverse complement strand
ATAAAGCTGACACTGCCCAGAGTAATGCAGAATCAACAGCATCAGCCGATGCTACTAATAAAGCTAACATTGCCCAGAGTAATGCAGAATCAGCAGCCCAATCCTACACCAATCAAGAGAAACAGAAAATAATAAATGGAACTGCTCAAGGAACTTTCATAAACAACAAAGTCATTACATCTCCATCTATTATGGCAGGTAGGATATGTGGTGCAGAGGTTTTTGGTGCTACATTGTGTGGAGGGGAAATAGCAGTTGGAGTTGGTGATAACTTTATGAAATTTGATGGCACGAATGGGCTCCATATTGGGACAGAAGTTCCAGGGAATTATGACAGTGAGCATGCTAAATTTGCAGTTGATTTGGCTGGTAATGTCAAAGTAAATAGTATAAAAGCACAGCACTTGAATAAATATTTGAGCATGCTCACTTATTCAAATGGCTCTGGTGTTTACACCACATTAAACAGTGTCAACGTATCAGGTGCAAGTGGCATTGTCATGATTATGAGTGCTGGTAGTGGGTTATCAATGTCAGGTGGAAGTTTGCAGTATGCACAACCAGGAACCATGTATACAACTCCTTCCGCAATTACATCATCATTAAGTGATGTGAAAGTAGTTGAAGTCATGGTAAAATTTGGCATATTTCTTAAATCAAATGGTGATACAATAGCAAACTTTGACTTTAAATATAGATTTTACATTTCCAGGGATGATGGATTCACTATATATGAGTACATAAGCCAGTTATTCACTCGTTCACCAGATGTTGGGCATATGGTTAAAGAAACAATCCAATTACCACCCTCTTGCCATCCTCCTCCAGGGGAGGCGTTTGAGGTATGGGGTATGAGATTTCAAATATGGCCTCATAAGCAATCAGACCCAAATGCAATAGTTGAGGTCAATTTTGAGATTGATGTGCAACCACTAATAGTTCTGGAACAAGTTATGACAAGCTCTGGTGGCTACACAAGCTAAGGAAAAACAATGACTGTACTTGACTCAGAAGACCGAACAGAAATAGATGGGCTACAAACCAAAGCCACTCAAAATGTCTATAACATATCAAAAAATGCCGCAGACATTCAGGGCATTGATAATGAATCATTTGTCAATGACATCTACCAAAACTTCATAGAAACAGGCGCAGGAATTGTGCTTGGAGTTGATGATTTAAGATGTGATATTGTGGTAACCACTGCCTACGTGGAAGGCAAAAGGATACAAATAAATGCGACTAATGATGTAGTTTCATTTACTGCTAATACTTCTGGATCAACTAGAATTGATCTTCTTTCCATATCAAAAGAAAGTGGTGTTATTATTACATCGGGTGTTCCAGGGTCAGGATTAGCCCCTTCAACACCAGTTAAGAGCATTCCAATATTTGAAATAACGATTCCAGACGGTGTGACGACTGATCTATCCACCTCGACAATATCAAAGGATAGAAGACGTTATTTTTCTAGTGGGACGTTCCTTCCATCAACGGGAAGGGATGGGGAGTATTTTAGACTAACTGCTATTGATGGTGCAAATCAGATAGGTAGTTATATTTGGGTCACGAACGCCTGGGTTGACACTACTATAGCACCAAATAACATAGATGGCTCCGGTTCAGCAGGTAAGATTCCCAAGTTTCAAGATAGTGACACGGTTGTTGATTCTGGCTTATCGGATGATGGTTCTGGTAACATAACTTCTACTGGTACTATGAAAGCCACTGACTTCATTAAAGGTTCCACATCAGTATTTGAAGGCTACGATGGGGACAAAGGGCAGGTATTATGGAATAATGTAACTGATAAACCATCCACTTTCACTCCATCATCTCATAATCACACTGGGGTGTATCTCCCTCTGTCAGGTGGAGTTTTGACAGGTAACATAAACCGATCTGCACATTCCAATGGTTTTTTAGAAGGGTCTTATAATAATATTGGATTAAATCACTCAAAAACTAATCCTATTTATACAATGGGGAGCAATTACAATCCAACTGACACAGCACTTGTTAATATGTATGGAATTGGGTTTACAAATTGTGGTAGTTCTTACGCAGGTGCTAGCTTTTTGTCATCTTTTATAGATCAAGGGGCTTGGGGTCTATATTTGGCCGCCGATGGGGATGCAAGATTATTTTTAGACGCTTCATTTGGGCGTGTGATGGGAGTAGGAGAAGCTAGATTTGGTGATGGAATTGCCAATGTTCCCAGTCATTCCTTTTTATCTGATACCAATACAGGAATGTATTTGCCCAGTCCTGACAACTTGGCTTTTGTAACAAATGGGATTAAAAGAGGAGAGTTTGATAGCACAGGTGATTTTTTACCTGGAGTGGGAAATTCTTATAATTGCGGAGTTGCAAGTAGGATTTGGAAGGGTATGTATGCCGAGAACTTTTTTGTAGAAATGGGAAGTGACACTTCTCCTAGTTTCTCATTTAGAAATGATCCCGACACTGGAATATATAGTCCAGGTGCAGATAGGTTGGGTTTTGTAACAATGGGAACTAAGCGGTTTGAAATAGATGCCACAGGACATTTAATACCCAATGGTCCAAACTTATATGACATAGGTTCTACTTCATTGCCTACCAGAGCCATTTATACAAATAATTTATATATTGGACACACAGCCAGCCTAAATTCGTTCAATGGTTTGTACTTGGGTGATCAAGCAACTAATTTGTTTATCGGAGGCACTAGTGGCAATGTGGCAAGAGCATATTTTTACGGAACGAGCAACGGACAATCCAACGCAGGAGATGTTTATTTAACCCCAGCAGGACATTCAAATGTTTTCATCCTAGATGCAAGCAACGGATACGCTGGGTTTGGGACTACTGATCCAACCGAAAAGGTCGAAGTAATTGGAGCGATTAAAGTTGGGGTTAGTGCAACTCCCACGCCAGCAGATGGAACTATAGAATATGACGGTGGAGATTTAACCGTGATGAAAGCGGGGGTCCAGACTTCTTTGACCGTAGGGCAAGCAGGGCAAGCAGGGCAAGGGGTTCCAACAGGTGGGGCGGCTTCTCAGATTTTGGAGAAGATTGATGGGACTGATTTTAATACGCAATGGATCACTCCTCCGTATGAATCAGATACTACTGAAAAAATGGAGATTGATGGAGCAATTAAGTTAGGATCCAGTTCTTCTAGTAATTTGGCAGACGGGGTTGTGCAGTTTAAGAATGGTGATTTGACTGTGGTGAAAGCTGGACTTGAAGTGTCTTGTACTCTTAGTGGTATAAATTCTGTCCCATCAACCGATTTGGATTTATCAACTATAGATGCTGCTGTGGATGTGAGTGGGTATTTGGATATAAATGAAAATTATATTGTGTGTCCAGGGGGAGATGATAAAGTATTAATTTATGATAGAATTGCAGGCACATGGGCTACGGTGACGGTGAGCAGTGGAACTTATCAACCAAGGGCTGTACATATTGATGGAGACTTTGCATGGGTTTGGGGAGCAAATTCGATGACAACTGATGGAATAGATTCAGATGTCATAGTAAAAATAGATTTGAATACTGCCACTATTGACAGTTCTAGGAACGTAAATAGTGGATTGTATCTACACAGTGGGTCAATACTGGATTACATAGGGGCAGAAAATCATAGATTTGCTTTTGACTCTACACATATACTGATTAGTATGGTATATGACAGAAAATTTGGTTATTATCAGTCAGAACTTTATAAAATAAATAAGTTTACACACACTATTGAAGCTTGGAGGAATATTGCTCCTTCTTCTTCAACTAATCACACGGGGTTATACTCATCTATAATCAAAGATGGATTTGTGTACTCTATGCTTGCGTTTTATGGTAATACCATAACCGCACAACATTCTAAATTATGTAAGCTAAATTTAAGTGATCTAACAGAAGTTGGTAGTATTATACTAAATACAGTTGATGCAAATATCAAATCTGTGTTTAGTATGGTCTTGGTGGGAGATTACATATATTTTGCCAATGTCTCATCTAATCAGGGAGTAAATCTAATAACCAAGTTTGATACAACTGCGACTTTTAATTCTTCCGCTTTCACAACTTTTTCAATATCTAGCCCTGAAAATGAAGTTGCGTGGTTGGCGGATGTTTATGATGGTAGATATATTTGGTTTAGTAGACGTGAGCCAATAGGCACAACTGTATTAAAATTTGATACGATAACAAATGTTATATCCACTGTTTTGATTAGTGACATTACAGGAGTAACAGGGTCGCATTCAATTAAGTTTTCAAAGATATTTGAAGGTAGGATATTTGGTATGTTGACAAATAATGGCGCAAATGAGGCTATACTATTTCACTTTGACCCTTACTTGATATAGAGGACATTTTATGACACCGGATTCAAATTTAGGAATTGGCTCTCTGACCAATGAGGAGACAATTTCAGCAAAACATAGGTTAATTGGATACCATAAAAAAAATATAAATGATTGTTTATGGAAAATCTTAAACTATACCGATTATGTCAATTACTCAGAATTTTTAGATGATGGTAAAAAAACATCAATTAAAAAAACTAGAAAAAAACATAAAAAAATATCTGATAATTTGAAGTTGTCATTAAATAATATGACATTGGACGAATTGCATCAATTTTCAGCCGTAGATTTTTTCAAGAAAAAAGGATTACTCCATATTTAACAAGGGAATTTATTATGATTATTATGACAAACATTGAACTAACACAAAAAGCACTAGCAGACGGATGGGATGCAAAATTAAGGACTTTGCCCGAAGGCTACAGAAGTTTGAAAAATTATTTTAACTTTGGATCACACTTTGATGAATTGGATGTTTCTTATGACATCAAAAATGATCTAGTTTCCAACACTGATGATCTACATTTTAGAGAAAGGTCTTTTGTTTATGGTTGTGTTAGTCAAATTCATGATTTGGCAGAGAAATTTTTAGACACAGATCAATATCAAATAGCAGTAGTGGAAACCAAAGTAACCAACCAAACTACAGATGAAGAAATAATCACCACAGGGTTTGAAATTCATGCAAATGATCCTGCATAACTTAGGTTGGATCCCCATTCAATAAAATACCCAGCAGATTTTTTATTGAATGGTGTATCTTGATACACACATAAGTAACCATTCACATTATATATGAAGCAGAACAAATGGAAAAAACAGATGACGAAATACTAGATGACGAAATACTTTCTGAGCAAGAAGAAAATTCAAACATCCGAAAAATTGCCATTCTTGATGATAAAGAATCAGAAGCAATATTGATTAAAGAAATTCTCAAAGAAGGGTCAAGATATGATCTCAGGTTTAAGATATACACTGACCCCTTGATTGCAAAACGTAACATAAGCGCACGTAATGGATACGACTGCATAATATCTGACATAAATCTGAACTCCATCATGGATGGGAGAGAGTTCATACAGTCTCTCAGAGAATCAGAGAATCCAATTGAATGCCCTGCGATACTCTACAGTTCTTTTGTTGATGACAATGTTCCATCTGGTGTGTTGAAAGATATCCCCGATTGTGTCTACAGGCAAAAATTTAATTTTGGAGATGAGATGGAGAAATACAAATTTTGTCTCGATGTTGACATGATGATTTCTGAATACAGCAAAGGGTCTCATATATCAGATATAAAGTTTGCAATCAGAGAAATAATGAAGCACAGCAATGAATCCAGAGAAATGATACATGCGCTCGGCACTATAACACAGAACATTCAATCTTCTATGCTAACCAGGGTGGACTTAGTGCCAATCACACAGCAAATGAGTATAGACATATCCACCCATCTGAGATCAGAGAGTAATAATGGCACACCAATTCCAACAATAGATAAACAAGATGGTGAGAAAGAAATAACTCTAAATAACCTCGGTGATATAGTTGAAAGCTCATTCAAAAACAATTACAAAGTCAAAATCTTCGTGCTTACAATTAGGTGGATGGGAAAGATGATACTGAGTCTTGTGGGAATCATTTTATTACTTGTGTTTGGTTCCTCCCTTATACCATACTTGAAAAACCTGAAAGTAGTCACAGGGTAAAATGACAACTAGAATTAATGAGCTGGTACTAGACACCGAACTCAAACCAGGCGGTTTTGAGTCTGCTGGATCAATCTATCCACAAAATGATAGGCTGCTACACAGGACTCAAAAGCTAGACAGACTCGTAGAAATCACGTTTCTCAATGACTTTAACAATAGACTGACCGCAGACAAGGCAAACGAGATACTTCAAAGTGTGGACGGCATCACATACACCACAAGTTTGGATTTCACTGATATAATAGTGTACCGAGGACTGCTAAGACAAAGCATGGGTGCAGGAAATGATTTCCAGATCACGGGAAACAACCAAATAACCTTTAACTCTGCCTTGTCAGGCGTGGGAAATGTCATAGGAGAACTGTTCATAAAGCCTAGATACATAGAGATATCTAATGGCATAATGACGACGCAAGATGGAGGAACTACTTATACCTCTACCTATCCAATGCTCAACACCCCCTTGATAAGCAGGGGTGGCATTCAATCAGTTGGGGCAAATAATGATTATTTGTTGACTAATTCTACAACAGTTACTTTTAATCAATCACTGGGTTCCGTGCCTGTAACAGCTTCATATGTAACTGAATCAATAGTGATAGGTGAGACAATGACTAGGGTTGATGCACGAACCTACAAAACCAAGTTCCCATTTCAAAAGATAAAGATTTTTAGAGGGCTACCCCAAGTTCCTGGTGCAGGAAATGATTTCACATTGGTTGATGACACAACAATTCTTTTTACAGTTGATATTCCTATCTCTCAATCTGTACTCACAGACTACACAATCAAATCCTTTTAATACCAAAGTAAATTTTTTCTTTGGTATTTCTGATGAATATATAACTTAACTCAAGGAGATAAATAATGGCACTTACAACTTTGGTTGGAGCGCAGATTGCAGATGATGTAATCACAGATAGCCATATCGCTGATGGTGCTTTGGCTCTAGCCAAATTGGCAGAAGCTGTTGTCCAGGCAGATGGTGGACAAGCATTGACGGCAAATTGGGATATTGGTGCTTTTCTGGTTACTAATTCTGGAACCTGTAGTGCAGCAGGGGACTTGGCAAATAAAGGATATGTTGATACGGCAATATCCACTAATCAAAATAACTGGACTGGTAAACTACCTGTTGACCTTCTGGTGGATTCAAACATCGCAGATTTGGGTGACGTTGATGAAGACAATGGCGGTTCCAATTGGGATGGTGGAAATTTTACCACTACAGGAACTAGAATTGCTTTGACAGCACAGACGGACGCTTCAGAGAATGGTATTTATATCGCTGGAACTAGCGGATCTGGAACTAGTGGGGCAGGATACACCATCCTAACCAGAGCTACTGATTTTGATTCTACAGCAGAAGTGACAGAGAATGTATTTTTCACTGTCAAATCTGGTGGGACTTATGCGAATACTGGATGGCTGTTATCTACTAATGACAGTTCCATTGTGGTTGACACAGATGACATTGACTTCTACCAGATTTTTGGTCCTGGTGCAATGAGTGGTGGTACGGCTATCACTGTAACTGGTACTTCCATTGCTGTTACGGCAGGGGAAATCACAGCAACTGAGCTAGGTACGGGCGCAGTCACCAATACCAAGCTGGGTGCAGATGCAGTTGATGGAACTAAGATGGCTGACAATGCGGTTGACAGTGAGCATATCACTGCGGCTTCTATTGACACGGCACATTTTAGCACAGGTGCAGTTGACGCAGCAGCTTTAGGTTCAAGTGCTGTTACGACTGTGAAGATCAATGATGATGCAGTTGACAAAGATAAAGTCAATGCAGATGTAGCAGGTACCAATGTAAGCCAAAACGCTGATGGTTCTTTAGAGCTTGAGCGTATTGGTTCTGGTAGAATGTACTTGGGTAATGGGACGGGAGCAGCACTGGTTACGACCAAGGATGCCTCTCAGACTATTCTTGGTACTGGATTTGATGGAAGTAATCAGGCTACATTGACTGATGCTCCTATCTCTGCTACCGAGCCTTGGGCTTTTAGGAATGGTACGTTTATGGCATATGGTGCCAGCAACGACTATACCATTTCAGGAAGTGTTATCACATTGAACTTCAATCCTGGTGATGCGGAAGTAATGATTTTTCGTTACAAATCCACAGCAGCCTAATTTGAGAATCTAATGGGTGGGGCTTACTGCCTCACCCATTTTCATTATGAGCACTGATATAGTTATATTGAATCCTAACCAACAGACACAGATTCATACTAGAAGTTATGATTCTCAAGAATTCATCGTTACTCAGGCTATAATTGATAATGGGATTGTATTGCCTACCATATCTGTTGACATAAAATCAATCCAAGTAAGCATAAAAGGTGGAGCGAGACAATCGTATGGAGCAAGTAAGGATTTCTACTTAGAGAATGACAATATAACTCTTAAATTAGTTGGTACTTTCTTTGTAGGTCAGGTTTTGCAAGTTGACTGGGAATCTAATATAGTAGGTGATGAATTGGGACTAAGCACAGAAGTACAAGCTAGTTTTGGGGTATTAGAATCATCCACCACATTCAACCTTATGTGTTGGTTGAGAAGATTAGGAAGTGTTGAAGCAAGTCCTACTTCAATTAGTGTATCTATTAAAGATCAATCTGATACTGAGAAAGTATCCATGACCTCAAGTGCACCAAACCCTAGTGGAGTATTCCATTTTTCGGTTCCCTCAACAGCATTTAGTGATGAAGGAATATACAGGGCAGAGGTCACGATAGTACATTCATCTAATAACTATATTGATTTCATTCCTATAGGTCTTATGTCAAAAGTATCTAATGTTGAGCTACGTGATGAGATAAATGCTTTTGATATTGAGTTCCCAAACATAGATGCAGATTTGAAAGAAATTGCTGGTTTATGCAGAAAGAACACTATCATTGACAATACGCATCTGGCAGGTAAGATAGTAAGCTCAACATTCACTACCTATAAAGATGCTCAACTAGATGCAATCCCAAATAACATACTTCATGTTTACACAACTACATCGGAGTATGATGCACAGGGATTAAGGAAGCATAGCAAAATAAAGGTATCCTAATGCCAATTAATGTTATGTCATTAGGCATTTCAGGGGTATACACTGCATTGAAAAGTGTGACAGTGTCTGCAAGTGCTGAAATACAGGAAGTCATTAAATACGGGACTGTAGTAGGCTCAGAAGTAAATGGTGAATGGCCTTTATTCGCAGAGGTTGGTATAAGATCAGAGGAAATGGATGCAATACACACAATGGGTGATGTGGTAAATTCCTCAATAGGAATAGAAACAGATGGAGAAGCAACCGAGTCCACGTACACCTACAATCAAAGTAAGTCAAATTTTAGAGTATTGAATTCACCGCTGATGATACAGGGAGAGGTAGGACTATCTGATGGCTGAGAAAAAACCAAGTAAAAATGAGTTAATCAAAAAGGGGATGGTGTTTTGGGTTGGTGAGGTTAAAGCAGTTGGGTTAAAGCTCACAGAAACAAATGAGAACACGGGAGTCAAGACTTCTGTTGATCTATCTAGTGGTATAGATTGGGCGAACTCTTATATCAAGTTCAAATCTCCACTTAATATCACAACTAACACTGCACCTGTATTGACCAGTGATGGGACTGATGGTGCAATACATTACAGAATAGAGATTGCAGATTCATTCATAAACGCCTCCGATCAGACGGGCACATGGGAATGCTACGCAGCTTTGAAGAAGGATGATGGCGAGATTTTCTTTAGTCAGTCATTATTCTTCTTGGTTGACCAGAAATAGAGGTACATATGGATTTACAAATTTTCAAAAAGATTTTTGAGAGAACTGTTGAGTTAGAAGGTGGGTTCTCCGATGACAAACATGACAAGGGTGGCAAGACTAAGTATGGAGTATGCTGGAATTACGATGCGATTTATCTTCAAAAAATAGGCATCAATTCAGAAGACCAGATGATATCACTGTCCCTGGATCAGGCTGAGACCATTCATCTTGAGAAATATTGGAAAAATTGGCGCTTTCATTACTTAGCAAAACTTCCATTGTGTGCTGCCACCACATATGATATGGGATTCCACGAAGGTAAATATGGATGGTGTTCTGTTCAGCAAGTGATAAACAATTTAATGCCTGAAACCAACCTTGTCATAGATGGAGCCCCTGGACCCAAAACAAAAGGAGCAGTGAGTAAGTTATACCAAAATGTGATTATGAAATACCCTAACAAATTCCTCAACGATCATAATATAGCAGTGTTAATTGAGGTTGAGAGGGCTGAATGGTATAAAATTCTTATGCAACAAGACATAGAAGATGGTAAGCCTCTAAATGTTGCATGGACCTACTACAACTCAGGCATGAGAAGGTTAGGAAGGTTAGGGAATGTCTAACATACAAGAATTAATTGGTAATGTGGGACATAAAGAAACAATTGAGGTTGACTTCATACCTATATTGGATGCTTCTGAAAACCTAGCCTCTGCAACAGTTGATAAAGTTGATAAAGTTTCTGTGTCTCCTCCTGTGTCATCAGTTGTTACAATAACAGATGATAATAATGCCTCCCTCCCATTGTCTAATGACAATGACAAGGCACAGGTGATAGTTGATTTCACTGGTCTGGCATCAGGTGAAACACATAGGATAAGAGTCAAAGGAACCACAACTAATTCAAATATAATGTATCAGGATTTTTATATATCAGTGAGGTGATTATGGAACGTGATTCACAGAAACCAGGAAGTTGGATGAAATCAAAGAAAACTTGCTATTTTGTAGTGCTTATCATAGTTGCAATAGTTATGCAATGGTTTGACAGATTTACTGGGATGTTCCCAGGTTTCTTAATGAGTTTGTCAGGTTTTGTATTTGGTGCCCAAGCTATACAAGATGGGTCACAGGCATTGAGTAAGAGGAAGTAATGGGACCATTCATAATAATTTCATTCGTGGTTGTGATTATAGCGATAGTTATATTCTCAATCAAAGGTACAAAGAAAAATGATTCCATTCTTGATGTACATAAAAAGAAAGATATGTTGAAGATTGAGAAAGATATATTAAAGGCAGAAAGAGACAAAATTGAACAAGACAAGAGTAAAAAACAGGAAGAGATCAAAGAACAGATTGACATAATAAATAAAAGAATAAAAGAATTAGACCAGTCAATTGGTGTTGCTTTTAATGAGGATGTATGGTAACTTTATTATTCCTGTTCATCTGTTTCTCTTCATTTTGTGATGGAACCCAATCGGAGTATGGGTTGTCTCTACCTCCAATAGAAGTCAAAGTAATATCAATTCCAATTACTTTCACAGGTCTTGATGGAAGCTCACACACCATACCTGTTAGTAGCAGAGTGATACTGCCGCAAGAATGGCATCTGTTCTTAAACAGGATGAAGACAACACAAGAACTCATCAAAGACATAAAATCTAGGAATGATTCTTTACGTACTAATTTTGAGGAACTGATCCAGCTAAATGAGAAACAAAAAAAGTTCCAAAAGAAATTT
>Ga0233428_1004102_pt1 | contig 11595 bp, 7 predicted proteins | sample SI_118_April2016_4_FD_179890 | JGI IMG/M metagenome (GOLD analysis project Ga0233428, IMG submission 179890) | Seawater microbial communities from Saanich Inlet, British Columbia, Canada - SI_118_April2016_120_MG | ecosystem: Environmental > Aquatic > Marine > Inlet | place: Canada: British... | reverse complement strand
TTTCCACAGGGCCCACCGGCTCAGCAGCAACCACTATATGTTGTGGTAAGGTTATCATCAGATTTTAGGCGCTACCCACACAATTCAGGAACGAACCATATTTTGCTATAGCTTTTAAGCAGAGAACAAATAAGTACTCAATAATAATTCAACAGGGCCTCAACTAAGAGATTGGGGACGAGAGGGGAGTTCCACCATGTTTGAAAACATAAACCTAAGACAGAAGCTACTGACTGCTTTTCTTGCTGTGGGGGTTATACCCTTCTCGATCATGGGTCTGCTTACGCTTAATCAGGCCTCCTCTGCACTAGAGAAGCAGTCGTTCAATCAGCTGGAGACGGTGCGTGCAATCAAACACGACCAGATAGATCGGTTTTTTTCCGAACGTCAGGGTGATATGAATGTACTGGCGGAGACTGTCGGTACACTCCGGCAAGAGGCCTTTAATAAACTCACCGCGGTTCGAGATGGGAAAAAAGCCTCTATTGAGAACTATCTCAATACCGTTAAGTCACAGATCATCACCCTCTCCAATGATTTCTCAATGGTCGAGACCATGTCTCAACTCAGGGAGTCCTTCTCTGAATTTGAGGAAGATGCCATGTTGGGTGGTGATGTTGAAATTGAGCTGGCGGCATTAACCGATTACTACAAAAAAGAGTTTAAGGTTGAGTTTGGTAACCAAACCGGCGGCAATAATGTGGATATTGAGGCGCTGGTTAAGCGCCTTGATATGGGTTCAACCATGCTGCAGTACAGCTATATCTCAAAGAATCCTCACCCCTTGGGTGAGAAGCAAAAAATGGATATTCCTGCAGACGACATCTCATCCTATGCAAAATTACATCAATCAATCCACCCCTCACTGCGTGATTTTACCGCCGAATTTGGTTACTACGACCTCTTTTTTGTGGAGGCCGAGTCGGGCAAGGTGGTCTATTCCGTCTTTAAGGAGCTGGATTATGCGACCTCACTAAAAGATGGTGCCTATGCGGATACAGGAATCGGCAGGGCATTCAAGAGAGCCGTTACGCTGGAAAATAGTAACGACTATGTATTTGAGGATTACAGCTCATACCTCCCATCCTACAATGCTCCGGCAGGTTTTATCGCCAGCCCCATTGCCCGTAAGGGTAAAACGATTGGTGTTCTGATCTTACAGCTACCGCTGGATCGTATCACTACAATCATGAGTGAACGGGCCGGAATGGGTGAGACCGGAGAGACCTATCTGATTGGTAATGATCAGCTGATGCGTTCCGACTCTTACCTTGATCCAGAGCACCACTCTGTTATCGCCTCCTTCCGCACCCCCTCAAACGGGAAGGTTGAGACCACTGCAGCGGAGGCCGCACTGCAGGGAAAAACCGATAGCGGGGTCATTATGAGTTATCTCGGCACGCCTGTGCTCTCTGCATACACACCACTCCATGCGTTGGGTACAGAGTGGGCAATAATGAGTGAGATTGATGTGGCCGAGGCTTTTGTTCCAAAAATCAAGGGAGAGGAGACAGACTATTACAATAAATATATTACCGAGTACGGCTTCTATGACATCTTTTTGATGAATCCTGATGGTTATGTTTTCTATACGGCAACCAGAGAGGCGGACTATCAGACCAATATGGTCAGCGGCCCCTATAGTGACTCAAACCTGGGTCTGTTGATGCAGCAGGTACTCAATACCCAACAGTATGGTATTGCCGATTTTTCACCTTACGCCCCCTCTAATGGTGAGCCAGCCGCCTTTATCGCCAACCCCATTATCCAGGATGGACAGGTGGAGCTGGTGGTGGCACTACAGCTCTCCCTCGACGACATCAATGCGATCATGTCCCAGAGAGAGGGGATGGGGGAGAGCGGCGAGAGTTATCTAATCGGCCCCGACCTGTTAATGCGCTCCGACTCCTTTCTTGACCCGGAGAACCATACCGTTGCCTCCTCTTTCCGCAACCCTGATCTTGGCAAAGTGGATACGGCAGCAGCGCGAGCGGCATTGGCCGGAGAGAGAGACCTGAAGATCATCAGCGACTATAACGGTAATCAGGTACTTTCTGCCTATACCCCCATTCAGGTTGGTGAGGTCACCTGGGGACTGCTTGCCGAGATCAGTAAGACGGAGGCATTCTCGGCAGTAAACACACTGCGCAACATGATGTTCCTGGTGGGAGGCGTTGGCCTTATCGCCATTATTATTGTGGGTTGGGTGGTCGCCCGTTCCATCTCGGTTCCCGTTGTGATGATCTCAAAGCTGTTTGAATCGGTTGAGCAGAGCGGTGACTTCACTCTTCGTTGCGAAGATGTCAATAGCAGTGATGAAATTGGCGATATGGTGCTACGAATCAACAACCTGTTAGAGCTGCTTCAGGTGGCCATCAACCATGCCAACACAACGGTAAGCGCCGTTGCGCGGGGGGACTTTGAACACCGGATGGAGGGGGAGTATATCGGTGACCTGGCGACGCTGAAACAGGGCGTGAATGGCTCCGCTGATAGTGTTGAAAACACCATGAATGCGCTCGCCAAGGTAATGCAAGGGCTTGCGGATGGAGACTTGAGTGTACGCATGGGGAATGATGTTGAGAAGGCATTTCGTGACCAGGTTAATGGCGCAATGTCCTCTATTGACGAGGTACTACAGCAGGTGGGGGGAATCATTGAACGCCTCTCCCAGGGGGACTTTGATGCCCGCATGAGTTACCCGGCAAAGGGGGATCTTGAGCAGCTGGGCAATAACATCAACCATGCGATGAGTGACCTCCAGACAGCCATTAATGAGGTGGTCAACACGGCCAACCTGATGGGCGAGGGAGATATGACAGGCCGTATTGACGGCAACTACCGTGGCTCTCTGGGGACACTCAAAGAGTCCATCAATGCCACTCAGTCCAATATCGCCAATATTGTTGCCCGGGTGGGAGCGGCATCGCAACAGGTAAGAACCGGCTCTGCCGAGATATCAAAAGGGAGCCATGACCTCTCCAGTAGAACCGCAGAACAGGCCGCCAGTCTGGAGCAGACCGCAGCAAGCATGGAGCAGATGTCAGGTACTGTCAATATGAATGCCGAAAGCGCAGGGCAGGCCAGTCGACTTGCCGCAGAGTCACTGCAACGGGCAATCGATGGCGCGGAGGTGGTCTCCAGTGTTGTGGAGGCGATGGAGGGAATTAACCAATCGAGCAGTAAAATCTCGGAGATCATCACACTGATTGATGGAATCGCCTTCCAGACCAATCTGTTGGCACTGAACGCAGCGGTAGAGGCGGCTCGCGCTGGTGAACATGGTAAAGGTTTTGCGGTAGTTGCCGGAGAGGTGAGATCGCTTGCACAACGCTCTACGAGTGCGGCAAAAGATATTAAGATGCTGATTGAGGACAGTGACTCCCGCATCAAAAATGGGACAGAGTTGGTTAACCATAGTGGGGTTGCGCTTGGTTCCATTCAGGAGTCGGTGAAGAGGCTGAACGATATTGCAGGAGAGATTGCGTCGGCCGCCAAAGAGCAGACTCAGGGCATTGATCAGGTCAACATGGCGCTTGGCCAGCTTGATTCAGTCACTCAACAGAATTCAGCACTGGTTGAAGAGACGGCTGCTGCCAGCTCAGAACTTAATGAGCAAGCCGATGTGCTGACTGATATGGTTGCTACGTTTAAGTTGGACAGGTAATAGGAGATGAGGCCGATTGACATTTTAGAGGTGCCCTTACTCTGAAACGACTTGATTTCGGCCTCTATCTTTTGCCTTATAAAGTGCTTTATCCGATTTTTCAATCAGCGCATCTATTACCCTAATATTTTCATTCCAGGCAACCACACCGATACTGACGGTAAATTTAATCGTAGCACCATCGATGATAACTGTGAGATTCTCCACCGTTTTGCAGATACGTTCTGCCAGAATATGGGCCTGATGCAATTGAGTTTCAGGCATAAGGATCACAAACTCCTCACCCCCTATACGGGCCACAACATCGTTATTTCGTACACTTTTTTTACAGGCTTGATAAAACTCTTTTAATACACTGTCCCCCGTTGGGTGGCCATAAGTATCATTCACCGCCTTAAAGTGATCATTATCAAGCATCATTACTGAAAGCCCATGTCTGTACCGCCGAACACGTATTAGCTCCAGCTCTGCCAGCTCATTGAATTTACGCCGGTTAATTGCTCCTGTCAGCGGATCAATTGATGCAAGCTGAATGTACTGAGATTTTTCACGCTCTTTTTGCTCCAGGGTGATACTCTGCCTTTTCCTACTAATCGCTGAAAATATATCGGATTGCAATAATTTGCGACGACTATATTCATACGCATTAACCATCTCACCTATTTCATCATCTGCAAAATGGTTGGTAAATCGTACATCTCTATGCCCATTGGAGAGATGTGTCATCGCCTGTGTGATGCGTCGTATCGGAAAAATAATACTCTTACTCAACAGCCAGGAAATGAGTAATGTGATGAGCACTATAAACATTAAAACCGTAGTGATCTTCCAGTACAGCCCCTGTAAGTTATCTATTTTACCATTCGCAGTGGTGTCTATATCTTTTACCAGACCATCAATCAACAACTTAAGGTGATCTATTTTGTTCGATATTACCTCAAACCAGATCTTACTATCTAAACCAGACCTGTCACTCTTTGTCGTAGCCTCAATAATCTCCGCCTCGAAACGGCTTACCGCCATCTGTTTATTGCTATTAGAAAAGAGATCCCACTCCATTTTCCTCTGGCTGGTAGCAACATGTTTGAAAAACCTTAACAGCCCTACCTGCTCACCAATTAACTGAGAGAACTTCTGATAGTCCGCGGGGACAGGCACCCCTTTTTCCAATATCTGTGTACCGTACGCACGCTCCAATCCAGCAGCCTCTTTTAACTGTGTCATTGCAGATATCGTGGCGATGTTGTGTATCAGCTTAACCTCAATTTCCAATAGCGCCATTGCATCATAGACAGAGATCAAACTGCTGATAAAATCAGTATAATAGTCCTGCATCTCTTCAACGATATGAGCTCTGTTATCGACCGTATTGCGCTGCTTAATCAGCTCTGAAATCCATTGATCACTATTACTAAAATGTGAGCGCATATCCTCATTAGAGAGTTCTGGTGACAATTCTATAACTGTTTTTTGGTAGGCTTGTAGTGCGATATCTGTTGTATCGCGACGCGCTTTCAACTGTGACAAAAAATGTTGATAATTTGAGCTGATATAGCCTGTAGAAAGGCCACGCTCTGCCTGTAGACTATGGCTCAGTGTATTGATATTGCGTATAACATCCGTAAGGCCAACCAGATTTCTGGTGCTGCTATACTGTTGAAAACTGTACCATAAAATGGTCGCACTCAGTATAACCAGCCCTATCATGGGCAACAGGGTGCTGATAAAAACCCGTTTATCTAAAACAACCCTCTTTCCAATCCAGAAAAATGCCTTTTCAAGCAGAGGGGTTGCTGTTTGTGAGGTGGTTGCCAAACCATGATCATGGAGGGTTTGCGCATAAGACATATCATCAATAATAATATGCATCATTAGCCAGTTTAATAAAAAAAGTTGTACCTCTTGGGCAATCTCAACAGAATCAGAATTCAGCAATCTTTTTTTAAGTTCTGGTATTTTTTCAACAAATTCACGATGTTGTTTCTTGTGATCATCCAGCTCACTATAATCGCACTGCTCCAGCAATCGCTCTTCTCTCTGAAAATGTTGCTTTATATACTTTTCCAACTTCTCGAATATCTCTTTTATAAGAATATCCGCATCATCACTACCCAGCGACTCGTTTACTTCATTAATAACTAACAGAAGAGCTTTATGATCGCTGTCAATTGCTTCAACACCGACACTCATCCCCTCATTCCACTCAACATTACCCATAATGGCTAATTATCCGTTAAAAATATACACAATGCCCCTCCCACGCAGTGGCAAGCCAATTTCCTCATAAGATAAGAATAGCACAAGATCCCATTTCCACGCTCTCAAAATCAACTTCGAGCCCGCTGGGGCCGGATGAAAAATACTTTTCCAGGAGCTATGAGCGTTGCATTTTTAGAGCTGTCCTATAGATAATAGCCCTGGATTTATTTACTTGTCTACCTCAAAAGAGGCACCCTCAACAATAACTTCATACTTGTAACCCATGCCAAAATCCCGATTTGTAACCAGGTTGCCACTTGCCAACACAATATCACCCACCTTGATGGTGGATGTCTTGGCTAGAAAGATGATGTCATTGGTGTCTGCTGTGCCCGTACCATCCTGAATATGAATCCACTCTTTTTTCATGATCTGTTTGGATACCTTAACAACCTGGCCGTGTACTTTTACAGCCCTATTATTTAGCTCATCCTTACGACTAAATAGTTCAGCTACGGTATATCCATCTACCGCCTTGCTAACTTTAGCTACGGGAGCAGTAGTTTTTGGCTCTTCCGTCTTAGGATGGGAGAAGGCTGATTTGGCATTGGCAACATTGTCGCTACCCTGGGTTATGCGCCCAACAAACATCAATGAGTTGAAGGTGCGTTTGAGGCTCTTACTGGTAAAGTTAGCCATTTCCATCTGTTCATCAAAGCGGATGATATCTCCAGCCTCTAATTTCGCAGTGGGGCCCGCTATCCAGAACTCTTTTTCGTTTTGCATAACCTTGGCGTAAGTGTAGCCACCGGTGCTCATGGTTTCGATGACGGCAGCCGTGTGATTGACTGCCCATATCAAGGGTGAGGTGAACAGTATTGCGAGCGTAAGCGGAAGTTTCAGGTTCATATATTTTCTCTACGTTGGTTTCAAGGCTCTATTGTAGCTTTAATCCTTGGTTAGACGCGAAAAATACGCGAATATCCAATCTCTACCCCTCCAGTATTCGTGGCCAGCGCTCATGCACTCTGTTCTCGGTCTCTGGCTGGATCGTTACCACATAGACCCGATGCTCTTGCTCCCAAGCAATATAGAGCCCCTGCACCCAGTGCCCCGTTGTCAGATCAAACCAGTGGCTGTTGCCCTCAATATCCTTTTCCATAAAACTGAGCAGTGGTATTTTTACCGGTCGCGGAAACCATCGATCCCATCGGCCCGCATGGATCGATGTCAACCTAGCCCACCCCCCCATAGGGAGAGCTCCAGATTGCTTCTCTCTTCTGCCCCACGGCATAAGCAGCGGGTCCCCCTCTCTCTGCTGTACTGGCAATAGGGCAGCAGGATTTGGGAAATAGACCCGACGGACCTCTCCATCGTAGATATAGTAGACTCCACCACACATCAGAGGGTATTCCTGTGGCCACTGGGATGCCATGCGGGTGAGATCACATTGGGCATTGAGGATCGGTTCAGAAGGGATGCGGGTGCCAAGGTAAACTCTCCATATCGTTGATTGATCTTATCGGTCACCGCATTGACCTCCGATCTCTCCTCTATAGGATCTGTAAACAGGTCAAACTGCTGGTGCTGGTTCTCTCTCGGGTCAAGTGCTGTCACCTGGATCTGATGAACCCCCTCCCCCCTCCACAGGGTCTGGAATACAGATCGTGAGAGCAGATAGATCTGCTTTCCATCCGAGGTGGGTGCGATACGGGGCTTCTCGCTTATCCACCCCAAATCCCGCCTGAATGCGATGTAATAATGGCTGGCCACCAGCTGATATCTTCTCAGTCGTGCGCCTAGCTTTTCGCTCATATGGTGCAGATAGGTGAGGATGAGCCGCTGATCTTTTGTATTGGGAGGGGTCACTTTTCCATGGCCCATCGACTTCGGGGCCGCCACCTCTGTAACCAAAGGGGCTGGATCTTTTCCCTGCGCCATCAACCAGATTCGTCTTCCCAGATTACCGAAGCGCCGGGATAGTACCGAAATCGGAATCTCCTTCATATCACCACAACGCTTTACTCCATGCTGTGCAAGATAGCCACCAACCCCTTTGTTGATACCACACAGTGCGGTTACTGGCGCATCTTTCAGTCTCTTCTCCGCCTCCCAGGGTGGAATCAGGGTTAACCCATCCGGCTTCTTCAATTTAGCCGCGTATTTGGCAGTGGTTTTATCCCCACTGACCCCCACAGAGCAGAGTATGCCTGATGCAGCGAATACCCTCTTCTTGGTCAACTCAGCAACCTGTAGGGGGGTACCCAGGAGTCGTTGAGATCCCGTGGCATCCAGAAAGGCCTCGTCAACGGAGAATACCTCGATGATCGGGGTGATATCGTAGAGGGACTCCATAATGGTCGCGGAGACTTCTGCATAGCGCTCTGGGTGTGAAGGTACCCGGATTAGCGAGGGGCATAATCGGGTTGCCTCAGGGAGTCGCATTCCGGTCTTCACCCCATAGGCTCTCGCCTCGTAGGAGCTGGTAATAATGGTAGTTCCCTGGCTGCCGTTGGTGATGCAGATTGGCCGACCTTTCCAATCGGGGTTATCCCGTTGTTCCACTGAGGCAAAGAAGGCATTCATATCGACCAGCAGAATCACCCGTTCCCAATGTTCAGCGGGGGCATCATGATCCGTCGGATTGTATCTATTTTTCTGCACCACACATTCACACTACCGGATGGATAATCCCCCCATCCTTTTACGTGCAATCTCGTTTGCTGCCCGCTCTACGGCATCGTAGTGTGACTGCCATACCCGGCTCTTCTTATGGCTCCAGAGCAGGAAGATTAGTAGCAGGATGGCAGGTATGATTGTCAGTATATGGACCACTTCAGTTCTCCTTATGTTCTTTTACAGAGTATACATAACAAAGAACATAAGGAGAACCAAAAAGTCTATTTTTAGAGGTGCCCTTAAGCCACAAGCTCTAAAGCGGCTTTACTCAGGAGAGCTCTTCTGTGGTCGGAAGCCAGATCTCCAGAGTTGCCCCACGCCCCACCCCATCACTCTCCATCTCAATACTCCCTCCAATCGCCCTGATAAAGTTAGCACTCTCATGCAAGCCCAGGCTCCCCTTCTTCTCTCCCTTGGTGTGAGCGAAGTTGAACAGGGTTTTGATTCTCTCTTTCTCAATACCGATACCATTGTCCTCGATCGTTAACCGCAGACCGGATTGGTTGGTACGGAGCTGACTCACGAGCGTTATGATAATTCTTCCATCTCCACGCTCTCTCTGCTCGATCGCCCAGATGCTGTTTTTAATCAACCGCAGAAGCACCTGAAAGAGCTGGTTTCTGGGTAAAAAAAGATCCTCCAGCCCCGGCTCAATCTCAACTTCAACGGTAATCCCCGCCTGGTCGGTCTCAGATTCAAATCTCAGCAACAGATCCTCAAAAAAGAAGCCAGAGTGGAATTGAGTACAGGTAAAACTCGGTTTCTCTTGACTATTTTGCAGACGAATCACATTTTCGATGTCATCCAGCCCCCCTTTCAGCCCCTTAATAGCCACGCTGAAGTATTTCTTGTTGCTGTTCTTGATGATCCCAAGGGTCGCCTGCAGGGTCTGCTGAAACTTCTCCTTGGGCCACTCCTCTGAATGCTGCTTCTCAAGCGCCACATTAACCGCCTGACTCGTCTTTCCGAGCCAGCTCTCGCCCATCTCCATTCTCAGTACATGCCCCTGCAACCCAGTGATAATGTTGCCAATATTGTGCATAATGCTGGCAGACATTTCGGAGATGCCCGACTGGAATGCGACCATGGCCTCTTTCTCTTTCAGCTTATACTGTTCGGAAATATCTCGAATCAGGACCAGTTTAAGGCTCTCTGCCGACTCCATAGGCAGTGGAGTAAGGGTAAACTCTAACAGCAGACGCTTCCCATCACTGGAGAAAAAGAGGCTCTCACGACACTGCTCCTCAGACTCCACCATCATGGTCACCTTCTGCTCCAGCTCCTGAGGAAAGAGCTCCAGAAACGGGCAACCACTCAGATAGTCCGCCTCCTTCTGCGAGAAGAGCTGCTCTGCTGCAGGGTTGTGTATCGCAACCCTCTGCCCACTATCGAGAACAAAAAGAGCATCCCCCATGTTCTCCATAATGGAGGAGAGTTTCTGGTTACTGCGCGCCAGGTTCATGGTGCGCTCTTCAACCTTCCCTTCGAGAGAGAGATTGAGCTGATTCAACTGGCGAGTCGAGAGCTCCAACTCTGTCGACATTCGGTTGAAAAAGTGGATAGTCTCTGCGATCTCATCACTACCTTTCGCTGGAATCTGTATCCCCAGCTTTCCAGAGGATATTTCACTCGATGCATTTCTCAACACCTCCAGCTGACGCACCAGCCAACTACCGAGTATAAAGGAGAAGAGTGCTGATATAAGAATTTCTGCCAGTGCCAGCAAACTGGCGTTCCAGGTTGCTCTGGAGAGCCGCTCAGTCACCGGTCTTGTGGTTACGCCCAACTCCACTCTGCCATAGGGGATACCCGACTCCTCAATGGGGGCACGAATATCGAAGATATTATCGGTAACACTGTCCAGCCCCGTATCAGAGTGAAATGTCCCCTCCACCTCTCGGCTCTCGCCCCCAACGGCCAGTAACTGCTCCCGATCATAAACCCGCACGTAGACCAGCCCAGGATTTTTCATCAGTTCGGAGACAAAGCTCTCCAGAGTGGCCAGATCAAAAGAGAGTACCGAATCTTTGACCATGGAGGAGAAGAGAGAGGCTGTGGTCTGAGCCTGCTCTACCAACTGCAGCTCACTGGAGCGCCTCATCTGCTCCATACTCGACCAGACCAGAAACAGCAGCAGCGTGATCTCAATCAGCGCCACCCCCAGAATGGTCTTATATCGAAAGGACACGACGATCCAGATGGCTACAGATCAGGCACACTATTGTCCTGTTTTCAGATCATCCAGCAGATCAATTTTTAGTGCACGAACGTCATCCCAATCCTGATGAGAGGCCGACTCAAACCCCTTAAAGTTGATCGCAAAGAGAAATGGCGTAGCGGCGGGTTCACTATTCATCGCCAGCAATGACTGCTGAATTTTCTGCACTGCCTGTTGATCGACTGAGGGGTGGGCCGCAAAAGCGTGGGGGGTAAAGGTATTGGAGGTCCAGAAAACCCTTAGCTGTTTGCGAACCCCTGGCTCCGTATTATTGAAGGTACGAACGACTCCACCACCCGCAGGGAAGAGCCCCTTGGCGACAGAGCGATAAACAGAGTCATGTGACTTTACATATTGGGGGGTAAATTCCACCCCGATCTCTTTCAGTTCAGCACGAGAGAGGATGCTGGCAGCAAAGGCGGCGGGGGAGGGAAAGGCTAGTTTGCTGCCGTTGAGTTCAGCCAGTGTCTCAATCGTGGCATCTTTACGGGCCACCATAATCCCCTTGATACGCTTATTTTTCTGTTTAGCAAAAGCGCGATAGCCCGGCGTCTCCCCAAACACGGTGTAGTGATAGGGGTTCATATAAGCCAGATCATACTCTCCCTGCTTGAGTCTACGCTCAAACTCCGGAATATTGGGGGCTGTCCTGAAACGGATATCCAGTCCCGTTTTTTCACTGAGATAGTGGAGAATGGGGCCCCACTTCGTAACTATTCAGGGGTCATTTCCATAAACTCAGGCCACCGTCCCTCGTAGAGCAGTCTCAAAGCCTCAGAAGAGGATACTCCATTCTTCTGACAGGTGGAGAGATAGCTGCGTATGCGAGCAA
>Ga0233428_1004089_pt1 | contig 11622 bp, 11 predicted proteins | sample SI_118_April2016_4_FD_179890 | JGI IMG/M metagenome (GOLD analysis project Ga0233428, IMG submission 179890) | Seawater microbial communities from Saanich Inlet, British Columbia, Canada - SI_118_April2016_120_MG | ecosystem: Environmental > Aquatic > Marine > Inlet | place: Canada: British... | reverse complement strand
TCGGATTAAGCCTAGAAGGAGAATCAAACGCGACAAGCCGCAGGCTTTAAGCGTGCCACTGTCTATTAATCAAACTTGGTCAATTGACTTCATGTCCGATTCATTAAACACGGGTAGGAAGATTAGAGCATTTAATGTAATAGACGATTACAACAGAGAGTGCCTGGGCATTGAAGTAGATCACTCTTTGCCAACGCAAAGAGTGATTAAATCATTAGAACAGCTCATTGAATGGCGTGGCAAGCCCAAGGCTATTAGATGCGATAACGGACCAGAATACATCTCTCATGTGCTCAGAGAATGGGCACAAGCAACGGGCATTGAGTTAATGTACATACAACCAGGCAAACCAACTCAAAATGCTTATATAGAAAGATTTAACAGAACAGCAAGAAATGAGTGGCTAAACATGCATATCTTTGACTCGATTGATCATGCGCAAAATACAGCTACCCAGTGGATGTGGGTATATAATAATGTACGACCTCACAGTTGCCCTGAGCGAAGCGAGGAAATACTCTTGGGGTGCGATTGGTGGAATTCCACCAAGAAAGCTACTTGAGGCTATTTAAACAACGGATATTCTATTTTTAGCAAGCGTTAGAAATGGGAGGATTACAGGGTTATGATTGGTATAATTTGGGTTGATTTATGCAAAGGTCTCAAAATGTTAAAAAGAAATGGTAGTAATAAAAAAATGATTGAAGCATTTGAGTATACAGCTGGATATAATTATACTACTACTGCAAATTGTATAGTTGGCATGCCGGAGGAGGATCGTAGTCTTATATTTGATACGATTAATTTTTGTCGTCAATTGCCGTCACATGTTGAACACACAGGGGCCTTTATTTTTTCTCCATTTCATGGGACTCCTTTGAGGGAAACAGCTATACAGAAGGGCTACTTAGATGCAGACACAATATGCGATGTAAGTGATAAAAAAACAAGTACTCTTGACCAGCCACAGTTAAGGCGCGAGGAGGTAGAGGGACTTTCAAAGACATTTGGATTGTACCAAACACTTCCTAAGTCTGAATGGAAATATATTAAAGTTGCAGAACAGGAATCGCCTGAGGGGCATAAAATGTTCGATAGTTTGACTAAAATATATAAGAACTCCAAGATCTATGATTAATGATGTAGCAAGCACTTTATTAATGGGCGCTAGTGGTTTGGTTTTGGCTGCTGAAACAGCTATTGGCGATTATCCAGTAGGTGCCGTGGAAATGATCAATCTGATAATCAAACAATATAATAGATGGACTACTGAATCGTCTTTCAATGATATCATTTTTCAAGGTAATTAATCTTGAAGCGTAAATTTAATATACTTTGGTTGACCGGCATGTCTGGCTCAGGAAAGTCAACACTTGCAGAGTACATAAAAAATACTTATCAAAGCGAAGGTTATACTGTTCGCATAATAGATGGCGATGATATTCGAGACAGAGATGTGGAGAAGCTAGGTTTTGGTCGTAAAGATGTCGAAGTAAATAACCTTCGAATTGCAAAACTATGCCTTGATTCAAAAGATAGTGAATTTGATTTAATACTTGTTCCTGTTATAAGTCCATATGATGAAGTTCGTAAGAGGACAAGGTCTTTGTTAGAGCCATACTATCATCTAGTTTATGTAGAAACTGATATTGATAGTTTAAAAAAACGAGATACCAAAGGTTTGTACAAAGCTGCTGACCAAGGTTTAATTAATGATCTTATCGGGTATTCTGAAATTAATCCATATGATAAGCCAAGTGATGCTGATTTTGTTGTAAATACTAACAATAACATTTTGTTAAATGATTCTAAGCAATCGTTATTAGGATTTGTAAAAAGCATTACGATTTAATGGGTGTTGGCTTATGCACTATGATGTTTTTAATGGCGATGCGGATGGTATATGTTCATTAGTACAGCTAAGACTTTCCAACCCAAAAAATAGTAAACTTATAACTGGTGTAAAGAGAGATATCTCTTTATTAAAAAAAATCAGCCCAGTTAAGCAAGATAGCGTAACAGTCCTTGATATTTCAATGAAAAAAAACTACCAAGAGGTGGTTGATTTTTTGGAATTAGGAGTGGAAATTTTTTATGCAGATCATCACCAAAGTGGTGATTTATTGACCCATAAAAATTTTCGATCTCAAATAAACGAGTCATCAAATATTTGTACCAGTTTGATTATTAATAAATATCTAAGTGGTAAATATCAAGAATGGGCTATTGTTGGAGCTTATGGTGATGGCATGGACAAGTCTGCAAGAATCATTGCTAATAAGGCTGATTTATCAAAAGATGATAGAAATCAATTAAGATTATTGGGTGAATGTATTAACTACAACAGTTATGGCACAAGTGAGATAGATTTATTGTATCATCCTTCTTTACTTTATAAGTTACTTAAGCGTAATTATAATCCTTTTGATTTTATTAGTAACGAGGCAGGTGTTTATAATAAGCTTTTAGATAGTTACTGTTCAGATATAAGTAAAGCTAAAGCTATATCACCAGAAATAGAAAATGATAATGTTTCGATAGTGATTCTGCCTGATGAACCATGGTCAAGAAGAGTTATTGGGGTGTACGCAAATTTATTAATGCATAGCGATAAAAATCGTGCACATGCATTAATGATATTAAATAAAAATAGAAGTTATTTGGTGGGTGTTAGGGCGCCGTATAATAATAAAGGCGGTGCTGATTTATTGTGTTCTATGTTTGGTGGTGGTGGTAGAAGAGGCGCTGCTGGAATTAACAATTTACCAAAACAAGATAAAAATAATTTCATTAAGGAATTTAAAAAACAATTTAGCACCAATAAAGTTATGCCTGAGTCTAGATATTAATTTAATTTAACTATAACGATATATGAAAAAAGCACTAATTACTGGTATTACAGGACAAGATGGTGCATATCTTGCAGAACTTCTCTTAGAAAAAGGCTATGAGGTGCACGGTATTAAACGTCGATCCTCTCTTTTTAATACTAATAGAATTGATCATCTCTATCAAGACCCGCATGATAAAAATCCTAGGTTTATTCTTCATCATGGCGACTTAACGGATTCATCAAGTTTAATTAGAATCGTTCAGGAAGTCCAGCCAGATGAAATATATAATCTTGGCGCTCAGTCTCATGTGGCTGTCTCTTTTGAGAGTCCAGAATATACTGCTGATACAGTTGGTTTGGGTGCATTACGTATACTTGAAGCAATTCGTATTTTGGGTTTAGAGAAGAAAACCCGTTATTATCAAGCGTCTACTTCAGAACTTTATGGTAGGGTACAGGAAACCCCCCAAACTGAAACCACACCTTTTTATCCGAGAAGCCCTTATGCAGCAGCTAAATTATATGCATATTGGATAACTATTAACTATAGAGAAGCTTATGGTATTTATGCTTGTAATGGCATTCTTTTTAATCACGAAAGCCCTATTCGTGGTGAAACTTTTGTTACTAGAAAAATTACCCGAGCCCTGGCAAGAATAAAATTAGGATTGCAAGATTGCCTCTATCTCGGAAACATAGATGCAAAGAGAGATTGGGGTCATGCCAAAGATTATGTGGAAATGCAGTGGTTAATGCTACAGCAAAATCAACCAGAAGATTTCACAATTGCTACAGGAGAACAGCACACAGTTAGGGAATTTATAGAAGTGGCTGCAAAAGAGCTAGGGATAGATATTAAGTGGAAAGGGGTTGGTATAGACGAGAAAGGGAGTTGGAAGGGAAGGACTATAATATCAGTTGATTCACGCTACTTTCGACCTACAGAGGTAGAAACTTTACTAGGTGATTCGACCAAGGCTAAAAAGAATCTAGGCTGGGTTCCAAAAGTAACTTTTATAGAGTTGGTAAAAGAAATGGTAATATCAGATTTAGAAAAAGCTAAGAGGGATCATTTTTGTCAAATAGAAGGATATTCAACTTATAATCATTATGAATAATAAAAAATGTTAGATATAAAAATACGATATAAAACCAATAATGCTTACTAATTCATCAATATTAATAACAGGTGGAACAGGGTCATTTGGCCATGCATTTGTTCGAATGACTTTAGAAAAATACAAACCTAAAAAAATTGTTATTTTATCTAGAGATGAGATGAAGCAATGGGAAATGCAGAAATTGTATGCAGATGACAAAAGAGTAAGGTTTTTTATTGGTGATGTTAGGGATAAAGATAGGCTGTATCGAGCATTAGACGGTATTGATTATGTAGTACATGCTGCTGCTACTAAAATTGTGCCAACAGCAGAATACAATCCGTTTGAGTGTATTAAAACAAACATAAATGGCGCAATGAATTTAATTGATGCATGTATTGACCACAATATTAAAAAAGTTGTCGCACTATCTACTGACAAAGCTAGCAAACCAGTTAGTCTGTATGGTGCTACAAAATTAGCATCTGACAAGATGTTTGTGGCAAGCAATGCATACTCAGGTGAACACAAAACTCAGTTTTCAGTTGTGCGTTACGGTAATGTTATGGGTTCTAGAGGGTCAGTAATACCATTCTTTATGCAAGAAAAAAATAATGGCACATTGCCTATTACAGATAATCGCATGACTCGATTTATGATTACATTAGAAGAAGGTGTTAATCTTGTCTGGAAGGCATTTAATGATATGTGCGGGGGTGAAATTTATGTTAAAAAAATTCCATCTATGAGAGTGATTGATTTAGCAACAGCAGTAGATAAAGATGCTATACAAAAAATTGTTGGAGTTAGGCCAGGTGAGAAGCTACATGAAGAGATGATTGGTGAGGATGACTCTATTTATACTTATGAATATGATGATTATTATAAAATACTGCCAGCTATCAATAATTTGTCTTCTTCTAAAAAACTAATTAAAAATGGGAAAAGAGTAGACAAGAACTTTAGTTACACAAGTGATAATAATAAACAGTGGATGAGTGTAGAAACTCTGCAAGAGTGGATTAATAACAATAAGAACAAAATTGGAAAAATTTGATTTTATCCCTTATGGTCGTCAAGACATTACTGAAGAAGACATAAACGAAGTTATTAAAGTTCTTCGCTCTAATTTTCTTACTCAAGGATCGGTTGTTCCTGCGTTTGAACAAAAATTATGCAATTATATTGGAGTAAAATATTCTGTTGTAGTTAATAGTTGCACTTCTGCACTCCATATAGCGTGTCTTGCTTTGGATTTAGGGCCTGGTGATATACTTTGGACATCTCCCATAACATTTGTTGCCTCTGCAAACTGTGCTTTATATTGCGGAGCAACTGTTGACTTTGTAGATATAGATATAGATACTGCACTGATGAGTGTTGAAAAGTTAAAGAGAAAATTAGAGTGGGCAGAAAAGGAAGGGAAGCTTCCTAAAATAGTTATACCAGTGCATTTCGCAGGACAGTCTTGTGATATGAGAGAAATTCACGCCCTAAGTCAACGATATGACTTCAAGATTATTGAGGATGCGGCCCATGCGATTGGTGCAGAGTATCAGAATGACTTAGTAGGGGGGTGTCAGTATTCTGATATTACTGTATTTAGTTTTCACCCTGTTAAGATTATTACTACCGGAGAGGGCGGTGCAGCAATGACTAACAGCTTATTGTATGCTGAAAAAATGAAGTTATTGCGTAGTCATGGCATAATTAGAGATAAATCAAAAATGACAGGTAATCCTGACGGACCTTGGTATTATGAACAGATTGATCTTGGATTTAACTATCGTATGACTGATATTCAAGCAGCATTAGGGAATAGTCAGTTAAATCGACTTGACTGGTATGTGTCACGTAGAAAAGAATTTTCAGAATGGTACGATGAGAAGTTTCATAATACTGGAATTACTCCATTAACACAAAAAAAAGATAGAAAATCTGCACACCATCTTTATGTTCTTAAAGTCATAGATAGTAATCAAGATAATAAAAAATTATATAATTATTTGTATCAAAAAGGTATTGGAGTAAACTTGCACTATATACCTATATACAAACAACCATTTTTTCAGAAAAAAATGGTTAATTTGAATATTAAAGAGCTATCCACAGAAAACGCCGATAAGTATTATTCTCAGGCTTTAACATTGCCGCTACATCCTAGAATGACATTAGAGATGTTAGAATATATAGTTAATAAGATTTACATTTTTTTTGATTAATGGTTGATATAGAGAGTAAAAGGTTGCAACTGAGAGAGTTAAATGTTGCAGATGTGACGGAGAGTTACGTGTCATGGTTAAATAATCCAGAGATAAATCAATATCTCGAGTCTCGGTTTTTTAAACATGAATTTAAAGATGTTAAAAGGTTTGTTGAAGAGATTAATAATGATAAATATAACATCTTACTTGGGATATTTATCAAAAAAAGCATGAAACATATTGGCAATATAAAGATTGGTCCAATCAACTTGCATCATAAAACGGCATATATAGGACTGCTTATTGGCGATAATAGTGAATGGCATAATGGATATGCAACCGAATCTATTCAAGCTGTTACTAAATTTTGCTTTAACAAATTAAATCTTATGAAAATTGTTGCTGGTTGTTATGAAAGCAATATTGGATCCAAAAAAGCATTTGAAAAATCTGGATACGAGGTAGAAGGGTTTTTGTGTAGTCACGTTGAAACTGATCATGGGAGAGAGGGCTGTTGGCAATTGGGGAAAACAGCCTGACTATATGTCAAATCTGGTCTTAGGCACTGTTCAATTTGGGGTTGATTATGGTGTATCTAATAGAATAGGACGAACTTATGATGCAGAGATAGAGAATATCCTCAAGTATGCAGATAAGAAAGACATTAATATGCTAGATACTGCGCCAGCATACGGCAATTCTGAGAGCATAATTGGTAACTTTATTCATAATTGTACTAATCATAAGCAATGGAGAGTTATAACTAAAACTTTATATTCTCAAAGCGACACTATTTGCGATAAGCAAGTTGATGAATTACTTGATAATTTGAAGTTATCACAAAAAAATATATATCAAAAAAGTATCTATGGATTGTTAATACACAATTGTGATGATCTTTTTTTACCAGGCGGTGAAAAGTTATTTCAAATAATGAAAAAATTAAAACAGGATGGCGTTATAAAAAAAATAGGAGTATCAGTCTACAGCAGCAAACAAATTGACCGTGTATTGGATAATTACCAAATAGATTTAGTTCAGCTTCCACTTAATATACTTGACCAGCGACTTCTGAATGGTGGGCAGCTTAATAGATTAAAAGAATACGATGTTGAGATTCATGCAAGAAGTGTTTTTTTACAAGGGTTGCTTTTAATGCCACTTAAAAGTATTTCCCCTTGGTTCGACCCTATTAGGAGAGATTTAGATGCATTTCATATAAAAGCAAAAAAATTAAATATGAGTTCATTGCAACTAGCACTTGGTTTTGTGCGAAGCATTAGTGAAGTTGATAAGATTGTAGTTGGCATTAACACTTTACATCAACTATATGAAATTGTTAATGCTATGTCAACAAGTATTAATACAGACGACTGTTTTGATTTATCAATAAGTGATTCTACTTATCTTAATCCGTCTAACTGGAAAATATAAGTATGCTTAAAACAACCAAGAATAATAACTTGTTCGATTTTTCAAATTACAATACAGTTTTTTGCGATAGTCTTCAGGCTTTAGATTGGGCTTATAAGAACGGACTGCCAAAGACGGCAATAATTAAATCTAGTGCACCTGCAGTGCTATGGAATAAGAAAAAAAATATCATCAATGTTGAATCCAGATGGTCTACTAATGAGTTAGAAAAATTTCAAAGCACAATCCATAAGTTCTCTGAGAGTGTATTTAATAAAGCTCTTAATGTTATGGATGTAGAAAGAGAAACAGCACTTATTGTTTCCTTGTCTGCATATTTATTCCAAAAGACGCTTTATAAGGCTGCTTGTTTAGAGGAAGATGATTTTACTAACTCCAGGCTGTTGATTCACACAAATGGAAAGACTGGTCCAGCGGGTAATATGATGAACTCACCGTGGGATAAATTGCTCGCATCTAACTTATTGTTTTCAATGGTTAGTTACACGTTAAGGAATGATGAATGGAAAATCCTTACTACAAAAGGGGTTTCGTATTGGAAGCGTTTTAAAGTGGCTGGTTGTGAAACAGTAATTTATCGATTGGCAATAAAATTAATGAAATATCTCCCTGATCGAATATTCACAAAAGAGATTCTTATTCCAAATGAAAGTGAAATGAATATAGAGATTGCATCTTTACTAGCTATGCGTGGTGTTAAGGTTTCAGAGATCAAATTGGAGTTTCCATCTAATTTGTCTGATGCTAAAAATACAGTATTAGAGACAAGTACAAAAACACTTTACAATGCAGTTTATTTAATCATGAATGAAAGGGTAAGGGAGTGGGTGACTCCATCTGCAGTAGAAACAACTATGACATTGTTTAAATCTTACCTATATGAGCAACTCAAACAGTTTTCAATGTCAATAGAAGGGTGGGAAAAAGTTATTACTGGAAGAATTATTACAAAAAATGCTGTATTAGCAAATGCACCAGGTAGTATTAGTGGTAGAGCGCTCGCATATGTTTGTAGAAAGAACAACATAAAACTTATATCTAGCCAACACGGCATCTCAAAAGAGATAAGTAAAATGCATAGCACACTTCCAGGGGTAGATAATAGTGTGGCTGATATTATGTTTTCTTATAATTTTAAGTCTTCGCATATTGAAAAAAATACATATTACAATAAATCTAAGCATTATGTGGTAGGCATGCCTTTACGCCTTATTAATATGAAATACGCAAAAACTGTAGATAAGCCTACGTTTCCTATTGTCTATATTTCAACTAATTTATATCATATGGGATTCAGTTTGGCAGAAAAAACAGATTATATTAAGGCTATAGATGAGAATAAACTGGTGACAGATATTTTTAGCGCATTGCCGCACAAAGTGTGCTATAAAACCTACCCAGAGGATAACCGTAGATATGCTGATATTGACCCTGTATTGAGATCTGTAAATACCGCTAATAATATGCACATATTTTCTGACAAGGTAGACATGCGATATCTTATTTCTAGGCATAGTATTTTTGTAACTACATGTGCAACAAGTACACTAGGATGGCCTGTAATGTCTGGAAAACCAGTTATTTTTATTAATCAAAGAAGCAATCTTCCTTTGACCGAGGATGCGTATGAAAGCATGTCAAAAGGATTATTTGTTTTTGATTATAATAAGTTTGATTTTCATAAAAAATTGAGAGATTTTCTATCACAACCTATTGATGAGATTGAAAGATTGTGGCAAGAGAAAAAAAAATACCGGATAGATATGATGAAAAATTATTTTTCTACATATGAAAGTGGTGCAGGTAAAAGGGCAGCTAAAATAATACTTAGAGAATGCCTTAATTGACACTATGTATGTTATTGCAATAGTTCAGGCGCGCATGGGGTCAACTCGTTTTCCTAATAAAACTATGAAGTTAGTTAGTGCAGGAATTCCCATGATTGAAGCCGTACTTTTGCGCTTAAGTCAATCTAAGAAAGTTGATCAAGTTATTCTGGCAACATCAACTGAATTAAATAATCAGCCTTTAGTGGACTATGTCGATAAGCTGGGTTATGATGTTTTTCAAGGAAGCGAAAGAAATGTACTAGATCGTTATTATCAAGCTGCATTGCAATACAATCCAGATGCAGTGGTTAGGATAACAGGAGACTGCCCTCTAATAGACCCAAATATTGTAGATGCTGCTGTTAGAATGTATGAGGAAAATGACGTGGACTATGTGTCTAATACAAATCCACCAACCTACCCCGATGGTTTGGATGTTGAGGTATTTTCGTTTTCCGCATTAAAGATCGCATGGATAGAAGCAAAGACAGAATATGATCGTGAGCATGTGACACCATTTATTCGTAATGTTGAAAAGTTTAAAACTGAGAATATGATTAATAGTGAAGATTGTTCAGATGAGCGATGGACTGTTGATGAAAAAGAAGACTATAAAGTAGTTAAGTCTATATTTAAATATTTTTCACCAAAAATTGATTTTACTTGGAATGATGTATTAAAGCTAAAATATAGCCATCCATCCATTTTTTATACTAATCAACATCTAATTCGAAACAAGGGTGCAAACATGACAACAGGACAAAAACTCTGGAATAGGGCAAAGGCAGTAATACCTGGCGGAAATATGTTATTATCAAAGCGCCCAGAAATGTTTCTCCCCAATCAGTGGCCCACTTACTATAGTAAAGCTAAAGGATGTAATGTGTGGGACATGGATGGAAATAAGTTTATCGACATGTCAATCATGGGTGTTGGGACTAACATACTCGGTTACGCTAATTCAAGAGTTGATGATGCAGTAATAAGAGCGGCACAATCGGGCAACATGTCCACATTAAATACTCCAGAAGAGGTTTATCTTGCAGAAAAATTAATTGAAATACACCCTTGGGCAGATATGGTTAGACTTGCTCGTTCTGGAGGTGAGGTAAATTCTATTGCAATACGTATTGCAAGAGCTGCAAGTGGTAAAGATAAAGTTGCAGTATGTGGATATCATGGTTGGCATGATTGGTACCTATCTGCTAATTTGGGTGATGATAGTTTGTTAGATGGGCACCTGTTGCCAGGATTGGATCCAAAAGGCGTTCCTCGCAGCTTAAAAGATACAGTTCTGCCTTTTCGATATAATAATTTTGAAGAGCTTGAACTGCTTGTAAATGACCATGATATTGGTGTAATTAAAATGGAAGTTCAACGTAATGAGGAACCTAAGGATGGATTTCTTGAAAAGGTGAGAAATTTGGCGACAGAAAAAGGGATAGTGCTTATATTTGATGAATGCACATCTGGTTTTCGTGAAACGTTTGGTGGATTACACAAAAAATACGATGTAGAGCCAGATATGGCTATTTTTGGAAAAGCGCTGGGAAATGGTTATGCAATAACGGCAGTCATTGGACGTAAAGAAATAATGGATGCTGCACAGTCAACATTTATTAGTAGTACGTTTTGGACAGAACGCATTGGGCCAACTGCAGCGCTAAAAACATTAGAAGTCATGGAGAGTGTAAAATCCTGGGAACAGATAACCAGCACAGGACTAAATATTAGAAAAGGTTGGCAGCAACTGGCAGATAAAAATAAAATTAAAATATCTCATTGGGGTCTATTGTCACTAACTGGTTTTACTATAGAGAGTGAGAATTCACTAGCCTATAAAACACTAATAACACAAGAAATGTTATCTAAGGGATATCTTGCATCAAATAGTGTTTATGTTAGTACGGAGCATACAAAAGATATTTTAGATGGTTATTTCAATGCACTTGAATCATTATTTGCATTAATTAAAGAATGCGAAGAAGGGCGTGATCCGCTTAAATTATTAAAAGGCCCAGTTTGCCATGATGGGTTTAAACGATTAAACTAAAAATGTCGAAGTTAATTTTAATTCGTACTGTAGTGGTCTGACAAACTGTAGTGGTCTGACAAACTGTAGTGGTCTGACAAACTTGGACACAAAGATAGCCTTATAATACAAACTATAAGGAGGTCAATAAATGACACAAGTAAAAACCAGGAAGCAACGCGTAATGTTT
>Ga0233428_1004070_pt1 | contig 11652 bp, 20 predicted proteins | sample SI_118_April2016_4_FD_179890 | JGI IMG/M metagenome (GOLD analysis project Ga0233428, IMG submission 179890) | Seawater microbial communities from Saanich Inlet, British Columbia, Canada - SI_118_April2016_120_MG | ecosystem: Environmental > Aquatic > Marine > Inlet | place: Canada: British... | reverse complement strand
GACATTACAGGGTAGCTATGGTCGAACAGCCAAAGCTTACATGGATTTGGGGTATTTAAACGAATCTGGTGATATTTTAAAGCGGTTCGAGGATGAAGGATAAGATGAGAAAAACAATTAGATACCGTGTCGCGATGGCATGGATTAATGCAATATTATTAGGAGATTTACTGATGGAGAAGTTACAATGGGTCAAGTTTAACACAATTCAGGCATGGATGTATATCGTGAACGCTTTAAACTCAGTAGTTAAGGTATAATCATGAAATGGTTTGATAAATATGTGAAATGGGTATTATCATTTTCAAAATTGCAATCCTTTTCGATAGGGATACTTTTGGCCGCATTGGTGACAATAATGTTTTTTAACGGGGCTTCGGTATTCATTCTGATCCCCACTGCGTACATAACGGGATCGTTTTTGGCCGCATTTATATACGGATAAGATGAAAAATATGGTAATACATAGCAACGATTCAATCATAGTTTGGGATACAATTTTCAAGCTTGATGAAACAGGCGAACTAAATATGGACGTTGAACCGATGCACATAGAAATAGCAGCAGCAAGCGACGATTATTTGAGATCGTTAAATCAAATGGAACTGATTTCATTTGCAAAGTATTTCCAGGAGTACAGGGAAATATATTTTGGAGGATACCCTTACAATGCTTAATACAGAAGAAGCATATAAAACAGTAATTGATATTTTATTGACATACACGGACAATCAGAAACTTGAGTTGTTCCACTATATTGCTAAAAATCACCCAGATGCAATTGCTGATGCGGCTATTGAACAAACCGTTCAAGGTACAAAGGTAGACCCAGAAATTTTGGACGCTTTGAGGAACAATAAAAAGATAAACGCAATCAAAATTTATCGTCAAAAGTCTGGTTTGGGTTTAAAAGAATCCAAGGAATATATTGACGAATTGGCCATAATTTTAAAATCAAGGGGTGTAATTTAATGCCTGTAATGAATAAAAGTGTATTACCAGTACAAAAGCGACTTCAAATTGATCTGGATGGTCAAAAAGGGAATGCATTTGTGATATTGGGAACGGCCAAATCGCTGGCTAAACAGATTGGATATAACGATGAACAAACTGAAGAAATTTTGAAACAAATGCGAAAAGCTGATTATGACCATTTGATGCATGTATTTTTGACTTATTTCAATTCGTATGTTGATTTCTGGACATCCAATACGGAATTACTAGAAAAGCTTGAGCAATGGGTTAAGGTTCCAATTGTGGACGATGATATATTGGAACATGAAGGTTAAAATAAAAGGCTCGAAAGGGCCTTTTTTTGTGCCTAAAATTATTTTTTGTGATACTTAACTACAAGGGAATTACATATCTTAGTACTGCATTTGCCGAAAAGGAGAAATGTTATGGCTAAGAAAAAGAAAATGGTTACTGAGATAATCATAGTATTGGACCGTTCTGGTTCAATGGGTAGTATTCGTCTGGATACTATTGAAGGATTTAATAAATTTATAGAAGATCAAAGGAAATTGGGACTTGACGGTAAAATGACGTTAGTTCAATTTGATAATCACTATCAGATAGATTATAGTGGTGTGTCAATTGATAAGGCGGAATTCTTGTCTGAAAAGACATATGAACCGCGTGGTATGACAGCATTATTTGACGCTATTGGAAAAACGATAAGCGAGACAAAATCTCGTCTTGAGAAGAATCCAGTCGATAATGTGGTATTTGTAATTATTACAGATGGTCATGAAAATGCTAGTAAAGAATTCACCCAAGAATCCGCGTTCAAGATGATTACAGATTGTAAAGCTGATAATAATTGGGAATTTGTATTTCTAGGCGCAAACCAAGACGCCATTCAAACTGGTGGAATGGTTGGAGTCCGTACTGGAAGTTCCGCTACATTTGCTACATCGAATATCAATGTGGCTTACAGCACACTTTCAGATAATATTGGTACTTATAGGGGTACGGGTGTTTCGGGGAGTCTTGATTGGTCAATGGCTCAACGGAAAAGTCTTGTAGATACTGACTAGAACCCGTATTTATTCCATATTTTGTTGCATTCATCCATGACATCCTTTGTTAAATCGGGTGTCATGGTATTGCCGTTTTGTACGCTATATATTATAATATATACACTAATCCGGCCCATATCTTCGTCTAATTCCTTTAGAATACTCGCGGATAAATCCGTTTGATCTACATTTTTTAGATTCTGAAGTAATAATTCGAATTTTTTGACAAATTCTATTTTGTCCATTGCATTTCCTTTAGCTAAAAGTTCTTTGTCCTTTAATATCATGGCATAGTCTATCGTGTCCATATTCATAGGTCAATATACAAGATTATTTTCACGATGTCAAGCTTTTTTTGCGTAAAATTTAAAATTTGATATTTATATGTGTAATACATAGAATTCAATATTAGGAGAAAATAAATGACTGATTTAGCTCAAATTCCAATTTGACCTGGTAGTGGATCGGCGGTAAGTGGTAGTACTCCATATGGATTCTATGACACCGACGCTACATTCCAATCAGAGGCACCCAAATTCGCGAATTGATCAGCTACAACATTGGGGTATCCTATTGTAGAAGTTGAAATGCAAGACATAAATTTTTATGCGGCATTTGAAGATGCTGTAAATGAATATTCATCACATGTAAATCAAATCAATATTAGAGACAACCTATTACATATGCAGGGTCAACCCACATCTTCAAATCTTAGTCAACAGGTAGTAACACCAACATTAGCTAGAACTGTTTTTATGTCACAACAGTATGGTTCTGAAACTGGGGCTGGTGGATTTGTAGATTGGAAAATGGGACATATTACAGCTAATAGTAGTTCCAATGAATATGACTTGAATGCATTATTTGCAGACGTATCCGAAAGTGGAGCGGCCATTGAAGTTAAAAGGGTATTCCACGATGGTTCTCCAGCCATATCAAGATATTTTGATCCGTATGCAGGAACTGGTGCTGGTTCATACAATATGATGGATAACTTTGGTTGGGGCAATATGACACCCGCCGTACAATTTATGATGATGCCTATATACGCTGATTTACTTAGAATACAAGCGATTGAGTTCAACGATCAAATCAGAAAAAGTGCGTATCATTTTGAAATCCGAAATAACAAATTGAAATTATTTCCAATACCAACGACATCATTCGCGGTGTGGTTTGAATATATAATTGTAAGTGAACGTGATAATTCACTTGTAGCTCATTATAGTGGTTCCACATCAGGTAAGATAGCGGATTATTCCAATATTCCGTATAACAATATGACATATACAGCAATCAATTCAGTTGGTAAACAATGGATACGCAAGTATGCCTTAGCTAATGCTAGGGAAACATTGGGTGATATCAGAAGCAAATTCGGGTCAATTCCAATCCCAGATTCAGAAGTACAGTTGGATGGTGAAACCATGCGTGCAGAGGCAATTGCCGAAAAAGAACGGCTGGTTACTGAATTGAGGGAAACATTGGAAGCTATCAGTAGAAAAGCACTGGTCGAAGCCGACAAGGAAGAATCAGAGAATTTACAGGAAAAATTGAATAAAATACCAGTTCAGATTTACATTGGACTTTTGGGAGGATAATATGAAAAAATCAGAACTGCGTGAAATAATTAAAGAAGAAATTTTAAAGGAAGCCAAAAATGAAGCCAAAATGGTAATAACTGGTAGAACTATTAACGTCAGTTATGATGACGTCGATGAATTTGCTAAATTTCTTGACAAATATAAAATCAAATACTCATTTCCAGCGAAGGGATAACACAATGAAAAAATCAGAATTAAGACAAATGATAAGGGAAGAAATTCAGGCATTGGATGAAACCGTAGTTAAATTGGCCGATGACAAATATAATATCAAAAAAGTTGAATTTAAATTTTTGGATAAAATTTCCAAAAGGGGGTGGGAAGGAATTATTTTCCTTGGAGCCGGCGGTGAATTAAACGATTGGGTTAAGGGTATTAATGATCTATGGAATAAAGAAAAACTTGGAAGTGGTTTAATAGAGGACAAAATGCAGGGATTGTATTTCGTCAAAACTACAGGTGGCCGGATGGATTTGGTAATGATATTTAAAACCAAAAGTAAATTGGATATTGGAAAATTGGCAATGTGGAGACTAGCTTTCGGTGACGCATCGTGGCTATCTGATTATGTTGTTAATTATAAATCTCATCATGAGGATTAAAAAATGAAAAAATCAGAATTAAGACAAATCATACGAGAAGAAATCCAGAAATTGAATGAAGCCAGTTATGTGGCATTGAAATCATTGGGTAAGGATATGGCTATCGATTCATATGAAGCTACCATATTTAATTCGAAAAGCTCTAAATCAAAGGGATTTGAATATGGAACGCCAAAATGGTTTGCCGCTTATAAAAAAATGAGTAAAGAAGATAAGAAAATGGTTGACGGAATAGCTGACGATTGGATGGGAAGGAAAGCTCATTAAATGACAGGTAGATTTATGAATGATAATCAGAGAGAATGTCCAGAATGCGGAAAAATTTTAACATATTCTTCCGCGAAGGATATGAGATATATTGATAAACAAGGCCGATTGTGTCATTCTTGTGCCGGCAAAAAAAATGACAATAAAAGGAATAAATGGAATTTGCATAAAATTGATGGAGAGTGGAAACGAAATTGCCCCGAATGCAATAAGTCTATGATTTATGCGTCAAAAAATAGTTTAACTAAGGCCGTTAGAACTGATTCAATGTGTGGAAGCTGTAGTCTCAAGGGTGATCGTTCTAGTTTTTTTGGAAAGTCGGGATCGAAAAATGGTATGTATGGTAAAAATTTGCATGATATTTGAATAAATAAATATGGTAAGCAAAAGGCCGATATTATGTGAAAAGGGCGATATGAAAATAATGCTAAAAAAGGCAAAGAATCACATTTTTACGGAATTGCCGGGAAATCACACCCAATGTTTGGCAAATCAAATTACTATTTTTGGTATGGAAAATATGGAAAAGATAAGGCGGACAAATTGCAATATGAATGGAAAAATTCTATTAGTGCTGGAGTAATAAATTATTTATACGATGGGGATATTGCAAAACGTGAAAAATATCTTGATAATTTGCCCAAAAAAGATAAATATTATTATGAAGTTAGAAAATTGAGTGAACGACAACCATTATATTTATTGGAAAATTGTGAAAATCGTGGGAAATTTGAATATCATTTAGATCATATAATTCCAATAATATATGGATTTAATAATAATATCCCTTCACATGAAATGGCGAGCATATCCAATTTGCAATTTATTCCATGGAAAGACAATTTGCATAAAAGCTCTACATATAAGGAGACTAATTTTGAGCGGTAGATTTATGACGGGTCGAGATTTAAAGCTCTTCGATCGAATCAATAAGGAAGTGATAGGAGATTTAGGATCAGGAAAACCTGGTTGGATAAATCAGACCGCCATATTATACAAAATTTCAGCCAAAGATACCGCAGTAGATATGTATGGGGAATCTTCAGACGGCAAGACATATAAGGTAGGAATTGAATTTGCATGTTTAATTAACCACGATGATTTCGACTGGAGCTCGGAAGCATTCGGACCTGATGAAAATCAAAATGCTACATTTCACATATTACGAGACGCGATGATACAAGCGGCAATTGTACCACAAGTGGGTGATATATTTGAATGGAATTACGCCTATTTTGAGATTAACGGCATCAATGAAAATCAGTTAATATATGGAAAATATGATAATAACTGGTCGGCATCATATATATGTCACAGGATAAGAAAATCCAACCTAAATATAGAAAGGGTGAGATCACAATAATGAAAAAATCAGAACTACGACAAATGATTATGGAAGAACTATTAAATGAAGCGGCGACACCACAATCAATTTACTCCGATATGGATTCATTGACAAGTGACATAGTTAAAACCATTAGGAAACTTAAAAAGCTTGATAAAGAATATCAAATTGCGGCTGAAAATGAATTTAAAGATATATACGATAAAATAGAAAAGGCGTGTAAAAAATTGTACCCTACAGCACGTGTTCATAGGTTAAAAAATAATTCCGTATCTATAAGTTGGAAAGCTGACGAATACAGGGAAATGTTTATATGGAAAACTAAAAATGCAGGACCACATCCAAAAAATGGGGTGGAAAATGAAATCAACACTCCAGATTCAATAAAAGTGTCTTCAGATAAGTATGGATTTACAGTTAGTATTACTCAAAAATTTAAGAATGGCGTTTTATCCACAAAACCTACCAATAGTTTCTATACTAGAATAAATGCCGCAACTCGTTAAAACAAAGGATTAAATAATGAAAAAATCAGAACTACGACAAATGATTATGGAAGAACTATTAAAAATCAATGAAGTATCCCGCGATAAACCGGAATATGTCAAACATATAAATGTGGGTCCCAATAAACTCAATGTAATATTGTATAATGATAGAATAAAAGTAACTAGATTAGTTAGTGGTGATGATTTTATTATGATTGATGAATTGCCCGCATTAATGAAAGTTCTACAGAAAATAAAATAGGAATAAAACATGGCATCACGCACAAGACCACAACCTAGAACCGAACGACAAACTAAGGGTCGGGTAGTACAAAGAGCAGAACAGGTATCCAGAAAAAATGATACCGAACCAAATGTATCCATTGGATTAATGGATATCGATGCCGCAGTTATGTACTATTTTCAGGAAGTGATCAAACCTACCGTAGTCGATAATGGCGAGCAAATAAAAGTACCAGTTATGTACGCAAATCCAGAACGATGGAAAGCCGCACAAGTTGACGGTTATATTCGTGACAACAAACGACAAATAATTATTCCAGTTGTAGCTTTCAGGCGAACTGGAGTCGAAAAAGACGATAGCATGCCAGTTGATAAACTGGATGCAAATGATCCAAAATTACACTATGTATTTGAACGAAAATATACACAAAAGAACAGATACAGCAATTTTTCAGTAACACAAGGCGCGTTGCCACAACGAGAATACTACAAAGTGGTCGTGCCCGATTATGTTACTTTAAACTATGAATGCACATTGTGGACAACCTATACAGAGCAAATGAATAGACTTGTCGAAAAGATAAACTATACTGATGGGTCATATTGGGGCGAACCTGGTAAGTTTAAGTTCCGATCCGAAGTTAGTGGATTCGATGATGCAAGCGAGTACGATGATGGAGAAAGAAAAATAAAGATGGGCTTTACGCTCACCGTAAAAGGTTATTTAATACCAGAATCATTTAACGATTATATAACTACAACTAAAGCATATTCACCCAAAACTACTGGAATCAGCACTTCATTTAAAGAAAAAGTAGCTTTAAGTTAAAAAGTTTTACTTATAAGCGGGTTTTGATAGTTTTGCTTGATATATATATGTAAAGATGTTAACAAAACAACAGTTACTAAAAACAGGAGAAAAGTTATGACTGAAGTAAAAGAACAGATTAAGTTTTCGGAAACGGAAATGGAATCATTGACAGGATTAAGCACGGGATACCAATCTATACAATTTGAGTTTGGTCAGTTGAGAATTCGTAAGATGGCCATTAAGGCTGAATTAGACGCGATTGAAGTCCGCGAGGACGCACTGGAAGGTGAATATCGTACACAACAAGAAACCGAACAAACTTTGGTTAAGGAATTAACAGAGAAGTATGGCCCAGGAACTCTTAATCCGGATACGGGTGCGTTTACGCCCACCGAACAAGGATAATCAATCCTTATAAATTAGGAGAATACAAATGGCCGAAAGAATAGTAAGCCCAGGTGTATTTACAAACGAAACCGATTTATCATTTCTTCCACAGGGAATTTCTGAAATTGGTGCTGCAATAATCGGGCCTACCATAAAAGGACCGGCATTTGTACCCACAATTATTAGAAACTTTCAAGAATTTGAAGAGATTTTTGGATCAACGGATAAGCGTTTTTATACACCATACGCAGTAGAACAATATTTAAGGAGCGCCGGCACAGTTACCATAGTCAGGACACTAGGACTGGGTGGTTACATAGCCGATTATGTCGCACTTAAACTTTCAAGTTCACTTGGCGATTACACAGCCGCAGTTCTTGCACCATCACGTGGTGGATCAAATGGAACGGCGGATTTATCAGCATGTACAATTACAGGTGATTGATCGTCAGCAACATTAACAATAAGTGGTTCTGGAGTCGCGACTGCCACATACGCGATTTCATTTAATACTGGTAGTGCAAATTACATTGAAAACGTATTAAGTGCGAGTCCACAAGTTCAAACTTCTGGACAGGCCACATTAGCCGCGTACCTTTATAAGAATTACAAAACATTCCAATCTAGCCATGGATTTGATGCTAACATATCAGCGTCACTTTCTAGTGCATCACTTGATTTCAGCTTTGATTCAACATCTGCAACCGCGATTGACAATCTAGCTGGATATACCCCTTACATACAATCACAATTAATAAATGGATCACGATATAACTTATTTCAAGTTTATACACGCTCGCATGGAACTGATGTGAATAGTAAATATGTGGTAGTAATGTTAAATATCAAAGCGGCCGGCAGTGTACCGGGAAGTAGCTTTGGTTCATTCTCATTGCAAGTTAGAAAAACGGATCAAGTGGCATGGAAGCAGAAAAATGAAACGGTAGTGGAACAATGGGACGATCTAAACTTCGATCCTACCAGTACTAATTACTTTGCTCGTGCAATTGGTGATAGATATGTGGACATTAGCAATACTGGTAAATTGACATATAATGGTGACTGGCCTAATAAGTCCAAGCACGTATATATTAGAAATTACACCGCTATCGCTGATGGTTCCGTTCCAGTAACAGTAGTCCCAATGGGATTTGCTGCTGTGAGCAACGCCGATCCAACCACAACCGCAGTACCTTCTGCATCATTTGTAACATCTCAAGTGAATCCTGATACATCAGCATTCAATTCAGCATATTACTATGGTTGGGATAACACCAAATATGATAATAGGGAATATCTTGCACCAATTCCAACATCAGCGGGCGTTGGTAACAACGTGACAATGAGTTTGGAAGATGTGTATGGTAATGCCGATGCAAGTGCATTGGGAACACCTTATTCAGACGCATCCGAAACAATCAACTTAACAGATTCACACATTAAACAACGTAAATTCTCTGTACCATTCCAAGGTGCTTTTGATGGGGACAACCCAGCAAATCCAAAATCGACTGGTGCTGATATTGCGGCTAATAATGTAATGGGATATGATTGTTCAAGTGCCACTACTAGTGGATCAGTGATTTATAAACGTGCTATTAACGCCGTAAGTAATCCGGATGAATTTGATATCAATATGTTAGTTACTCCTGGAATTATCCATAAATGGCACCCCGTGGTTACAAATCACGCTGTTGACAAAATGGAAGCCAGAGGCGACGCATTTTATGTCATGGATGCTGCAGATATTGACGATACCATCGACAACGTGACTGATACGATTAGTGCATTAGACACTAACTATTCAGCTACTTATTATCCTTGGGTTAAAATCGCTGATAGAAACACATCACTTCCAGTATGGGTTCCACCTGGTGTTGTATTACCTGGTGTGATTGCATATACAGATGGGGTAGCTCACGAATGGTTTGCACCAGCAGGTCTAAATCGTGGTGGCTTGACTACTGTATTGGAAGCAAAGACTAGATTAACACATGATGAACGTGATACACTTTATGAAAATAGAGTTAATCCAATTGCATCATTCCCAGGACAGGGTGTAGTTGTGTGGGGTCAAAAGACCTTACAGGCACTTCCTTCAGCTTTGGATCGTGTTAATGTTAGACGCTTGTTAATTAAACTGAAGAAATATATCGCTTCAACATCAAGATACTTGGTATTCGAACAGAACGATTCTGCGACTAGAACAAGATTTTTGAATATGGTTAATCCATTTTTGGAATCGGTTCAGCAGAATAGTGGTTTGACTGCATTCCAAGTTGTGATGGATGAGACGAACAATACTCCAGACGTGATAGATCGTAACAGACTTGTGGGCCAGATTTTTATACAACCGACCCGCACAGCCGAGTTCATCGTTCTAGATTTTGTCGTGGTCCCGACGGGCGCAACATTTCCATCATAAAAATAAACAGTAAAATAAACCTAAAACCCTCGATTTATCGGGGGTTTTTTATTGGTACTCGATAAGAAAAAGAAGTCGAAAAATAATTTAAAAAAAAATGAAATTAGATCGGCTCTTTGGGAATCGTATTTACTATATATATATATACAAAGGGGAAACAATGGGTTTCCACTTAACAAAAGAAATTCCTAAAATGGGAAGAAAGAGGTTATATGAAAAATAATAAGATTAGACTGGAGAGACCAGATGGAGTGTGGATTTGCAGCAAAACGGCCGCTGAAAAATTGGGTCATACTACAACCACCGGTATTTGTTCAATTGTAAAGACCAATAATGAATTTTGGAAAGGCAATGTCGCCTATGTCAAAACTAGAGGCCGTAAACGACTTCTTGTAAAAGAAGAAATATTGGATAAGTATATCAAAGACAATGGATATGATGTCGATCCAGACACCATTGAAATCGTCTGGTAAGAAATTTGGCCCCTTTATGGGGCCTTTTTTTTGCCGCATTGCAAAATAAAGCTTGACTTTGTCATTTTTTTCTTGTATCTTCAGGTATGATAAGAAAAGGACATCAAATGTTGTGAATCTGACCCCGCTAGAGGCTCACCGTGATACGGCGGTAAAGACGGGCTAGGGGAATCGAAACCGTATCGACCCACTACAGAAAACCTAAGTGGGTCCAAGGTTATATTAGGTAAGAATAGGACTCCATTGGGGTCTTTTTTTTGCGGCAAAATAAAAAAAAGCTTGACATTGTGCGGATAATCTTGTATCTTCAGGTATGAATGAAGAATGGAATGACATGGAATTTTCAAGGAACGAGGCGTTTATTAGTGAACTCAAAGCTTTGCTAAGAAAGTACAATGCTGAAATTAATGCCATATCAGATGAATATGGCAGTTATGAATCTTATGGTCCTCCAAGAATTGATATAGATTTTATGGTATATGCTGAAGGGGAGTCAAGCTGTATAGAACTGGGAAGTTATATTGATGGAAACGAAAAAAACGCTTGACTTTGTCATTTTTTTCTTGTATCTTCAGGTATGATAAGAAAAGGAAAAGTAATGAGTTTTACAGACGAAGAAGCAATTGAAATGTTTGGATGTACTGAAGCTGCCATTATAAAGAGTGTTGAGGAACCTATATTCCCAACCGCTCCGAGTATGTTGGTAATGTCAATCGCTTCAGATGTACAAGAAGAAATTAGTATGGGTATGTATGAAACTGCCCGACAACACTTAAATGTTATTAAATATATTGTCGCACGTTATTTGCGGGAAACGGAATAAAAATGAAAACACGTGAATATTTATTGAGAGATCGAATTGGAAGTAAAGAACAAATTATATTGCTTGTACCCGAAAAGTGGCTGGCTCCAGAGGTCAAGACATTCGTCGCTGATCCAGACTATGACATTTTCGAATTAACGCATTGGTCGGCAAAAATGATTAC
>Ga0233428_1004063_pt1 | contig 11669 bp, 10 predicted proteins | sample SI_118_April2016_4_FD_179890 | JGI IMG/M metagenome (GOLD analysis project Ga0233428, IMG submission 179890) | Seawater microbial communities from Saanich Inlet, British Columbia, Canada - SI_118_April2016_120_MG | ecosystem: Environmental > Aquatic > Marine > Inlet | place: Canada: British... | reverse complement strand
ATGAAGGAATGTATAAGATGCCTAAAAAATACCGACAAGGAGAACAATAATGTGTGATACCTGTGGATGCAATATCACCTCTGGCAATGAACATTTTTTACAGGAGGGGGGGAAGTTGGCCCAAACCGAAAGTGGCAGAGAGGCGGTGGAGGTGTTACAGGGGTTGCTACACGAAAATGACCATCAGGCAAGCCATAACCGGGACCATTTTGACCACCATCAGGTACTCGCTATTAACCTGATGTCCTCTCCCGGTAGTGGAAAAACCTCTCTGTTGGAGGCCACCATTGAGGCGTTGAACGGAGAGTTGAGGGTAGGTGTCGTTGAGGGAGATCTGGAGACGGAGAATGATGCCAACCGCATTCGTCAAAAAGGGGTGCCCGCCCACCAAATCTCTACCGGTAGTGCCTGCCATCTGGATGCCCATATGGTGCATGATGCCCTCCACCACATGGCACTGGAGCCGCTCGATATCCTCTTCATTGAGAATGTGGGCAATCTGGTCTGCCCTGCCAGTTTTGATCTTGGACACCACCGTAACATCACCCTGCTCTCCGTTACCGAGGGAGATGACAAGCCCGCCAAGTATCCAGTGATTTTCCGGGCAGCCAATCTAATGCTACTGACTAAAGTTGATCTGCTTCCCTATCTGGAGGAGTTTGACCCGGCACGTGCGGAGCACTATCTGCGCCACCTCTCTAACCCTGCTGAAGTCATCTCACTCTCCGCCAAGGATGGAACCGGTCTGGAGCCGTGGATTGAGTGGCTACGCAGTGAATTGAGCCACTATCGGGAGGCACTGACCGCTGGTTCGACACTACATCCGGCAATAGCACCGGAGGGGGCCGTTCAACACCAACATAACCATGAGGGTCACCAGCACCATAACCATAACCAATCAGAAACCAGATGAACCTGGAGGGTCGTATTTCCATTGACCTCAGCTACCCCTCCCATGACACCGGGGTGGTTACCCTATCCTCCAGCCGCCCGGTTCATGCCTCTACGCTGTTTGAGGGGAAAACCATTGAGGAGACTCTACAGACCCTGCCGCTGCTCTTCAGTATCTGTTCCACGGCTCAGGCCTGTGCTGCCGTTCGCGCCTGTGAGCAGGCCACAAAGAGCCAACCTCCCACCGGGGTGGAGCCGATTCGTCAACAACTGCTCTCAATTGAGATGATTCGTGAGCATCTCTGGAGAATTTTATTGGGGTGGAGTGAGAGGGTGGGCACTCCACCACCAGAATCAGCCCTGGCCGAGGTGATGCGTCTACAACAGGAACTCCGTCAGAGCCTGACTGCAGGAGACTCCCCTTTTCGGATTGTTGTTTCACCTTTTGAACCCGACATGGCGAGTTTCCAACAAGCTGTACAACAGCTGAAAGCACTGCTTAAGCAGACGGTATTGGGGGTTGATTGCTCCACCTGGCTACAGATAGAGAGTATCGATCAGCTACATCAATGGATTTCCCGGCAGCAGGGGGTGGCCACCCAACTACTCCATAAGATATGGCAGCAACAGTGGCACGGACTGGGGCGCTGTCTGATCCCCCCGCTGCCCACACTGGAGTGGGATCGACTCAATCAGGCACTCTCCCACTCCAACTATGTTGAACAACCCGAATGGGCGGGCGAGCCCGCGGAAACCACTCCTCTCACCCGTACCGATAGCCCACTGCTTCACCAACTTCAACTCGAATACGGAAATGGGTTGCTGGTTCGCCTGATTGCCCGCTTGACTGAACTGGCCCAATTGGTTGAATCCCTGGATCAACCTCACTCCTCCACTCCATCACCCGTTGGTTTTGCCTCTGGAGAGAGCGGAATAGGCTGTTGTGAGGCCGCTCGTGGCCTCTTGGTACACCGTGTCACCCTGGAGAACGAGCAGATCCGTCAGTACCAAATCCTTGCACCCACCGAGTGGAACTTCCACCCCGATGGGGTTGTGGTTCGCGCACTGCAGCAGCTGCCAGCAGAATCTCCTCACCTGCAACAGCAGGCCAGTCTGATTATCCATGCGATTGACCCCTGTGTTGGTTATGATCTGACCATTAACCAACGTCCCCCGGCCCACTAAGGAACCTCTTCCCTCCCTACCATGTGTCTTGCCATACCGACCCAGATTATCGCCATCAGTGATGACCAGCAAAATGCCACCATCTCACTGGATGGTATTCGTAAGGAGATCTCTCTGGCCCTCCTGGATGAAGCCTCCGTGGGTGATTATGTATTGCTCCATGTCGGCTATGCACTCAGCAAAGTAGACCCTCTGGAGGCGGAAAAGAGCCTCGCACTGTTTGCTGAAATGGAAAAACCGGAAGCACCATGAAGTATATTGATGAGTTCCGCTCTGGCGAACTGGCGCAGAAGCTGTCAAAAAAAATCCATCTGGCGATTGACCCACAACGCAGCTATAACCTGATGGAGTTTTGTGGAGGACACACACATGCCATCTTCCGTTACGGCGTAGAGGAGTTGATGCCGGACAATGTCCACTTTATCCACGGCCCCGGCTGCCCGGTCTGCGTACTGCCAACCGCAAGAATTGATCAGGCGATTCATCTTTTGCAACAAGAGGAGGTCATCCTCTGTAGTTACGGGGATCTGCTGCGTGTCCCTGCCAGCCACCGAAAAAGTCTGCTCAAAGTCAAAGCCGAGGGGGGTGATGTGCGCATGGTCTACTCCACTCAGGATGCCCTCAAGATCGCACGCGAGAACCCCGACCGGGAGGTTGTCTTCTTCGCGATCGGCTTCGAGACCACTACCCCTCCCTCTGCGGTAGCCATTCAGCAGGCGGCAGCTGAGTCGCTTAACAATTTCACCGTATTCTGCAACCACGTACTGACCCCTGCGGCGATTCAAAACATTCTTGAGTCACCCGAGGTCAGGGAGATGAGCACCTTCTCTATTGATGGTTTCTTCGGCCCCTCCCATGTGAGTGCCATTATTGGCAGCCGCCCCTACGAATTCTTTGCCGAAGAGTTCCAGCGCCCGGTAGTCATCGCCGGGTTTGAGCCATTGGATGTCATGCAGTCCGCACTGATGCTGATTCGCCAGCTTAATGAGGGGCGCTATGAGGTTGAAAATGAGTATCACCGGGTGGTAACCCGGGAGGGCAACCAGAAGGCGCAGCGGCTAGTGTCGGAGGTTTTTGAGTTACGTCCTCTGTTTGAGTGGCGCGGACTGGGAGAGGTTCCCTATAGTGCCCTGCGGATCAAAAAACGCTACGCCACCTTCGATACAGAGCAACGTTTTGAGATTCCAGAGATACCCACCTCAGAGGTCAAGGGATGCGAGTGCCCTGCTATTCTTCGAGGAGTCAAACGCCCCAGTGATTGCAAGCTATTTGGCAGAGTCTGCACACCGGAGAATCCAATGGGCTCTTGTATGGTCTCCTCCGAAGGGGCCTGTGCCGCCTACTGGAGTTATGGTCGTTTTCGATCACAAACAGGTTGACACTCCGATCGATTCATGACATAAATTCACCTTATCAGATTCTATATACTGATAACCAACCATTATCATAGGTTACTAACAGAATACATCAAGAAAAGCGGGGAAAAAACCCCCATATTTTCCCTGAATTAATTAGATATGATAATGGTTATAACTATAAAAACCTTAAGGGAGGAGAAGTACCTATGGGAATCTCTAGAAGAGACTTTGTTAAGTCTAATGCTGTTGCTGCGACCGCTGCTGCCATTGGCATCAGTATCCCCGTTATCAGTCAGGCCAAAGATGGCTATGACTCTGACGGAATCCGTTGGGATAAGGCACCCTGCCGCTTTTGCGGAACAGGCTGTAGTGTCCTTGTAGGCACCAAAAATGGCCGTGTTGTGGCGACTCAAGGCGACCCCGATGCCCCGGTGAACCGTGGTCTCAACTGTATCAAGGGCTACTTCCTATCCAAGATCATGTATGGAAAGGATCGCCTGACATCTCCGCTGCTCAGAATGAGTAATGGAAAATATGATAAAAATGGTGAATTCACCCCGATCAGCTGGGATAAAGCATTCAGCATCATGGCGGATAAGTGGAAAGAGGCCATGGCCAAGGATTTGGTACGCAATGATGGGAAATCTACGGTTGGCATGTTTGGCTCCGGCCAGTGGACCGTTCAAGAGGGGTACGCCGCCTCTAAACTTTATAAGGCCGGCTTCCGTTCAAACAACATCGACCCCAACGCTCGCCACTGTATGGCCTCGGCAGTGGGTGCCTTTATGCGCACCTTTGGTTCAGATGAGCCCATGGGTTGCTACGATGACTTTGAGCATGGTGAAAACTTTGTACTGTGGGGCGCTAATATGGCAGAGATGCACCCCATTCTCTGGTCTCGAATCACGGATACCCGCCTGACCAAGAAAGATGCATCGGTTCAGGTTCTCTCTACCTTCCAGCATCGTAGTTGTGATCTGGCCGATAATGTGATGATCTTTAAGCCGCAGACAGATCTGGTAATTGGCAACTATATCGCCAATTACATTATCCAGAACGGTGCAGTCAACCAGAACTTCCTGAAAAAACATGTCAATATCCGTCTCGCTAATACCGATATTGGCTATGGACTGCGCCCTACCGATGAGCGTGAAAAGAGTGCAAAAAACAGCTCTCCACGTAAGGCACAGGTTGGCTCCAAACCGATGGCATTTGATGACTATAAGGCCTTTGTCTCCGAGTATACCCTGGAGAAGGCCTCCAAGATGTCTGGTGTCCCAGAGGCAAATCTGCTGGAGATGGCGAAGATCTACGCCGACCCCAACAAGAAGGTAATGTCACTCTGGACCATGGGTGTTAACCAGCATACACGTGGTGTATGGATGAACCACCTGATATACAACCTGCATCTGCTGACTGGAAAAATATCCGAGCCTGGCAATGGCCCATTCTCGCTGACAGGGCAGCCCTCCGCCTGTGGTACCGCCCGTGAGGTGGGTACCTTTGCACACCGCCTACCGGCTGATCTGGTGGTAATGAAAGAAGGACACCGAAAATTTGCTGAGAAGGTCTGGAAACTACCGAGTGGAACGATTCCTGGAAAGCCCGGCTACCATGCAGTACTGCAGAATCGGATGCTCAAGGATGGCAAGCTCAATGCCTACTGGGTCATGTGTAACAACAATGTCCAGGCCGCGCCTAACCTCAACGAAGAGACCATGCCCGGCTACCGTAATCCGGACAACTTCATTGTCACCTCTGACCCCTATCCAACCGTTACCGCAATGGCCTCAGACCTGATTCTACCTACCGCTATGTGGGTTGAAAAAGAGGGCGTTTATGGAAATGCAGAGCGTCGCTCTCAGGCATGGCGTCAGCAGGTTCCCGCGATTGAGGGCGCAAAATCAGACCTTTGGCAGTTGATGGAGTTTTCCAAACACTTCACCACCGAAGATGCCTGGCCAGAGGCACTACTCAATGCCAACCCGCAGTACAAAGGCAAAACCCTTTTTGATGTACTCTATGCCAATGGCTCCGTCAACCAGTACTCATTGAATGAGCTGGAGACCGGTTTTGATAATGATGAGTCCTTCCACTTTGGTTTCTACGCACAGAAAGGGCTTTATGAGGAGTACCGCCGGTTTGGACTTGAGGGACCAAAAAGTGGTCATGAGTTGGGCGAATATTCACAGTACCATAAGGTTCGCGGACTACGTTGGCCAGTGATTGATGGCAAGGAGACCCTCTGGCGTTATCGTGAGGGGTACGACCCTCTGGTACGCAAGAAGAACCCTACCGTTGCTAGTGGAGATGTCTATTTTTACGGCAAGCCGGATGGTAAGGCCAACATCTTCTGCTGCCCCTACGAGCCACCCGCTGAATCCCCTGATGACGAATATCCACTATGGATGTCAACCGGTCGTGTACTGGAGCATTGGCACTCCGGCACAATGACGCAACGGGTACCTGAACTCTATCGTGCGGTACCGGATGCGATGATCTTCATGCACCCGGAGGATGTGAAGAACCTGGGGCTACACGATGGGTCATCCGCTGAGGTCGTTTCACGTCGAGGCACAATTACCGGACGTATTTCAACCCGGGGACGTAACCGTCCACCCAAGGGGCTTATTTTTGTCCCCTGGTTTGATGCCCGTCGTTTAGTGAATAAACTGATACTCGATGCCACGGATCCACTCTCGAAAGAGACGGATTACAAAAAAACGGCTGTCAAAGTCATCAAGGTTTAATGGAGGAGCAATACCATGAAAAAAAGCAATGCAATAGTGGTTATTTTGAGTGTCTCTCTAATGACCTTACTCGGGGGGAGTTCAGTGGTCTCGGCATCTGATGTCACCTCTCTGCGTGGAGGCCATGATATCAATATGGTCTCTAACATCCCTAACCGCAGGAACCGTATCAAAGATACGGACCCCTACGAGAGAACCTGGAAAGAGCAACCACCCATTATGCCTCATAAGGATTATGGGATAACCATAAAGGAGAACCGCTGTATGGAGTGCCATAGTGATGAGAACTACAAGGAGGAGGAGGCCACCCAAATTGGTCGCAGCCACTATGTAGATCGTAGCGGCGCCTCGATCAACCACCTCGCTGGGAATCGATACTTCTGTAACCAGTGTCATGCTCCACAGTTCAGACTTGACCCTCTGGTCGGAAATCTCTTCTCTACAAGCACAAGAAGATAGCGTAGTACTGCTGAAAAAACCGCCTGGATAGCCCAACATGCTGTCCAGGCGGTTTTTTCTTCTCCTCCACAACAACATCTGTCAAAACAAAGGAGCCATCCATGCAGATATCTGGCATTGCTGTACAACATAAACCTGAATACGCTGAGGCCATCCGCAACCAACTACAGACAATAAATAACCTTGAGATTCATGCCGAAGAAAAGAGTAAAATGGTAATTACTGTAGAGGATCGAAACTCAGGTGGAATGACTGACACCATTGCTGAAATTGAAGGGATTGAGGGGGTACTACTGGTTCACCCCGTCTATATCTATGATGACACCACCCTGGATGCCTCAGAGCATCTCGAAATAAAATCTGCAGAGCTTTAGATTCCCGATTGGGAGCTTATGAGATTAACCAAGACTATTGGAACCATTAAAATAAACGAGGAAAACATGAAGAAGAGATTCTTATTAGCCGTTCTAGCCACAGCAACCACACTCCTATTCTCCCAGCCACAGGCCGCAGCGCTGACCACAGGCGAAGCGGAAACAGCGATTCCAGAGGCCGCAAAACTCTATATGGAGGCCGTCCCACTGGCACCTGACTCATTGAAGAGAGCTCAGCTTCTCAATCAGGCAGAAGAGATATTGACGGGTGTGATTGACCACTACCCAGATTCACTGGAGGCACACCGTAAGCTTCTGGGGGTCTATATGCTGAAGCAGGACTACACTAATGGGATTCGAACGGTTCAGAATGCCATTACCCTCTCACCAGAGGACCCCAAGTTATTTATCACGCTTGCATTTTTCTATGAGCATTCCGGTGCGCTAGAGTACTCAAAAGCAATGCTAGATCAGGCACTACAGCTAGCCCCCAATAACAAACTGGCCACCGACTACCAGACAAGCATCCAGAAGAAGATAAACGATGCGCTTCTACAGTCCTCGGAGATGCATAAAAACCCAGAGGATATCTACAATAAATCCAAACAGATGATTAAAAACGCACACCCCTAATCAATAAACCCACCGTAGGACACCACTAAAAAGTACATTTTCAGTGGTGTCCTACACTCACAGCAGATCGTTCTCTAACTGATCGATATAGCCGACGACCTGAGTAGAGTAAGGAGATATCTTCAGAAACTCCTGCTCTGCACTCTCCACCTCCCCCTCCTTCTTCAGACGAATAACATCCCTCACAACCGCATGCATCTTTGCGTGCACCTCATCCAGACTGGTCATCTCCTGGAAGTGCTGATACTTCTCTCGCCCTTCTGAGTCCAACCACTTCCCCAATACACAATCATGGTGGGAGACCGCCTGACTCAACTCCATCTCAACAAACCCATCCAGAAATCCACGAATCTTCCCCTTCCAGGCCAGATGTGCCGCACGTGCCTTATCCAGTACCACGGTCTCACTGGTCAATGCCCGGTGTGGGTCCCCCTGTTTTATGGCGCTATCATTCAGGGTAAAGATCTCCATCAGTGAGGCCAGCGCTCCCGCCTGCTCCTTCAAAGTGGCAGTAGTCTCAGCGGTATCATCCACCAGCACTGAATTTTTCTGATTGACCTGATCAATTTCAGAAATGGCCAGATTGACCTGATTCACGCCAATACTCTGCTCATTTGCGGCCGAAGAGATCTCCTGGGCAACCGTGGCAACTTTCCCAATCGACTCTTCAATCGCTTTCAGAGACTCTCCACTCTCATTAACCAATGCATTCCCTTCACCAATTCTTTCTCCGGTCTCACTGATCAGCGCCGCAATCTCTTTCGCCGCATCCGCTGAACGTTGTGCCAGGCTACGCACCTCTCCGGCTACCACCGCAAAACCCCGGCCATGCTCACCCGCCCGAGCCGCCTCAACGGCAGCATTCAGTGCCAGCAGGTTGGTCTGAAAGGCAATCCCATCAATAAGCTCAATAATTTCTGAGATTTTATCACTCGACTCATTAATACGGTTCATCGCAAAAACCGCCCGTTTTACCACCTCTGTCCCATTAATCGCCTCTTTTCGTGACGCTGCGGAGAGGGTCTCCGCATTAGTCGCATATTGAGAGTTGAGCTTTACCGTACTACTCATCTCCTCCATGCTGGCAGCGCTCTCCTCCAGTGCTGATGCCTGCTGTGAGGTACGACTGGATAGACTCTGGGTTCCGATAGAGAGCTCCTCAGACTCCAGATGGACACTCTTCGCTGCAGCGCGAACCTTGGAGACTGTGTGTGTAAGGTTTCTCTGCATCGCATTTACCGCATCTTTCAATGCCGCCAGCTGTCCCGTAAACTCTCCCTCTACCTCTTGGGTAAAATCACCATCCCCAATGCGGGTAATTCCATTGGTTGTGGAGACCACAGAGCGCTCAATCTGTGCCATCGACTGGTTAATCACCTCTTTAAGATTTAACAGATCCCCTTTAGCCTCCATCGTAATGCGGTGACTAAAGTCCCCCTTTGCAACATGCGCCATTAGCTCGGAGATCTGCCCAAACATCTGCTCAACAACCGACATAGATTGGCGCACAGAGTTCGCCAGCTCATGCTCAATCTCCTCCCCCAGTTGAAGCCCAAAATCAGCGGCTCCAATCGCATTCACCAGCTCATGCAACAGATGAATATTTTTCTGTGCATGGTCAGCAGCATGGTTGACCCCCTCTTTTAGGGCCTTGAGATCTCTCCCACTTCCCTCTACGGGAGGCTCATTACAGCCCTGTTCGGAAAAGCAGCTCATCACCTTTTCTACATTGCTAATCACCTCCGCCTTGCTCTCAAACAGCTGATTGAGAGCCAATATTGAAGGTTCAAATGGGACACCAGAGCCCTCCTCCAAGTGTGGTGCAAAATTCCCGCTGGATAACATCTCGGTTATGGTAGAGGCAACCTGATCATTCCATTGCGTGACCTGTGACCTGAGTCGCAGGTGAATCAGGGTGACAATAATGGTCGCCCCTCCCATTAATAGTAGTAGTACGACTACCATGCCCCCCATTCCATCCATAACGCTCTCCCTAAATACCGACTTACCGTCACTATAGAGGCTATTACTCCAGTCTCAGTCAAGCCCCTCCTCAATCTAGAATCCTGGACCCTAGACCACTACTATCTTACCTCAGATTTATGGAAATAGTTATCCCGTTTAGTGTTGCCGGATCAGGCAAGAAAAGAGGAGGATTTCAGGAGATGCTCCTTCTGAAAACGGACGCTAAAGGTACTACCCATCCCTACTTCACTCTCAATTTCAAGTACTCCACCATGGCGCTGCACAATGTGCTGCACAATAGCCAGCCCCAACCCTGTCCCCCCTTCTGCTCTGGAGCGGCTCTGATCCACACGATAGAAACGCTCGGTAAGGTGGGCCAGATGTTTCTCTGCAATCCCCTCCCCCTGATCGCGCACAACCAGACATCCCCCCCCTGATGGCTCTAGGGACCACTCAACCTCAATAGTGGTTCCATCCGGGTTATAGTGCAGCGCATTATGGATCAGGTTAGTACAGAGGCTGACAATCTCGGTCTCTGCCCCCATTAACTGCAGTGTCGAATCCACCCTGATATGGATCTGCTCTCTCTGTTGGGTAAGCACGATCTGATTCTCGCAGATACGAGAGATGATCTTTGCCAGATTGAGTGGCTGACTCTCCTTTTCCGAGAGCTCACTGTTTTCAAGTCGGGAGAGCGTTAACAGATCCTCGATGATATTTCTCATCCGTGAGGATTGCTCATCCGATGATTCTACTGCACGCCTCAGTGCGTCAGGTAGCTCATCACTCCCCCTCAACATCTCAAGGTAGCCTGAGATCACCGTCAGCGGGGTACGCAACTCATGGGAGGCATTGGATATGAAGTTCTTGCGCATCTCATTCAGATGGACCCGTTCACTGATATCCCGCGCGATCAGTAACTTGAGATCAGAGTGAATCGTGATCAGCTGTAGTGCCAGTTTGCTCTGCTGGCCTCCGGGGGCATCGATCTCAATCTCTCGATCCTTCCCCTTCTCCAGTGCCTTGTGCAGTTTGGGGATCCGCACCAGATTATCGATACGCTGCCCACGATCTCTACCCATCTCAATCCCCAGCAGCTGTGCAGAACGCTGGTTGGCCCAGTCAATCTCACTGTTGCCATTGAGTACCACGGTGGCATAGGGTAACCCCTTGATGATACGCTGAAACCGTTTAAGCAGGGTGGACATACGCTGCTTTCGCTCTTTACTCTTCTTCTGCTGACGTTGAACCTGATAGTTGATCCGCTCCCAGGCCCCATCACTATCCGGGGTACGCCCCGGTTTGGCACCCTTCTCCATCCAGTGATAGAGTTGCTGCAGTTTATAGAGTGTCCAGCCTATATAACCGGCCAGTGAGAGAAGTATGCTGAGCAGCCACTGCTCACTCAACAGACCGCCAAGCAGTGCCATAAACAGTATCAGGGCGATGCGTGGTGCTTCCAGATGGATCACAGATACTCTCATTACTCACAATCTACACTAGATTGTGCGATCTGCAAAACGGTAGCCCAGGCCTCTTACCGTCTCAACCATTCCATCCTCTCCATGAGGTTTGAGTAGTTTGCGCAGTCGCAGAATATGCACATCCACTGTACGTTCATCGACCACAGCGCCCTCTCCCCAGACACCATCTAACAGTTGCAAGCGACTGAATACCCGTCCACGACGCTTCATCAGGAAATAGAGCAGACGAAACTCAGTCAGTGCCACACTGATCGGTTCACCACTGATCCGCAGCTGATGGGTAGCTGGATTGAGTTCAATGGCCCCTATCTTCAACTCCCCCTCCTCATTCAACCCATGGGAACGGCGCAACAGCGAGCGGATACGCGCATCAAGCTCTTTCAGAGAGACCGGCTTGGTCATGTAGTCGTCAGCACCAATATCCAGCCCTTTGACCTTATCGATCTCCTCTGCCTTTGCCGTCAACATGATAATGGGCAGATCACTCAGATGCTCGCGCTGACGAACCCGGCGAATAATCTCAATACCATCCAGGTCAGGTAACATCCAGTCAAGCAGCAGCAGATCCGG
>Ga0233428_1004048_pt1 | contig 11693 bp, 11 predicted proteins | sample SI_118_April2016_4_FD_179890 | JGI IMG/M metagenome (GOLD analysis project Ga0233428, IMG submission 179890) | Seawater microbial communities from Saanich Inlet, British Columbia, Canada - SI_118_April2016_120_MG | ecosystem: Environmental > Aquatic > Marine > Inlet | place: Canada: British... | reverse complement strand
GAACGAGGTTTGCATGTTGACCCCGATCATCACACCAAGCCAGACACCGGTGACGTTGGCCGATGTATCGGCGAGTAGGATCGGGGCGATAATCGGCACCACGACGACGGCGATTTCAATGAAATCAAGAAAGAAACCAAGCAGGAAAATAACAAACATGACGACAAGAAATTTGGTGATAAAACCGCCCGGCAACCCGTTCAGGAAGTGCTTGACCAGTTCTTCTCCGCCAAAGGCGCGGAACGCCGCTGTCAGCATGGCGGCCCCCAGCAGAATAATGAACACCAGCGACGTCGTCTTTGCCGTCTCAATCATCACACCGCCCAGGGTGTCATTGATGGTGTAAGTGCGCCATGCCGTCCAGCCGATGGCAAACAGGAAAACAGTAACAGCCGCTAATGCCAGGAAGATGACGACGACGTCTTCGGTGGTTTTTGCCGCCTTGATGTTGATATCGAAGTTGTTGAGCAACAATCCGATAATCACGACCGAGATGATGGCCATAATGGCCGGTGTGAAGGCCCCCTTTTTGCCATCCATCAACCGGTATCCAGCCATCACCATGGCGCCAACGGCGCCAATGGCGCCGGCCTGGTTGACCGTGGCGACGCCAAGAACAATCGAGCCCAGAACAACAAAAATAAGCGTCAGCGGTGGCACCAGTGACAAAACTACCCGCTTGTAGAATTCACGGTCGTACTTCCCCTTGTAGGGAACCGGCGGGGCGGCCTTTGGCTTGATAAGGGCATAAATCAGGATGTAAGCCATGTACAGGCCGACCAGAACCAGCCCGGGGAACAGTGCGCCCAGGAACATTTCCCCGGCGCTGGTTGATGTCAGGCCGAATTCCGCCGGCATGGACGATGAGCCAGTGGTGTCCATGAATTCCTGCTTGCGAAGCGTGCCGGCGCGGTCAGTAGCGCTGGACAGCTGATCGGCCAGAATAATCAGGACAATAGACGGCGGGATAATTTGCCCCAGCGTTCCCGAAGCGGCGATGGTACCCGTAGCCAAGGGAACGTTGTAATTATTACGCAGCATCACCGGCAGGGAAATCAGCCCCATGGCGATCACTGTCGCGCCAACGATGCCGGTCGTGGCGGCCAGCAAGGCGCCAACAAAAACCACAGAAATTCCAAGTCCACCCGGAACCGGCCCGAACAACTGGGCCATGGCGATCAACAGGTCTTCGGCGATTTTCGAGCGCTGCAGCATGATGCCCATGAAAACAAACAGCGGAATGGCGATCAGGGTGTCGCGTTCGACCTCGAAATAAATCCCCCGGAAATTGGTGATGGCGGCATTGATCCATTGCATGGGGCCGCCCTGGGCGAAGAAAGCACCGGCATCACCGGCAAACAGATAACCGAATAATGACGCCGCACCGATTGTGATAATGGCCGAGCCGGGCAGGGCAAAGGCAACGGGGAATCCTGAAGCCAGGGCAGAAATCAGCAGAATAACCAGCAGCAAGAGAAAAATGACTTCCATGGTTTCTTTTAAGCCTTCTGCTCGTTTGGTTCGAGGGCATCTAAAAGCACGGAGCCACTGTTCATGTTATCAATCGGCTTTTCTTTTTTGGGTGGCTGGGGTTCGCCTATTAGAATGGAGGCGTTGCTCAAAAAATAACCGATAAACTGCACCATCATTGAGACCGCGTAGATCATCAGGAAACCCGCCATCAGGTATTTGACGAACATACCGTAGCCATTCTGGGTCACTTCGTAACTGAGGAGCGGAGCATTAATCAGGTTGGATTTACCCCACATGCCAAAAATCAAAATAATCCAGCACACCGGTAATCCTAAAATCAGCGAGCCAATGGCGTTGGACCAGGCCTTGCCTCGATCACTGAAGCTCGTATACAAAATATCAACACGTACATGGCCTTCCTCGATCAGGGTGTAGGCGCTGGCAAACAGGAACAGGCCGGCGTACCAAAAACGCACCAGATCACCCATGAAAGCCTGCTCGTAGGAAAAGACAAAGCGGGTGATAACGATCAGCAACTCAGCCAGGACAATTAAAAACGCCAACCAGATAAAGCCCAGTGAACGGGTGAACAGGCCGATGATGAAGCCAATCGCAATCAGGGGATAATGAATGTGGATGCCCCGGTAACTGGCCCGTCCCAGCTCCTTGGTCATTTCCAGGCCGAACATCTGTTCCATAAAATCTTCAACCCTGAGAAATGAAATGGTGATATCGGCAATACCAATGAGCAAGATAGACCAAAAGGCAGAGCGAACGATGTAGGCAGCCAGGAACGCCATGGTCTCTGAATCCGCAAGCATGGAGCGTGAACGGGTCATCATGACAAAGACAATGCTGGCCACAATTGAACCTGAATAGATAAAGAACTGCAACCAGCCCAGGGTTAATCTCGTACCCTCAAGTGGCGATTTTGGCGGTTCCATCCCCAATAGGCCATAATGGGCGAACAGGACATCAACCCCTGGCCAACCTTGCCAGAAAATCAGAAAATTATTAAAAATAAACAGCAGACAAAATGCTATCGCGACGTATGCCAGAGCGCGCAAGCCCAAGGCTGTCGGCTTTATTTCATAAGCAACTGAATTGTCAGATAACGCTGTCATAAATGAATGGTCGTTATTGAAATTTGCAAAGGATAGATAGCGTAAAGCGGAGCCCTTGTTTTATGGGCTCCGCTTTCGCATGGTCTTGGCAGTCTCGACTTAAACGCCGAGGACGCGGTTACGTTGGGCCACATAGGCCTGATCGGAAATTTTCGACCAGGCACCCAGATCTTTACGGGCTGCCAGGAAACTTTCGTGAATTTCACCAGCAAGCGGGCTGTGTGAACGAACGGTTTCAAATACTTCAGCCGCGGCAACGCCGAAGCTGTCATAGACGTCATCGTTGAATTCACGCAGCTTGACGCCCTGGTTCTGGACCAGATCGGCAAGTGCTTCACCACTTTTGGCGTTGTATTCAGCCATCATGACATCATTTTCCATGGAGGCGGCAGCTTCGATGATGGTTTGATCCGTCTTCGAAAGGGTACCCCACCAGGAAGCATTCATGCCCAGGGCCAACGTCGAGCCGGGTTCATGCATACCGGGGAAGTAGTAGTATTTGGCCGCTTCGTAGAACTTCATAAAGCGATCATTCCAGGGACCAACCCACTCGGTCGCGTCAATGGCGCCGGAAACCAGGTTTTCATAAATCTGACCACCGGGAATTGAAACAGGTGAGGCGCCCAATTTGGCCAGCACGTCGCCGCCCAGACCGGGAATACGCATTTTCAGGCCCTTGAAATCGTCGGCTGAATTGATTTCCTTGTTGAACCAACCGCCCATCTGGACACCGGTGTTACCGGCCATCAGGTTTTTCAGGCCAAATTTACCGGCCAGTTTGTCCCACAATTGCTGGCCGCCACCGAAGCGGATCCAGGCATTCATTTCTGTGTAGGTGAGGCCGAAGGGAACGGCGGTAAAGTAGGCCCAACCCAGATGCTTGCCTTTCCAGTAGTAATCGGCGGCATGATAAGCCTGTGCATTACCCGATGCGACTTCATCAAAGGAGTCAAAGGCGCCAACACGTTCTTTGGCGGCGAAGTACTGCACATTGATGCGGCCTTCGGTCATGTCATTGATACGCTGGGCAAGACGCTGGGCGCCGGTGCCGAGGCCGGGGAAATCCCGTGGCCAGGTAGCAACCATAACCATATCAATGCGTGATTGCGCGATGGCGGGTGCAGCCAACGTCGAGGCTGCTGCGGCACCTGCAACGCCAGCAACACTGGCTTTTTTCAAAAATTCTCTACGTTTCATGGAAATAAATCCTCCCTGGAATTTGACAAATTATTGGTTTTAAACTTCGAGCTTTGGTTCTTGCCAAAGTTAAGAATTTAAAATGCCCGATTGTGCCGCTCACTTCAATAAACTTATACCTTTTTACATATTATATTATTCTGAAGGCTCTTGATCCTGCTTGCTTTGTGGCACTTGCCAGCCATTGGAGGAATACATCTCAAGGGGCTGGAAACTTGTTTTATAAGACATCTTTCGGCAGCCATCGATCCAGAAGCCCAAATAGACATAGCGTAACCCCTGTGCACGGGCGTGCTGAGCAAGCCACAAAATCATATATGTACCAAGGCTTCTGCGTGTTTCCATGTCAGTGTCGAAGAAGCTGTAAACGGCAGATAATCCGTCGCTGAGCTTATCGATCAAAATAACGCCTACCAGTCTGTTTTCGTGGCGGAATTCGACCAGCGCCGTATCAATGATGTTTTCTTCGACAAGGGATTGATAATCGGAAAAATCCATACTTTCCATGTCGCCACCGGCGTGACGCGAATTTTGATAGGTCGTAAACAGTGCAAACTGTTCTTCATTAGCGAGGGGGGCGACTTCAATCACTTCAAGTTCAGAATTGCGGGACAGTATTTTGCGCTGGGTGCGTGAAGGTGTGAACTGGTCGGCGAGAATTCTGACGGCAACGCAATCATCACAACCGGGACAGGCCGGGGCGTAGGCGATGCCGTGCGAACGCCTGTATCCGGCGCGAGTCAGGGTTTCATGCAGGGGTTGGGCGTGACCGCCGCCAAGTTCGGTTATAACGCGACGCTCGACCCTGTCGGCAAAATACGGGCAAGGCAAAGGGGCGGTGGTGAAGAAGTAATGGGTGCCACTTGTCGGGGCCAGTAGGCGGCTATGACGCATGTCGGTGACCTATTGCTGAGTTTCCTCATCATCAAACAATGGACTGCTCTCAGGCTGTTCATCTTCCGCAGCAGCGTTATCAGGTGCCGCAATGGGTGCGACGATTGGGGTAGAAGCTGCGGGTTGTTCCTGAGTGCTCTCTTGAGTTTGCTGGGGTACAGGCTGGATACCGGTGCCGCGCAAAAGGACGATGGACAGGCGGCGGTTGCGAGCATTCTTGGGGTCATCGGGCATCAGGGGTTCGGTATCGGCGCGACCGACGACCCGGGCGACTCTATTTTCATCGACGCCCAATCCTTTTAAGACCCGGCGGGCATTATTGGCCCGGTCAGCTGACAGTTCCCAGTTGCTAAAACCATCGTTCCTGACGAAAGGTACCGCGTCCGTATGACCTGAAATGGCAATGTTTTGCGGCATTTCCAAAATCACCTGGGCGACAAGTTCAAGCACCTTTTGGGCATGAAGGTACATATCTGATCCGCCACTGGGGAACATCGCCAGCCCCTCCTGATCAACCAGTTGAATGCGCAAGCCTTCAGGGGTGTTGTCGATCATCAGGCTTTCTGCCAGCTGTTTGAGCTGTGGCGCGGCCTGAATGGCTTCATTAAGAGCATCTTCGGCTTTGTCGAACTGGGCTTCTTCTTGTTGTTTTTGCAGTTCTTCAAGTTGTTGGGCCGAAGCCTCACCATCCTCGATATCCTTGATGTCAGCGGCCCCGATTTTTGGCGGTGGCAAATCGACGACAACACTGGGCCTTGAAGCGTCTTGTTCGGAGACACCTTCCTCGCCAATCGTCTTGCCGGCCAGGACGTCGCCGCTACCTGAAGTACTTGTTGAAGCCGTCGACGGTGCGAAGTAATTGCCGATGCCTTCGAGTTGTTCCTGGGTCACCGAATTGAGCAACCACATAAGCAGGAAAAAGGCCATCATCGCGGTCACGAAATCGGCGTAAGCGATTTTCCAGGCGCCACCGCCATGTCCACCACCGGACTTGTAGACTTTCTTGATGATAATGGGTTGTTGATCTGCCATGTGCTAACTCGGTAGTTCGCCAATCATTTCTTCGACTTCGGCAAACGTTGGCCGCACGCCTCCGGGAAGACTTTTACGGACGAATTCCACCGATACCTGCGGTGCATACCCCTGCATATGGGCTATCAGGCCAGCCTTGATGCAACTAAGGTATTTTGAATCGGCTTCAAAACTTGAGCCGACGGATTGGGCGATGGGGGCGAGGAAACCATAGGCGATAAGGATACCGGCAAACGTACCGACCAGCGCGCCGCCAATCAGGTGGCCCAGAACTTCGGGCGGTTCGGTGATCGACCCCATGGTGTGGATAACACCCAACACGGCGGCGACAATACCCAATGCCGGGGTTGCGTCGGCTAGTCCTTGAAGCGCTCCCGCGACGGCATGATCTTCATCATGGTGCAGGCCTAATTCAACATCAATGATTTCTGCGACTTCATGGGCGTTCGACGTGCCAAGGGTCAACATGCGTAAATAATCACATAGGAACTCAACGGCATGGTGATCTTCGATAAAGGTTGGAAAATTTTGAAACAGGGCGCTTTCATGGGGGTTTTCTACATGTGCTTCAAGGGCTAGGTCGCCTTTGCTTTTGGCAAGTTTGAAGACCGAATAAAGAACGCCGATAAGCTCCATATAATCGTCAGCCTTGTATGTCGGACCTTTTAGGAAGGTTCCCAATGCCCCAATTGAGCGTTTTAATACACCGGGATTGCCCGCCACGAACGCTCCCAGGGCGCCGCCGAAGATGATAAGAAATTCAAACGGCATCCAAAGCACGTCCAAATGACCGCCACCAGCCATGTAGCCACCGATAACACTGCCTATAACGACAACATACCCAATTATTGCGAACATTTAGGCGAATCCCCCGGGTATCCGTTGCTCATTTTTATTCGTGTCTGGATGTTCTCGCATTTGCAGTCCGAAGGCTATAAGTTTCAAAAATATGTTTATACATTCAATTGTTTGCTGGCAGACAATAGACCAAGTTCGCCCATGGCTGGAACAGTTTTCAATCGAATACTGTGGTAAAGAAAAATGGCCCACCCGCACAAGGTAATTCTATCAGGAAAAAATACGTGAGCATCGATAAATTAACATTCCGAAAAGTTCTTGGCCGCTTTGCCACAGGTATCACCGTCGTAACCGGTAAATCCAAGGATAATATTGCCGTAGGGCTGACCGTCAACGCTTTTACATCCTTGTCGCTGGCGCCGCCACTGGTGCTTTTTTGTCTGGACAAGTCAACGGCCAGTATCCATGCCTTTAACAAAGGTGACGGTTTCGCCCTTAATATGCTGGACGAGGATCAGCAGGAACTGTCGGTTAAGTTTTCTTCTAAAATTGAGGACCGATTCGCAGGAGTGGAATTTGACACCTGGGATACGGGGGTGCCGATTCTGAGCGGTTGTCTGGCCAATCTTGAATGTATTATCGATGCCGTCCACGATGGTGGCGATCACCTGATTATCGTCGGGCGGGTTAATAGGATCGCACAAGTCGAGGAAGGCAAGCCCTTGCTTTATTTCGACGGTGCCTATGGCCGGATAGCCTGATCGCCACCATGGAACACCTGTCGAGCGCCCGCAGTTTCCTGAAAATGCCAGTGGTGATGCTGTTTGGTTCGCAATTCCTGGCAGCTGTCTCACTGTTTTTAGTGATTTTCCCAATTTATACCTCATTTAACGACACGATGCCGTCGCTACCGGTTATTTTTGCCGTTCAGGGTGTTGTCGCAGCCACGATCGGAATATTTTTTGGCTTGGCCAAATGGTGGACTGTGGTTCAGGTGGCGCTTCCCTTTGCCGCTTTTTATTCCGCCCATTTACAAATCCCCGCCTTTGTCTGGCTGCTGCTTTTTGGCCTGTGCGCCTTAATTTATTGGAACAGCGCCCGCGACGGAATTCCGCTTTACCTAAGCAATTCCACGACCTGGGCGGCTTTGGCGCAAGTGTTGCCTGAAAAAGAAGGCATCCGGATTATTGATCTGGGTGGCGGGGTTGGCGGTACGGCCCTGTATCTGGCCCGTAACAGACCGGACGCACAGATACTGTCCATGGAATCTGCCCCCATACCTGCGTTTATTTCAAAGCTTCGCTGGCAGTGGTGCGGCTTGAAAAATGTTGAAATGCGTTCGGAAAATTTCTGGAAAGAGAACCTGTCTGCCTATCAGGTCGTCTATGCGTTCCTGTCGCCGGTTCCCATGAGCCGTTTATACGAGAAAGTGAAGGCGGAAATGGAACCGGGAAGCCTGTTCATCAGTAATTCGTTCGACGTTGAGGACGTTCAGGCCGATGAAGTGCTTGAGCTGAACGACAACCGGCAAACGAAGCTCTATCTCTACCGAAATTAATCGTCTGTTTTTGACAGGTTGTCGATGATTGCCTGTCTGTTCGCGTCAAGGTCCGGGGCAGGGGTGCGGGTTGGCGGATCATCAAAAGCTGACATCTTGATCGGATTGCCGGCCATTTTTAACGAACCGGCGCTGACAATCATATTCCGGGCATTGACCTGCTGATCGGCAAGAACCTGATCGACACTGTTAATCGGTCCTGAAGGAACGCCTGCCTGTTCAAGAATATCCAGCCACTGGGCCACGGGTTTAACGCTCAGGGCCTTTTCCAACTCGTCTTTCAGGGCTGCATTGTGTTCGGTTCTTAATGGATTGCTTTCAAACAGCGGTTTTTTTGCCAAATCAGGCTGACCGATGACCTCGCACAAATTTGCAAAAAGGGTGTCGTTGCCAGCGGCGATGATCAAGTGGCCATCTGAGGCCTTGAAAGCGTCAAAAGGTGTGATCGACGGATGCCGCGCGCCGATGGGGCCCGGGGCTTCACCGGTGGCAGCGTAGCGGGCGATGGCGTTTTCCAGAATAGCAACCTGACAATCAAGCATGGAAACATCAATTTTTTGACCCCGGCCCGTTTGCTGACGATGAAAAAGTGCTGCATTGATGCCGATTGTGGTGAACAGACCTGCCGTAATATCGCCAACTGAGGTGCCAACGCGGGTCGGTTCGCCATCAGGGTGGCCGGTCAAACTCATCACCCCGCCCATACCCTGGACGACAAGATCGTAAGCCGGGCGCTTTGAGTAGGGACCGCTGTGACCAAAGCCGGACGCGGCAGCGTAAATAAGCCGTGGATATGTCCGGCTGAGCGTATCCCACCCGTAACCGAGTTTTTCCATGGTTCCCGGACGATAGTTCTCAACCAGAATGTCGGCTTCGGATAAAAGCTGCTCGAAGACCAGCTTGTCAGCATCATCTTTCAGGTTAAGGGCAATGCTTTCCTTGCCCCGGTTCAATGACATGAAATAGGCGGACTTTTGATCATCGTCCGAACCCATAAAAGGTCCGAAATGGCGGGCGTCGTCTCCCCCGGCAGGGGTTTCCACCTTAATCACCCGGGCGCCAAGATCAGCCAGCACCATGGTGCAATAAGGGCCCGCCAGAACCCGTGTCAGGTCGATAACCGTAATGCCCGATAAAGGACCTGTTGTTTTCATACTGTCAGGATACCGGCCTGATCTCGACAAAGCTTTTGACGTTTTTGACGCCCTTGGTGTCGCGAATAATGGCCAAGACCGTGTCCAGCTCTTCTTGTGAGCGGGCCCGGCCGATGATGTAAATGGTATTGATGACCGAACGCCAGCGGTAGTTGACCGAATGCACATCCTTGGCTGTAAGCAACTGCCCCTTGACCTTTGTTTCAAGCCAGTAGTCATTGACGGTCTGCTGGACGCCACCGCTTTCCGCACTGTCACGGCTTTCCGCCTGTTGGCGACGCTGGTCGCGTTCGCTGGTCGAAACAAGGCGGATTTCATTGTACAGGGTCTTAACCCGACTATCGGCGCTGGCCAGCGATAAAACCTTGTTGATGGTCTCGGTATTATCCAGCCCGCCGGTCAGCAACAGCCGTTGTTCCCAAACATCAATGCCGATATCAAGGGCAAGGTTTTTGTCTGTCTCAATCAGTTGTTTGAGCAGATAACTGGCGATTTTAAGATCGGTAATTTGGTTTTCGGTAATACGGTCTTCAAAAGCCGATTGGGCGGCTTCCTGCAGAATGGTCGGTGTGCAGGCGTTGAGCGAAAAACTTGCCAACAGAATTGCTGTGGCAAAGGCAATTTTTATTTTGCTCATGGTATGATTCCCCCGGACGGCTTGCATAAATAGATATAGAATCCCGTAATGATGTTTGATGTTCGCAAATAACAGACCTGCAAATCAACCGTTTCAAAAAGGCCGAAATTCAAGTGAGTGTTCAACATACAGAAGATGGCTTTCTAAGCCTTGGGCCGCACGGGTTTCACCGTGTAGCCTATTCCCTTTGGGGCGGTGCAGACGCTGAACGGACAGTTGTCTGTGTCCATGGGCTAACTCGTAACGGCAGGGATTTTGACTTTCTCGCTGCCGATCTTGCTGGATCGGACTGCCGGGTCGCTTGTCCCGATTTACCGGGCCGTGGCCATAGCCACTGGCTGGGCGAGCCAACTGATTACGCTCTTCCTGTGTACATGTCTGATATGACCGCGATGATCGCCCGTCTTGGGGTTGAGCAGGTTGACTGGGTCGGCACCTCTCTTGGCGGCTTGATCGGTCTGTCACTGGCTGCCCAGCCCAATTCACCGATCAGATCATTGGTCATCAATGATATCGGCCCCTTTGTTCCGGCAGAGGCCCTGAAACGGATTGCTGAATACGTTGGACATAACGAAACGTTTGCGAGTTATGAATCCCTGAAAACCTATTTAATGAATGTCCATTCAACCTTTGGCCCCTTAAACGACGAGCAATGGGATCACCTGTGCCATCATGGTGGCCGCGAGAACACAGACGGTTCCTGGCGTCTTCATTATGATCCGGCCATAGCCATTCCTTTCCGGCAGGCGGCGGCTCAGAACATTGACCTGTGGCCCCTATGGGAGCAAGTGAGCTGTCCGGTTCTGATCCTGCGAGGCGAGCAATCCGATGTCCTGCCACGCGACGTTGCTCACCAGATGCTGGAGAGGGGCCCGGCTGCTGAATTAATTGAATTTCCTGCTACAGGCCATGCTCCGTCATTGATGGTAGATGAGCAAATTGAAGCCATCAGAACCTGGCTTGATACTGTTAGTGGTTGAAATTTATCGATAAATGTTAAATTTTATGAGTGGGAATAACAAAAAAGCGACTATATTGATCACCAACAGATAGATTTTATTTATTTAGACTTTGGAGACGTGAAATGAACCAAGCTCTCGCAACGACGAGTGGTCACGATATTGATGCCATCGGCGGAGACAATCTCGAGAACTTTGTTACCTTTACAATAAAGGATCAGATGTTCGGCATCCCTGTCTTGCAGGTTCAGGATATTCTGACGCCAACGACCATTGCCTCGGTTCCGCTGGCCCCGCCAGAAGTAAAAGGTTCCATCAATCTGCGTGGACGTATTGTTACGGTCATCGATGTGCGTGTCCGCCTTGGTCTGGGCAAACAGGAAAATCCCAGTGAGAGCATGGGCGTTACCATTGAACATAATCACGAGCTTTACACATTGCTCGTCGATAAGGTAGGCGACGTCGTCGGCCTTGCCAGCGACCTTTATGAAAGCAATCCCGGCACCCTGGATTCACTATGGCGAGAATTCGCCAGCGGTGTTTTTCGGCTTGAAGGCAAGTTAATGGTGGTGCTGGATGTGGAGCGATTACTAGGAACCATGAAAGAAGTATAAAAAAAGGGCTCCATTATCTTTTTAGAGCTCCAGATGTAATTCCTACACCTTCAGGATCGTTTCTTCGATATTCGGCTTTCTAGGCAATCCCGAAATTCAACAAGCTCCTCAAAATCCAGGCGATCAAGAGTCTGCTGACATTTCTCGTTAAACATTAAGGATTGTCGGCAAGCCAACTGCTGCTCGTGCAGTTTAAAATTAAATAACCTTAAGGTATTGCTGTACTTATCAAGCCATTGACCAATGGTTGTTA
>Ga0233428_1004032_pt1 | contig 11736 bp, 12 predicted proteins | sample SI_118_April2016_4_FD_179890 | JGI IMG/M metagenome (GOLD analysis project Ga0233428, IMG submission 179890) | Seawater microbial communities from Saanich Inlet, British Columbia, Canada - SI_118_April2016_120_MG | ecosystem: Environmental > Aquatic > Marine > Inlet | place: Canada: British... | reverse complement strand
AGAAACTGGCTCGTATCCCGCCCGGTGGTGGCCACAGGAAACTCGGCCGGGCAGCAGCCAAGGGAAGCACCGGAATGGGTTACTGAACCGCCCCGGGTTTCACGCAGGCTGGTTTGTTTGAGTCCCGGCCTGGTTGGTTGGGACGTGTTGACGGTAGTAGAGGTCTTCGAACTCTGCTGGCGGGATGTGGCCGAGTTTACCGAACAGGCGGCGGTGGTTGAACCAGTCGACCCATTCGAGGGTGGCGAGCTCCAGGTCGTCGAGGCCCCGCCACGGGCCCTTGTTGCGAACCAGTTCGGTCTTGTAGAGCCCGAACATCGTCTCGGCAAGGGCGTTGTCGTAGGAATCGCCGCGTGACCCGACCGAGTTCACGACACCGCACTCGGCGAGGCGTTCGGTGTAACGGATCGACAGGTATTGCACACCCCCGTCGCTGTGATGGACGAGGCCATCGAGGCTGGCTCCGTGTCGGCTACGTTCCCACACGGCCTGCTCCAGGGCGTGCAACGCCAGATCGGTTTTGAGTGAACGGCTGGCCTGCCAGCCCACGATGCGCCTCGAGTACACGTCGGTGACAAACGCGACGTACACGAACCCCGACCAGGTCCTCACATAGGTCAGGTCCGCGACCCACAGACGGTTCGGAGCCACAGCGGTGAAATCACGGTCAACGAGATCACGAGGCCGAACAGCAGCGTCGTTGGTGATCGTGGTGCGCCGTGGCCTGCCACGAACAGCACCACGGAGCCCCAGATCACGCATCAGGCGCTCCACGGTGCAACGAGCCACGCCAATGCCCTCACGGTTGAGCTGCACCCACACCTTGTCAGCGCCGTACACCCCGAAGTTGTCGACATGCACCCTGGCAATGTCGACCTTGAGCACCTCGTCACGCACCGACCGTGCCGATGGCGGTCGCCGTCTAGCCGACCAGTAGGTGGAAGGGGCGAACTGCAGTGTCCTACAGATCGGCTCGACCCCGAACCTGTGCCGGAAAGCGTCAATGAACGCGATCATCTCCTTGGGCCGTCGAGCTCGGCCGCGAAGAAAGCCGAAGCCGTCTTGAGGATCTCATTGGCACGCCGCAACTCACGGTTCTCCAACTCCAGGACACGCAACCACTGACGCTCATCAGTGGTCACACCCGCCCGCCGGCCGTCATCGACCTCGAAACGCCGCACCCACTTACGAACCGTCTCGGCAGTCGGTCCCAACTTCTCGGCAACGCTCGTGATCGCCGCCCACTGCGAACCACAATGCCGCTCAGCCTCAAACACCATCCGCACCGCACGCTCACGAAACTCCACCGGGTAACGCCCCGGCCGTCGAAGTCCTGTCATGGCTCCATCCTCTCAAGGGTCAGAACCTACGCAATACCCGGGGCGGTTCATACACCCATATTCACACCGCCATCGACGCCTACTCCAGGCTCGCCCACTCAGAGTTCGCCGGCACAGAAAACACCGTCAACTGCGTCGCGTTCCTGGACCGTGCCGTGACCTGGTTCACCGAGTGCGGCATCACAATCGAAAGGATCCTGACCGACAACGGCAACGGCTACCGCAGCCATGCCTGGAAGCACCGATGCGGCGAACTGGGCATCACCCACACCCGCACCAAGCCCTACCACCCCGCCACCAACGGCAAGGTCGAACGATTCAACCGCACCCTGGTCGACGAATGGGCCTACACCCGATTGTGGACATCTGACAGCCAACGGGCCCGAACACTTGACCCGTGGCTACATCGATACAACCATCACCGATACCACACCGCCACAGACGGCCCACCCGCAAGCCGCGTCAACAACCTCGCGGTATACAACAACTAGGTGCCAACATCCGGTTGAAGCGCCGACTCCCCTACCCTGCCAAATGGCAGACCATTCGTAGGCTGCCTCCGGAATACGCTGGACATGTTCAATCTACGGCCTGGGTAATTGCCGCTACAGCGACGTCCGATCACCAATTCAGGCAAGGATCTCGTTCGGGCACCTTCGAACAGACAGCAGGCTACCTTGGCCATTCGCCCCAACTCCCTCGCGACCCTATTATCGTTTCCAATGACCATGCCAGAGACACCTGTTCCAATTAGTGCGGTCGAGTTTCCGCCGGGCACTGAAGACCTGGTCCTGTCTGTCCTACGGTCGGGCCAAATCGCTCAGGGGCCCATGGTGGAGCGACTTGAACACGCCTTCTCCATTCTCCTCGGTCTTGAGCACGTAGTCGCCGTTAGCAGCGGGACGGCAGCCATTCAGGCTGCACTCGGGGCGGTGGGACTGGGTCATGGAGACGAAGTGGTCACCTCGCCATTCACCTTCGTGGCGACCCTCAATGCGGCTCTCTCTACTGGGGCCACCGTCAGGTTCGCAGACATCTCTGAGGACGACTTCTCCATGCGTCCCGACACTATCGAGACCTTGCTCAGGCCCCGAACCAAGGTGATCCTGCCGGTCCATCTGTTCGGCCAGGCTGGTGCGATGGAGGATATCAAGTCCATTGCCGAAGGCAGAGGCATCGCCATCGTGGAAGACGCAGCCCAAGCTCACGGCGCCACCTGTAACGGTGCGCCAGTAGGCCACTGGGGAGTTGGCTGTTTCTCTCTCTATGCCACCAAGAACCTGACCTGCGGCGAGGGTGGGCTGGTCGCAACTAATGACACAACCGTTGCCGAGCACGTAAGGGCATATCGGAATCACGGGATGCGCCAACGCTATGAATACGAGATGGTGGGAACCAACTTCCGCCTAACCGACCTTCAGGCGGCTCTGTGTCTGCCCCAGATCGCGGAATACCCCCAAAGACTCGCCACTCGCACGCGCAATGCCGACCTTCTGACCCGAGGACTTGATGGAACCCCCGGCCTCCTGCTCCCTCGAGAGTTAGATGGCCGAAGCCACGTGTGGCACCAGTACACGGTCCTCGTGAACAGGAACGCCAAACTTGACCGAAACGAGTTGGTCAAAAGGCTTCTTGAGTCAGGGGTTCAATGCGGCATCTACTATCCAAGGCCTGTATTCGACTATCCATGTTTCCACAACCATCCGCTCGTCGTTGGCACCGATGTGCCTGTGGCCAAGTCGGTCTCGCAGCGCTGCCTTTCCCTGCCCGTCCATCCCAGCCTGAGCGATTCGGATCTTGACCGCATCATCGACTCAGTTAGATCCCTACTCACCGGCTGATGCGAAAAGCCATCCTGTGTGGCCTGTAGATTTGTGTGGTGAACCCCTTGCATTATGATGTGTCATCGTGTTCTGGCTGGTCGTGCCAAAACCCCCGTTGCCCTGACAATCCGGAACTAACCCTGCTGTCGAGCAGGATCGCGGACCGGTCGGCGAAAATCGGAGTGGTTGGTCTCGGGTATGTGGGCCTCCCTCTCGCATGCGCACTGGCTGGGTCTGGTTTCTCAGTTACAGGAGTTGATCGCGACGGTTCACTTGTTGAGTCCGTGTGCGCCGGCGAGAATCCGATGCGGGGCAACGAACCTGAGTTGGCCGACCTCCTTGCGTCTGTTATCGCGTCCAGTCAACTAACTGCCACAACGGGTTTCAGCGACATCCAGGATGCGGCCATCATCACCATCAACGTTGATACACCGGTCGGAACTGACAATCGGCCTGCCTATGAGTCGTTAATGGCAGCCACCGAATCCGTGGGCCGGCACATGCGCAACGGATGCCTCGTGATCGTGGAATCAACCGTTGCCCCAGGCACCACGGCAACTCTCGTCACGAGACAACTGGAGGCCGCCTCAGGTCGTCAGGAAGGTGACGGATTCTTTGTTGGTGTGAGCCCGGAGAGAATCATGCCGGGCAGGGCCTTGGCCAACCTACGCGAGGTGTCGAGAGTATGCGGGGGCTCATGTCCACATGTCGCTTCAACCATGGCTGAGTTCTACCGGTCAATCGGGACTGGAGACCTCGACACCACTGACCTGACTACAGCTGAGACAGTCAAGGTCGTGGAAAACGCCTACCGCGATGTGCAAATCGCGTTCGCCAACGAAATCGCACTCGTTTGCCTTGACCTTGGACTTGATGTCTGGAAGGTCAGAGACCTCGTGAACAAGGTGCCATTCAGGGATATGCACGAACCTGGAGGCGGGGTCGGTGGCCACTGCATTCCCAAGGACCCTTGGTTGCTCGTATCTTCTCTGTCAAGCGAGTTCAAGTCGCGGCTCATTACGGCGGCGCGGGAGACAAACGACAACATGCCATCTGAGGTGGCGCGAGTCACACTGGAGCGTGTCGTTGAAACAGGCATGGCGGACGGTCGGAGCCCTGTCGTGGCCGTCCTGGGCTACAGCTACCGGCCTGAAACCGGTGACACCAGAAACAGCCCAAGCAGGTGGCTGATTGCGGAACTAGAGAGCTTGGGCATGACCACACGAGTCCACGACCCGTTTGTGTCAGGGATGGATGCTTCAGTGCAGGAATGTCTGTCCGGAGTTGATGCTGCCGTCGTCATGGTTGAGCACTCTGCCTACAGAGACCTCCGATTAGATGCTCCTGTAGTAGTCAGAGCCCGGAATCTCGCTGACGTCAACAGGAGAATCGGAACAGACCAGTGCTAACCGACCGCCGGGTATTCATCACCGGAGGTGCCGGGTTCATCGGATCAGCCGTCGCCGATCGACTACTCGATTCAAACTCTGTGACGTTGTTCGACAACCTATATCGAGGCACGTTCGACAGCCGAATCATGGCAGATCACCCTCGAGCGCGCCTCGTACGCGGCGACATCCTGGATACTGATGCCCTAGCGTCGACTATCGTCGACCATGACATCATCATCCACTGCGCAGCTATTGCCGGCATCGACTCGGTTACGAGGAACCCGGTGTCGACAATGGCCACCAACATGACCGGCTCAGCCAACGTTCTCCGGGCCGCTCTGGATTTCACGGAAGCAGAAGTTGTCCTCTGCCTCTCAACCAGCGAGGTCTTCGGGCCTCATGCCGATCAGGTTGACGAGTCCAGTCCGGCAGTCATCGGCCCACCGGGCGAGCCGCGCTGGACCTACGCAGTGGGCAAACTGGCCGAGGAGCACCTCGCTCTTGCCTACCACCATCAACACGGGCTCCCTGTTGTCATCTTGAGACCATTCAACGTCTACGGACCGGGTCAGGTGGGGGAAGGCGCTATTCGGGACTTCATAATCCAAGCCCTTGCCGACAAGGACATAACCCTTCACGGTGGCGGCACACAGGTCCGATCGTGGTGTTATATCGACGACATGGTAGACGCTGTAATCCGTGCTGCTTCGACGCCATCTGCCGTTGGCAGGACATTCAATATTGGAAATGCCAACACGGTCGTCAACATCCGTGAACTTGCCGAACTCATCGTCGACCTCAGTGGATCTCATTCCACGATCCTCGACGGCCCTGCCACCAGTGCGGACATTCATGTGCGAAGCCCCCGTGTCGATCTGGCTCGCGAGTTGCTCGGTTTCGAAGCTGAAGTAGGCCTCAAAGAGGGACTGCGTCGCACAATCGAGCGAGTTAGGAAGGCGGTCTGATGATCCCGCTGAGTCTCACATCGCTGAACGATGATGACATCGCTGCGGCAACCGAAGTCCTCCGTAGCGGAATGCTCGTCCAGGGCGAGCGTGTAGCTCAATTCGAGGAGGTAATCGCATCGACAGTGGGGGCGCGTTACTCAGTTGTGATGTCGAGTTGCACTGCCGCCCTTCATGTCTCTCTATTGGGGCTCGGAATCGGTCCGGGAGACCTGGTAATTGTTCCTTCCTACTCTTGGCCGGCAACGGCAAACGTTGTCGAGGTGACGGGCGCAGCTCCGATCTTCGTCGATATCGATCGAGAGACCTACAACATCGACCCCGATCGGCTTGAGTCGACTCTGCGACAACTGGTTTCGACCGGCCTCATTAATGACATTAAGGCGATCATCGTCGTCCATGCATTCGGCCTCATGGCCGACAACCCAAGAATCCTCGACTTGGCGGCCGAACACCAGATTCCCATGGTTGAAGATGCTGCGTGTGCACTAGGTGCTGTACTGGACGACCGACCGGCTGGCATCTGGGGAGATGTCGGATGTTTCTCCTTTCACCCTCGCAAGTTGGTAACAACAGGCGAGGGTGGTGCAATAGTCACCGACGACGAAGGACTTGCCGCCTTTGCTAGGGAGTTCCGGGATCACGGTCGTCGCATGACCGACGGGAGAGCATCTTTTGTCAGGGCCGGCCTGAACTACCGACTCACAGACTTCCAGGCGGCTCTGGGATTGAGCCAATTGGCACGAATCGGTGAGATTCTCGAATGGCGCCGTCATCTGGCCCGCAGCTACCTGGACCTACTTGACGGTCTTCCACTTGTGCTACCCGTCGACGGAGGACTCGCATCTGCATGGCAGTCTTTCGTAGTCCGGCTGGACAGTGGAACCAATCGTGAGGAGGTCATCGCTTCACTCGCCGAACTCGGAATCGAGAGTTCTCTCGGCACCATCGCATTACCGTTGACCATGCATTTCTCCGAACTAAGTCCCGTCATCCCACAGGAACTTTCTGTCGTAGAAGACCTCTCAGAATCATCACTTGCTCTTCCCTTCTTCACAACAATGACCCGTGCCGATCAGCAACGTGTGACTAAAGCACTAGAAGCAGCCCTTTGAAAAGCCGAGCAAGATCAAGTTTGTTGTGATTTCGTGCCCATTGGCTCAACGAGAGTTCGGCTGGACGAACCGTTGGAATTTAATACGATGGTCAGCACTCAGTCTGTCGACAGGCAAATAGACTCTGGCCCGTCATGAACAACCTTGCGCCCGTCCGTGTCGGCGTCATCGGTACTGGATCGATGGGCAGCAATCACGCCCGCGTCTATAGCGGCCTGAAGGACGCCAAACTCATTGCGGTTGTCGACTCAGACCTGAGCCTTGCAAGAAAGGTAAGCAATCAGGTCGGTGGACGTCCCTACTGTGACTGGTCTGAGATTGTCGACTTGGTTGACGCTGTGTCAGTAGCCGTACCGTCGTTTCAACACGCTGAGGTGGCTGTTCCGTTGCTTGAAGCTGGAATCCACTGCCTTGTCGAGAAGCCACTTGCACCGTCTCCAACCGAGTGCGAAGCAATAATTGGGGCCTCGAACTCCTCAGGCGCCCTTCTCATGGTCGGCCACATCGAACGGTTCAACCCAGCCGTTCAAGCGCTCTCGAGCCTTCTCGACGGATCACCCGAACACATCTTCGCTATCGAGGCCAGTCGGAGGAGCGCCCTGAGCGCCAGAATTAGCGACGTCGATGTGGTCACGGACCTGATGATCCATGACCTGGACGTCATCACGTATCTCCTTGGAGAAGAGGTGGTGCAAATTGAGGCCCGTTCTCCTCCGGGCCCATCCGGGAACTCTGGAGATTTCGCGTCCGCGATGCTCACCTTCGGTTCTGGCAAGTTGGCGTGTCTAACGGCGAGTCGTGTAACCCAGAACCACGTGAGGACGCTGCAGGTCACGACCGAGAATCGACTGCTCGCACTCGATTACAGCTCCCAAGAACTCCTCATCTGCAGACAAGGTCGTCTGGCCGCGCTGGACGGTCAAACGATCGGAGGCGACTTCGTACTGGACCTTAGAACGGAGCGAGTGATGATCCAGCATCAGGAGCCGCTGGTCCGGGAGTTGAGCGCATTCCTGAACGCCATTCGCCACGACGAGGCGTCACCGGTTAGTGGAAGGACCGCACTCGACGTCATGGATCTTGTCTGGACCATTCGCAAGCAGATAGCTCAGGCCGGCGCCAAATAGTCCAGGAGGAACAGACACGGTGCACTTCTCGGACGATACCGTGCGGAAGGCCGCACTTGCAGTTCAATTGAATGCCCGATTTGAGTCACCGTTCGAACACGACTTCTTCGACCGCGTATTCAACACCCCACACAGCGTCTACCGCAGACGACTTGAGTGCATCGGCATGGCTGGTAAGAAGCGTGTACTAGACGCCGGGTGCGGCTTCGGCCAATGGTCTATCGCCCTCGCTGAGTCCAACCAGCACACCGTTTCCCTGGAGATCAGCCAGTTCCGTTGCAACGTGCTCGACCAGTTGAGCCGCCAACTCGGGATCACGACAATTTCGACGCTTGCCGGAGACATGGACCACGCGCCGTTCGCGGACGGATTTTTTGACGCTGTCTACTGCTACAGTTCCGTCTACTTTGGTGACTGGAGTCGCAAGGTCGGCGAACTGGTCAGGGTATTGCGACCAGGCGGATCGTTGTACATAAGCACGAACGCAGTGGGCTGGTATCTCTACAACCTCGTCAGACGTCACAACGACTCCGGCGACTTCTCCACCCGATTGATGGCTCTGGATACCATTGCGCACAACATCACCACCCGATCCATGAAACGCGGCCCGTCCAGTCGCCAGTCGGTCATTCAGCCACGGAGTCTCTGTTCGGCGCTCGAGCAGGCTGGCGCAATCGTTCTCCAGATCGCTCAGGATGGTCGAGCCGGTGACCTAGGGTCTGACATACCTTGCCAGTTCTTCGCGCCGAAACAATTCGGATTGACAAGCGTCTACGAAATTCTTGCTACGAAGTAGACACCGCCAATCCAAATCCGCTCTCTACTGCCGCTTCCACCGCCGCATCCGGGGATGACCCTGCTCGACGCGCCCGGACCAGCAACTCACCGACCTTCAGGCCGGCGCAGTGCAGGTCGACCACTGGCTTGGGACCCACCGCAGAGGTTGTCACCCACATGTGCCCGGGAGGCCTTGGGTCCTGGGGAATGAGTTCCACCCCGCCAGACTGGAACGGAACAGGGTCCACGTCGCCGGCTATCACCACCATGGCTGCTCCCGCTCTGGCCAGCAGCGCTGGGAGTTCATTGGCAAACCCATCCAGCTGCAGGGTGTCCCTACCCATGTCTGCAATAACGATCGCATCAAGGCAACGGAATGGGTAATCGTGAATTGTCTTCGACAATGGTGGAATTTCGATATCGACGCGATTTGCGCCTGCCGCAATCAGCCAGTCCTGTATCGGCCCTGCAAACTGTCGGGAAGCGACGACCAGGACGATCGAGCCGAGAACCTCGATGCCGACGGTGGTGAGGAGTTGTCCGGTCAGCGGGCCCAGGTAGTCGAAGGTCCTCACCAGTGGATGTGTCTCATTGGTGCCGGCTACCGGCACAGACCGCCGGATTGCTGAGCCGACATCTACGTCATCAAAACGGACCTCCCACGGTTCGCACATGAGCGAGATACCCGCATCCCCCGGCAGGGCCGAGATCATCTCCTCACCTAGTGGTCTAACGAATCCAAGGTTGGTGACCAGACTGCAACCAGCAGCAACCGATCGCGTGACCTTGGGAGCGAACTCAATTCGTCCCTCGATCCCGAGTTGTCCAGCACGCGATCTGACTGCAGCAACCACGTCGTTGGCTGAACCCCATCTAGAGTCCCGCACAATCGCGATGACCGCATCGGCATCTGCGAGTCCAGCCATTAGGCACGTGACATCGAAGTGGGCCGATGCAGCCTCTGTCAGCACGACAATGCCAGTGAGATCGAGGCTCATCGACTCAATCGCGGACCTCATCAAGCGATCAACTCGCGCAGGCGAGGTGGGAACGACTGCTACGCCATCAAACTTCATGGGCCTCCCTCTCCAACTACCCTGGGTGCCAACTTCGAAATCCTGGGATTCATGTCCCGTCCGGACTCACTGGTAGAACCCCAGGCCCCGTCACTCAGCCAGCCTGTTGCCCAGTCGGTCGATTGTCGCAACCGGCCGTGCCGGCGAACCAATCACCAAGGTGTGATCCGGCACATCGTGGGTAACGACACTCCCTGCAGCAACCATCGCGTATTCTCCTATCGTCAGCCCGCACAAGATCGTGCAGTTCGCCCCAAGGCTCGCTCCGCGTCTCACATCTGTGGGAACCACCACCCAATCCTTCCCGAATGCGCGGGGAACCCGATCATTGGTGAACACCACGCCAGGGCCGACAAACACATCATCATCCAAGGTGACACCGTGGTAGATGGAAACACCGTTCTGGACCTTGCACCGATCACCAAGGGTGACATCATGATCCACATAGACATCTTTCGAGATTACGCAGGAGAGTCCGAGCCTGGCGCCCTCACGAATTTGCGCGTTGACCCAGACCTGCGAACCAGCGCCGATGACGGCGCTCTCATCGACATGGGCAGACGGATGAATGAACACCTGATTGGATGACACGATCAGAGGCTAGTTCTCTGGCCACTGCCGGAAGTGCTGATCAGCAACCATGGGTCCGAAAGGCGCAGACAACAGCCTGGTCAGTTTCATTTCGACGCCTACCACTCCCTTGGAGACCGACCCAACAGGTAGCAGCAGTACCCCCACACTGCAGACACATCCACCAGCACACTCATTATCAACGCCTCAACAACCACGATGGGTCGCAGTGATACCTCCGAGTCGCCCTGACTCCGGTGACGCCAGAAACGGACAAACGTTCTTGCAACGTGGGGCACAAAGAACACCACGACCCCGCTCCAACCAATCCGGTAGACGGCTAGGCCGCTGAAGAACACACCCACAAGGTTGTAGACAACCGCAGGCCGGTGCCAGGACTCACCATGAGCGGCATCGTGGTATTCATAAACTCGCCACTTCCTGAACAATCGTCCTCTGGAATCAGCGATGTCCCAGGTGACATCAGATTTCGAGGAGTAACCGATTTCGGCTCCGTTTGACTGGAGGCGCCTCAGAAACTCCTTGTCCTCGCCTGCGCGCCAATCCGGTATACCGCCAACGGCATGCCATGCCCGTCGTTTCAGGAGGCACGGGACCAGAGAGAACCTGGCCCAACTCCCATTGGTGTTGACCCTAGGTGCGAGTGTCGTGATGATCGCGGCCGCACGCCAACCTGGTCTTGTCTCACAACTGTGAGACCCGACGATTATTGAGGCATTCGGCGATTCTTCTCTGGCATTCATCAGGTTCTCGATGAGAGTGCACCCGACCTGCATGCCCCCATCCACCAGTAGAACCCAGTCTGTGTCGGCCGCCTCAATACCAATGTTCCTGGCTCTTCCGGGACTTGCCGCTCCAGCATTAATGAGTTCTACCTCGGGGTACTCCGTGGTCAACCTATTGACGATCTGAGGTGTCTCATCGGTAGAGCCGGCGTCCACAATCAGAGTTCTGGTTCCGGGACGGGTCTGGCCATGTAGCGCCTGCAACAGATCCGGAAGTACCTCTGCCTCATTGCGGACAGGAACGACCACCGTGACATCACTCTCCGTCATCAAGGGTCATTTCAGTCTGTCGCTCCGTCTGAACACCTTCGTCTAGGGAATGCATCAGTTCAACTACCGGTTCTCACTAAACGTCCGCACGCTTCTGTACTACAGCGGCGATCTGGGCTAACCGTCTGTCATCGAACAGGGTCTGATCGATGAGAACTCCTCGTCGCCTCGCCGCTCGCAGGCGGTGGAAATCGTCGGCACCAACAGCCTTCAGGATCACCGCGATGACGGTCCAGAATAGCCGGGAGAAGGGCGAGATCCCATCGGGCCCGCTCGCCAACAGGGAATGGTCGAGGCCGTCGTCTTGTACGACGAGTAGCCGTATCGCCCCCCCCCCGAGTCCTTCGAGTTCGTCTCTGAGGTTCACGGAGACCGGTGACCATGAATGCTCCTTGTGGACGGTGAAGGTCGCCCTGTGATCTGCGTTGAACCGGCTTGGGTAGAAGCCCTGTTCATACAAATCTTCATCTGGCACC
>Ga0233428_1004019_pt1 | contig 11765 bp, 12 predicted proteins | sample SI_118_April2016_4_FD_179890 | JGI IMG/M metagenome (GOLD analysis project Ga0233428, IMG submission 179890) | Seawater microbial communities from Saanich Inlet, British Columbia, Canada - SI_118_April2016_120_MG | ecosystem: Environmental > Aquatic > Marine > Inlet | place: Canada: British... | reverse complement strand
CTCGCTGGAGTCTCATTTTACTTTCCCTGGCCATCGGCGTTTCTGTCACTGGATATGTCGGCAAGGCGCCGCCCGCAATTCCGGGCATGAGGGCTGAACTATCGTTAAGCCTGATCACCGCCGGCTGGGTTGTCTCAATATTTTCCGCCATGGGTTCTATCACCGGTATGATGACCGGCATTTTAGCCGACCGTATTGGCCGAGTGAAAATGATCCTTTTGGCGCTCGCGACTATTTCTTTTGGCTCAATTTTAGGAGCCTACGCCCATTCCGCCGAAATCATTTTGCTCTCCCGTCTCCTCGAGGGAGCGGGATATATTGGCACAATGGCGATCTTGCCGGCCCTCATAGCGAGACTGTCCAGCGATCGACATCGCGGCCTTGCGGTAAGTCTTTGGAGCAGCGTCACACCGCTGGGCATGGCCATCGCGATGGTCGCCGCACCCGCAGTGATAGAGCCAATTGGCTGGCGGGGACTCTGGTGGGTCACTGCCGGTTTTACTATTTTCTTCCTAATAATAGGCATCATCTCGTATCGCGGCATCGATGCAAAAACACCTAAAAACAAACAGCCCTACTGGGCTAATATAAAGAAAACAATATCCAGGCCCGGCCCTTGGCTGCTCGCAATTTGCTTTTTGACCTACACTTTCCAATGGATGGCGATCATGGTCTGGCTGCCAACATTCGTTATTGAAGAACGTGGCTCAGGCCTTGGACTTGCCGCCACCTTGGCGGCAGCCGGTGTGATCATAAATATATTCGGTAATTTATTTGGCGCTTGGCTGGTTCACCGGGGAGCCGTCCGATGGCTTATGGTAACCATCGGCACCACAATTATGGGCACGACGTCGCTGTTTATTTTCCCAGATCTGCTACCCGATCTGGCGCGCTTTGGCCTGGTCTTGGTTTTCTCTTTTTTTGGTGGTTTGCAACCAACCGCCTTGCTGGCAAGTGTTCCCCTTCACAGCCCCTCTGAAGCCCAGCTTGGCGCGACGAATGGAGTGCTTTACCAGGGTTCTCAAATTGGACAGCTTTTGGGTCCACCGGTCGTGGCCTTGGTGGTCACTTATACTGGAACTTGGGAACAGGCCGGTTGGGTCTTATTTCTTGGCACGATGATAAACTTAGCGCTTGCCCAATGGATCCGAATCCTAGAAAAACCAGTAATAAAGTAGGTATTAGTGCTTATGTCGGCGCTTGGAAAAATACGCTAAAAACATTGCTGGATGGTTGATATAGCGAAACAATCTGCGGATGACAAAACCAACAGCGAAGGTCAAATCTTCGCTGAACAAATTCGCCTACTCTATGACAGCACCTATTTGGCTTGTTTTGTCCAAGCCGTCGTTATCAGCACATTGACCCTCGCTTTAAGAGACTTCGTACCAACTGCTCACATAATGGCAGTTTTGGCTTTATTTGCTGTTGCCATCTTGTCGCGCCTCTACTTGAAATATCGCTATCAAAAGTCCCCGCCTTCGCAGGGCGAAGTCAAAAAGTGGGCTGATTTATACACCGTTTCCGTTGCCTTTAATGGCTTGGGCTGGATGATCGCAGCCTATGTTTTCATATCGACATCCGAGCCGACAAATCTGGTTTTCACGGCGCTCGTCCTTGGTGGTATTTCTTCGGGCGGACTTATTTCTTTAGCCACCCATTTGCCAAGCTATTACGTTCTTATGTTCCCAACCATGCTCGGTGGCATCGGTTTATACCTTCAAAATGGCACATCGATCAGTCTTTATACTGCGGCACTTGGCTTCTTACTTATGATCTTTCTATTCGTGTCAGCCAAAAGATTAAACGCTTTGCTGGTTTCCAACATATCGCTTTCCTTAGAATATAATTTTCTGTTTAGCGATCTTGCCAAAGAGAAAAGTAACACTGATGCGCTAAACGAGAACCTTAAGTCAGAGGTAAGTGAACGCCGGCTGGCTGAGGATAAATCGCGTCACGCGATGGAGCAGGCAGAAATGGCAAATAATGCCAAATCAGATTTTTTATCTTCCATGAGCCATGAATTACGAACGCCGCTGAATGCAATTATGGGCTATGGTCAGCTCCTTGAGCACACGAGCAAAGACCTGAAACAATCAAAATATGTCGATGAAATTCTTAGAGGTGGCCGCCACCTTCTGACTTTGATCAATCAGGTGCTGGATTTGGCTAAAATTGAGCAGCGCCAAATGGAAATCTCAATAGCATCAGCGAAGCCAGAGGAGATTATTGACGACGCGATCGCCATGGCAGAAATTCAGGCAATAAGTCATGGTATTAAAATTAAATTTCATCGACCAAAGAAAGACGTCCCCCTTATTAAAGTTGACCAGACCCGCGTCCTTCAAGTCTTGCTGAATATCTTATCGAATGCGATTAAATATAATGTTCCTGATGGACAGGTGACAGTCAGTATTAAAGAGATCGAAGCCAAACCCAGCAGCCAATTTGTTCGCATAACAGTCGCTGACACCGGCAAGGGGATTCCAGCCGACTCACATGACGAAATTTTTGAGCCTTTCAATCGCCTAGCGTACCAAAGTAGCAGCATTGAAGGCAGTGGGATCGGTCTTAGCATCTGTAAACTCTTGATGGAGTTGATGGACGGTAAAATTGACTTCCAGAGCAGTGAAGGTGAAGGCAGCGTGTTTTGGATCGATCTGCCGATAGATTTAGACGGTTTTGAAGCCCAGCAAGCGAGCGACCAGGAAAAAGCTCCCAAAAAATTGCGTGGGTAAATTGTGGTAATATTTGCCTGCTAGAAATAGCCATATTTTGCCATCTTTTTGCAATATTCCTACAACACAATCTATTTTGTCTTTGGAGTCAGCGCCTTATGCCACACACACATTCTGGCACGGCTTTTGCGACGTCAAAGAAGAGTAACAACAAAACTAAATTAAAAAAAAGCTAGGGCTGAAAATGATAAAATCCTTATTTAAAACACCGCTGTTTAAAAAACTGCCATTTTTTAATAATGGCTCTTCTGAAAATCATGTTGAATCCTTCAATCTTCTGCAATGCCGTGATATTGGGCATGCACCGTCATCTGCAATTGTGCCCTGTGGCTCGGCTCAAAAGCAGTTGGGGGCTCCGGCTATTCTTTTTCCGTCTAAGGACCGAAAGAGCAAAAAAGCAAGCAAGGCAATCAACCGACAAATTAGGAATTGGCTCAAACTGGTTAAAACCATGGCTGAATTTGGCGCCAAAGGTCAAATTGCCGGCATTAACAATTACATCAATGGCCTGGAAAACGTTTCGCCCATTGCGGCTCATGGCAAAGCTAAAAACTGGGCGACCCCTGCCCGCTATTTCCGATGTGAAGATCACTCGGAAAATTATGCCATCGCCAAATATCTCTCACTACGCCTGCTTGGCTTTCATGCCGAAAGATTGCGCGTTGTGTGGCTCCGGACCAACGGCTCAAAAACTCAACATGCGGTTCTCATGGTGAAACTTGCTGATCAAACATTTGTTTTGGACAGTCGAAACAACATCGTGACCACCGATGATATGCTGCAAAAGCAGCAGCCGATATGCTCCTTAAACGGTAGCCATTTTGCTGTTCATTGGAACTCCAAAAAGCCCAATGGCCAGAAGCAGGCCGTCGAGCAACTCACACGATATGCGCGCCGGAATGTGAAACAGGCAATTAACCTAACGGGTCTTTCTCAGGCGGCTTAGTCTTTCGCGGCCGCAATATTTTCACGCCCCTCCTGATGAAGCGCTTTTATGCGATCATCGCTTTCGGTAAAGGCAGTGATAATAGGAGCCAAGGCCTCGGCAAATTTATGGGGATAGCTGATCGCCATACCTGAGGGCGTACGAAATAATAGTGAGCTGGCCAAATGATCGTTCGAATTTGCAATTTCGACAAAGCCGTCAACCATGCGGAAGTTTATGACGTCATGGAAAATATAGACGCAATCTTCATTCGCCACGGATTTACAGATTTCAAAATCAAGTTTTTGTTGAGGCGAGGTATGCCCGCCATCGATTAAGACAAAATCAAGACCACCAGCAAAATTATCCGCTACGACTGCGGCGACATCATCAGGGCTTTTTGCCTTAATCGCCCGAACATCAGCTTCAATTTGCTGGCCCAGCTCGTTGGTTACCTCAATACCATAGGCTTCTTCCGGTCGCGGGCAGATATCAATAGCAACGACACGTGCCGCGGGACACATCAAACCAAGCGCCAGTGTCGTCCAGCCAAATGAGTTTCCGATAACAAAAATATTGCGTGGCTGAACAACCGGCATCAGGCATTCCAGGAAGGCCAATTCCGCCATCGCCAAGCCACCACCCCGGCTCATCTTAACGCCGTCGCGATAGATATAAGAAAACGGAATATCCGCTAAGTTAAATCCTGGGAAATGCAGCGGTGAGAGTGAAGATTGAACTTCATAGCCGTTCTTCGCATAGAGCTGAACCGCATCGACAAAAGCATTGCTCATCCGACCGCCCGCCCTACTTGCACCAATGGCTTCGAGCTGATCAAGACAAAAGCGATAACGCAAGGCTCGGCCCCGTTGTTCTCCCAATTGTGGATCGTGCCGCGTTGTACCAAGACATCCCCGGCTTTTAGGTGAACCTGCTCACCATCATCCAGCCCCATTTCGATCTCACCTGAGATAACCACGGCATAGTCGATCGATTCGGTTCGGTGATTGCGGGGCGACACGCCCGGCGCGTATTCAACAATTCGAAAGACCGAGCCATTTTCAATCGTTGTTCCAATCTCACGGGCGCCTTTATCATCGCTGTCAGAGGTAAAGGCGACCGGCAATTCTTCAGTCGTCCAGATTAAATGCGCACCTTGTCCGGGGCGACCAGAGCTGACATTGGGAATCAAATCATCAATAATGACCTTCGCCCTTCCTTCCGCATCATGCCCCGTGACAACGCGGCGATACTTTCTGCTAATTTGATCTGACATTTGATCCCCGTAATTTATTGTTCCTGAGATTATAGACGGCTTGGCCATTTGAACCAAGTTGAAGCACCTGTTATTGTATTTTGTAACAATATAAAAATGGGGAACTTTCAAATGGCAGTACAAGATGTATCCAGTGGCAGTGATGTCCGTTCAATGGTCAGCGAAGAAGAATGGCAGACGCGCATCGACCTTGCTGTCGCTTATCGCCTGATCAGTCATTTTGGCTTTGATGATTTAACCTACAACCATCTATCTGCCCGCGTACCCGGTGAGCCGGAGCACATGCTGATCAAGCCCGTCAACATCATGTTCAGTGAAGTGACCGCTTCATCGCTGATCAAATATGATTTAGACGGCAACCCGATCACCGAAGGGGCTCCTCAACTATGGGGGGGCGGCTTTGTCATCCATTGCGGCGTGATGAAAGAGCGGCCCGACGTAAATGCCGCATTCCATACGCATTCTCCAGCCGTCATGGGGGTTTGCTCCCAAAAACAAGGGCTGTTACCGATCAATCAATACGCCCTGACCTTTTATAAAAAGCTCGCTTACCACGACTTTCACGGCTTTGAATTTAACGAAGAACTCCGCGCACCATTGTTCCGTGATCTCGGTGATAAAAACGTCATGCTGATGCGCAATCATGGCTGTTTGATTTGCTCGACCTCAGTGGGCCATGCATTTGTGCTTCACCACTTCCTGGAGTTGGCCTGCCAAGGCCAGCTTGCAGCAATGACAGGCGGAGCCGAGATTAATATTCCAGACGAAAAGGTATTGGATTTTGCAGTCAGCCAATTGGGTGATCTCAATCCCGAGAAAGCCCTGGCAAAAGATTGGCCAGCTTGTTTGAGAATGGCCGAACGTGTCGCACCGGGCTTTGACAGTTAAGGGACAAAGTAACCTAGTACTATCCCTATAATTGAATGGTAAAATTCGGCTCGCTAAACCCGCAATAGTTCTGTATGTAATGGCCCTACCTTCCACATTCATGGCGTTAACCCTTTAACGAAATGATCGTGCTATACTGAAGGTTCTACTTAAGTGACAAATTGAGGCTCACCATTAGCACTGAATTCACAGAATCTGAGCGGAATCGCTTCCGCAACCTGCTGGAATTAGCAAACGGCAGTAAATACCAGGGCGAGCGTGAGAACGCTATGGCTGCGGCGACTCGTATTGCGGAAAAGCATGGCATGTCCTTGGATGAGGCCGCGCGCTGGACCCCACCGGAAACTTCTGACAATAAACCAATGCCGCGCCAGGAATTCTATCAGCGTCCCCGCAAAGGTGCCGATTTCTCAAACGCAGCTCAGACGCAGCAAAGCGCTGACCAAGAGAAAAAGCGCTGGCAAGAGGCTATGGACAAGGCCAAGGATCGTGGGCTAGACAAGGCCGAGGAAGCCAAGAAAGCAGCTCAAGAAGCGGCCAATGCGCGCCGCCGCAACAGCAAATCACGCCGTAATCCGGTTATCCATGCGAATATCTTGTTAAAAGAAACATCATTTTCGTTTGAAGAGATTGCTGATATCACAGGGCTGGATGTCTACCAAATCGTCGCGATGAAGCTCAAATCCAGAAACGCGGCTTAAATTAACGCGGGCTCATGGGCTTTTCCGGTGCTCTTCCGGATCACCTTCCATCAAATCAGATTGCCGCCGCACACGCCTGGATGCCCAAATCCAATAGGTTGCGCAAAGCCCTGCCGCCCCTAAGACCGGCGCCTGAACACCGAAGACATCACCGAACGCCCCCAATATCAAGGCACCAAGCGCCGGGAACCCGACTGCCATACCCGTGCTGAGACTAATAACCCGGGCGCGTTTGGTTGGATCAACGACATTTTGGACCAGGCTCTGTGACGACACGGCCATGGTGATCAAAGAAAACCCGAGCACCGCCATACAGGCCAGCCCAAGCGGATAAATACTCGTTGAGGCAAAGACAAACATCGCTAAAGCTGAGCCAAGTATACCAAGTGTCATAAGGTGAGTGAGCCCTTCCGTTCGCCCTCGGACCCCAAGCCAAATACCACCTGCCAATGCCCCCAAACCAGATGCCCCGGCGAGCGCAGCAAATCCACCTTCGCCGGCATGGAACACAAGGTCTGAAAACGCAGGTAACAAATCCATATACGGTCGGATGAGAAGATGCGATGAAGCGGTCAGGCTAAGCAGCGCAAAAATACCTGGATGATTTAACGTGTAGCGAACACCATCCACCATGTCGCCAAATATTGTCGAGCCATCTTTCTCACGCGCCGGACGCGGTGCTAATTCCATCGCCACGAGACCGGCAATAAAGCATAAAAAAGTAAATGAATTGAAGAAAAAGGCGATGTAAATATCACCAAATTTAATAAGCGCCCAAAATAACATCGGACCAACAAACGCCCCCAAATGAAAAGTCGTCGTGTTGAGCGCAATCGCCGATGAGAGATCTCCTCGTGGTACGATATGATGGACCAGAGCTTGGCGGGCCGGCAGGTCGAAGGCTAACGTACAGCCCTGCAACAGCACCATCACTGCCAAGAGCTCAACCGTCATCTCTCCCAGATAGGTGAGTAGGCCGATCGTAAAGGCATTTATCGAAGAGGCAGAAAGGGCAATAATTGCTGTCTTTCGCAAACCATGGCGATCAGCAACAGCACCTGCAAAAGGTGCCAAAACTGCCGCTGGAAAGGTCGCTGAAAAGCCGATAATACCGAGCCATAGAGGAGATTCTGTCAGTTGCCAGGTCAACACACCAAGGGCCAGCTTATGCAGCCAAAAGCCCAGGATCGAGGCGGTCCCTCCCATCCAATAACAACGGTAGTTTCGATGCTGTAGAACCCGGCCAATTCCGCCGAACTTTGATTCTGATGCCATGAAAATCAAAATGTCACTTGGGAGGTTAACTTACAACCGGTGTTTCTAAAGTCTCGGCATGTCTTTTGACATGGCGCATAGCAATGACCCACAAAACCAACCCCAGCACAGATGCCCCGGCGAGTGGGATTTTTAAGCCGTAAATATTTGATAGCAAGCCAAGTACCAAGGCCCCCAAGGCCGGAAAACCCAGCGGCACCATCAGGCTAAGCGCCATAACACGCCCCCGGTTCGAGCGGTTTGTTGTATTCAACAAAAGCGTCTGCATACACGTGCCATTAATAACAAACGCTGCGCCGACAAAAAACATACAGCCGACAGCGATCCAAAAACTTCCAGAAGTTGCGAAAATGAAAATCACAGCCAGCGCCAGAAGAATGCTGAGATTGAGGATGGTGATGAGGCCGGACATTTTGCCCCGCATACTCATTGCGACGCCACCGAAGATCGCGCCTATACCCGACGCCCCGCTCAATATTGATAGGCCGTCGACACCTCGGGCAAAAACCTCCTCGGCAAAACCCGCCAATAGATCTCGATGCGGCGCGAGTAAAAGATGAAGCGCCACTTGCGTAAAATAAAGCGCCATCAAAGCCCGGTTTGAGACCGTCATTTTGACACCCTCAGACATTTCATGGAGCAAGCGATACAACGGTGCTTTGATTATCTGTTCTGTGGGCAGGTTCAGAGAGTTCAAACAGTAGAAAAAATAGAAAAAGGTTAGTCCATTGACAACAAAGGTACCGGATATCTCAAACACATATATGACGATGCCGAATATCCCCGCACCGACAAACGTCGAGGCGTGGCCGGCAGTGGCGTTAAAAGCGACTGCCGAAGACCGCATCTCGGTCGGCACAATATCCGGTATCAATGAATTAAAGACCGGTGCACTGAACGAGCCGGAGATACTGTGAACCAGCGTAAGGAGAACGATAAGCTCAATGGTGAGCACGCCGGAATAAGTCAGAACTGCGAATACAAAGGCATTGGTGGCCGATATCAAGTTTGATGCCATGGCCGTGCGGCGGATACCAAACCGATCAGCGACCGCCCCTGAAAAAGGTGTCAGGGCGGCAAAGGGAAACAGGGATAAAAAGCCAATAATGCCGAGCCAGCCCGGTGAGTGCGTTAACTCCCACGTCAACCATGCAATCGCCAATCGTTGCACCCAACTGCCGCATCTCGACAAAAAATTACCGGCCCAAAACATCCGATAGTCGCGGATTGCCATTATCGCGCCAATATTGCCGAAGGGTGTGGAAGACTTCATTCTCTGAAAAACCTAAAGACCGATTAAAACTCTCAATACCCTATACTATTGGTTGTGTGAAGACTTATCGTTGAATGGGAAGGCACAGAGATTGATCCCAGACTTAAACAGCGCTAGCTTAAGGCATGCGCATCGACATTATATTCGACACAATTTGCCCGTGGTGTTATATCGGCAAGCGACGGCTGGAGGAAATGCTGGATCGGCGACCCAACCTCAATGCCGAGATTTTCTGGCATGCTTTTTTGCTTAATCCAGATATGCCGCCCGAAGGTATCGACTTCGAAGACTATATGCATAAAAAATTTGGCGGAGAACTACGCTCACAAAGATTATATTCGGCGATTGACCAAGCCGGCAAAAGCGTTGGTATTGAATTTGACTTCAACCAGGTCAAACGCACACCAAACACCGTTGATTCTCACCGGTTGGTTCGGTTTGCGGCGCGCGAAAACCGAGCCTCGGAAATGGTTGAAACGCTCTATCAAAATTATTTCATGACCGGACGCGATATCGGCAATCGCTCCGTGTTGATCGAAATAGGTGCCAGTATCGGCTTTGATGATCAAAGCTTACGAGACTATCTCTATAGCGATGAAGACATTGCCGATATCCTTGAACAAAACCCGCGCTCGCATCGTCTCGGCATTAGCGGCGTACCCGCCTTTATTTTTGAGCGGGAATTCTCTATCTCGGGCGCGCAAGACCCAAATGTGTTGGAGCGCATGTTAAACGTTGCTGAGGAAAAGCAGCGGGAATTTTTTGAATCTGGCGTGCAATCGGTATAGCGGCCTACCAGGAACTACTTTATGACCACAAATAATCTCAATAAATTTCTCACCATCGATGATCTTCGCGACGCAGCAAAAAAGCGTATCCCCAAACTCGCCTTTGATTATTTAGATGGCGGCGCTGGCAGTGAAGCCAACATCCGGCGCAATCGCACGGGCTTTGAAGATATTACCCTCTGCCCGGAATATTTGCGTGATGTCACGGAGCGAAGCCAGAAAATCACGTTATTTGGCCATACTTATGATGCCCCGATCGGCGTCTCTCCGGTGGGTCTGGCTAATTTGATCTGGCCGAAAGTTGATACCTATTTGGCGACAATGGCCAAGAATAGAAATGTGCCATACATATTAAGTGCCGTCGGAACAACCTCGCTTGAAACCATTGCCGAGATTGCTCCCGAGCATGCGTGGTTTCAGCTCTATGTGCCGGGTCAGGATCATATATGCTTCGATCTCATAGCGCGCGCTAAAGCTGCCGGGTTTAAAGTTCTTGTCCTTACTGTCGACATTCCAGAACCATCGAAACGCCTGCGCGATCTTCGCAACGGCTTCACTTTGCCGTTTAAAATGACGCCCTCGGTTATTTGGGATATTGCAAAAAAACCAAACTGGGCTTTTTCGACGCTCGCCAATGGCACGCCGCGATTTGAGAATATGGTGCCCTATATGAAAGATGCGGCTGATGGGAAAACCCTGGGCGCGGCTCAGGTCCTGCAAGTATCCGCCAGAGTTGACGAAGAACTGGTCAAGCGTATCCGGGATGCCTGGGATGGCACGCTTGTCATTAAGGGAATTCTGTCACCGAAATCCACCGAAGCCGTGAAGCGCGTTGGCGCAGACGGTATCATCGTTTCTAATCATGGCGGTCGCCAATTGGATAGTGCCCCCTCCTCGATCGAAGCCCTGCCCCGTGTTGTCGAAGCGGCAGGTCCCGATATGCCGGTCATGCTGGATAGTGGGGTCAGAGGCGGCGGCGATATTGTTAAAGCCTTTGCCTCCGGTGCCGCCTTCACTTTTTCAGGCCGCTCCTTCGTCTTTGGCGTTGGCGCTTTAGGTGAGGCAGGTGGTGAGCATGTGTTGGATATCATGACAGATGAAGTTGACCGAACTCTGGCGCAGATTGGCTGCGGCGATATCCGAGAGTTGGGCCCAGAATATCTGTGGTAATAAGTCGGCCAACCTGAACACGTAAATTTTACTAATACATGGAATAAAGTTAATGGATTTAGCATTCATGTATTGTCAGAATAAGTTCCAACTTAGATTATCGTTAGGTGATGTTTTATGAGTTTGAAGAAATTATTTGTTATCGCAATTTTTGGGACCGTGGTCGCTTTGATGCCACCCGCTGCCCAAGCCGGGCCAGGCCTCAGTTTATCTGAGAGCGTGAAGGCAGGATTACTGGCAGCGCAGCCGGTTCTAGGTAAAAAAGTCGGACAGGAAACCTTTGACGGCAAACCTGTCATGGTGGTCTTTTTCGCCAGTTGGTGAAGCACCTGTCGTGCTGAGTTCGTGCAACTCAGTGATTTTTTACAGAACGGTGGAACTGAGCGGGTGAATGTTGTTGCCGTAAGCTGGACCGAAGGTCGTTATGGTGATGCGTCGCCGGGACGTTTGCGCTCCATGGTGCGGACCTTCCACCCTGCCATTCGCGTCATCAGTGCCAGCCCAAAGGTCGAGAAGGACTTCTCACCGCTGGTTTACGTGCCGTCTAGTTTTATTTTTGATCGCCAGGGAAAAGTTGTGCATGGTGACGGCACCCGTGAATATCTCGGCACCCGCCGCCTCACAAAAATTCTCGATAGCATTAAATAAAAATCACAATTCGCAAAAAGAAGCCCGCTGATTACTCAGCGGGCTTTTGCATTTTTAAACTCTAGGGGGAGAAAGAGTTTAAA
>Ga0233428_1004013_pt1 | contig 11796 bp, 16 predicted proteins | sample SI_118_April2016_4_FD_179890 | JGI IMG/M metagenome (GOLD analysis project Ga0233428, IMG submission 179890) | Seawater microbial communities from Saanich Inlet, British Columbia, Canada - SI_118_April2016_120_MG | ecosystem: Environmental > Aquatic > Marine > Inlet | place: Canada: British... | reverse complement strand
TTCGATTCACCCATCGGGTGTGCCATGCCAACCACTCCATCAACTCCTCAACATATTGATTCTTATAGCATAATCTCCATCTCAGGGCATCGATTAACGAGTTCATCTGGGAAATGGGGGTTAAGACGCCTTGGCGGCGTTGACTTCCGGCTATTGAAACCGTATACAGCGCGTCTTGTTTTTGGCCCCTGATGGGCCGGATAATTGAATGGAGGTTGAAGGGTGAAACGTACCTTCCAACCCAGCAGACTGGTTCGCAAACGCCGGCACGGTTTTCGTCATCGCATGTCGACCGTTGGTGGTCGCCGTCTTCTGGCAAAACGTCGGTCAAGGGGCCGCAAGCAGCTTTCGGCATAGGATGAAACCGGCCCGAATTGCAGCGAAGCTTTTTTCGTTGGAATTTTCGGTTTGGCCAATCCGTGCACAACGAATTGGGGCACGGCGAAATGCGGCACGATGAATTGGGGCTCGTGCGCCTGAAAAGGCGCGCGGACTTTTTGCGCGTCGCCAGGACGGGCCGGCGCCATGCGGCGCCTGGTCTTGTTTTGCAGGTTGCCGACGGCCGTGCCGAATCCGGCCGTGCCGGCAAAGGAGTGGAGGCTTCGGTGGATGCTTCGGTCGGTATTGGCTTCACGGCCAGTAAAAAAGTCGGCAACGCGGTGGCGCGCAACCGCGTCAAACGGCGTTTGCGTGCGGCCGTGACAGAAGTGATGCCCAAGCATGCAGCCCCTGGACGTGATTATGTGCTGATCGGGCGCAAGGCGACCCTGCGCCGGCCCTATGCGGATCTGCTGGCGGATCTGCTGGTGGCGTTGCGGCGGACCAAAAGCCTCGCGCCCGGCAACGGTAAGCAGGCGACACCATGAGCAACCCCGTCAGCCAATTTCTGCGTGGCCTGATCCTGGCCTACCGCTATTTGTTGGCGCCCCTGATCCCGGGGCGCTGCCGGTATCTGCCCTCCTGCTCCCACTACGGCCTGGAAGCCTTGCAGGTTCATGGCCCGGTACACGGCAGTTGGCTGACCCTGCGGCGTCTGTTGCGCTGTCATCCCTGGGGCGGCCATGGTTTCGATCCCGTACCAGCGCGCCAGGGCGGCGCGACAGTGGCAACAACCGAGATATCCACCAATATCCCTTTGGCCGAGCAACGGTCATCATTCGAAATCGATAAAGCGACCCGACATGTCTGATCAACGTAATCTAATCATCGCCATTGGCCTGTCCCTGGCGATCCTGCTTGGCTTTCAATTCTTTTTCGAGGCGCCCAGGCAGGAACACATGCAGAAGCTGGCGGACGAACAGGCTGCGGAGCAGGCAAGACAGACGGGCCAAGGCCCGGATGGCTCGCTTATTCCCACCGCGCCGGCGCAATCCGGCACCCCCGGCGCTCCGGGTACTGCGCAGACAGGCAGCATACCAGGCGCGCCGGCCATTCAGGCCGCGCCAGGCGCGAGTCGTGATGCGGCGTTGCGGCAATCGCCCCGCGTGCCGGTCAACGGTCCCCGGCTGGGCGGTTCCATCGCCCTCAAGGGCGGCCGCATCGACGATCTGACCATGCTTGACTACAAGGCGACGATTGACGAGGGCAGCCCCGCCGTCACCCTGTTCTCGCCGCAAGGCGCGCCGCAGCCTTATTTCGGCCAGTTCGGCTGGGTTCCCATCGGCGAACTAAAGGTACCCGACAGCGATACGGTCTGGCAGGCGGATCACCCCTCGGTGCAGCCGGCCCGGCCTCTGACCTTAAGCTGGGACAACGGCCAGGGCGTGCGGTTCATTCAGGTCGTCGAAATTGATGACAATTTCATGATGACGGTGACCCAGCGGGTGGAAAACAATTCCACCCAGGCCATTTCCACCCACCCCTATGGCCGCATCGCGCGCACCCATACGCCCAACACATTGGGCTTTTATATCCTTCATGAGGGGCCCCTGGCGGTCTTCAACGAGACCTTGAAAGAGGTCGACTACGACGATTTGCAGGAAGGCCCGGCGGACGCCACGAAAAGCACCGGCGGCTGGATCGGCATTACCGACAAATATTGGCTGGCCGCCCTGATCCCTGATCAGAAGCAGCCGTATACGGGTACCTTCCGCTATAGCAAGCCGAACAAACAGGATACCTACCAGGCCGATTTCATGACGCAGGCGCCGCAATTGATCGCGCCGGGCGCCACGGCGCAGACGGTCAGCCATGTTTTTGTCGGCGCCAAGGAGGTTACCCTTCTGGACCGCTATGAAGAGCAGCTGGGCATTGCGCGCTTTGATCTGGCGGTGGATTTCGGCTGGTTCTATTTCCTGACCAAGCCGCTGTTTTTCGTCCTGGATTATTTCTTCAAGATGTTGGGCAACTTCGGCTTGGCGATCCTGCTGCTGACTGTTTGCGTCAAGGCGGTTTTCTTTCCCCTGGCCAACAAGTCCTACAAGTCCATGTCCAAGATGAAGGCGCTGCAGCCGGAAATGACCAAGCTGCGCGAGCGCCATGGCGACGACCGAACCAAGATGAACCAAGAAATGATGGCGCTGTACAAGCGGGAAAAGGTCAACCCCGCCTCGGGCTGTCTGCCGATCATGGTGCAAATTCCGGTGTTCTTCGCGCTCTACAAGGTCATGTTCGTGACCATCGAGATGCGCCATCAGCCGTTCTTTGGCTGGATCCACGATCTCTCGGCGCCTGACCCGATGTATCTCATCACCCTGTTCGGCGCCGTGCCCTGGGACCCGCCGCAATTCCTGATGATCGGCATCTGGCCCGTCTTCATGGGCATCTCCATGTATGCCCAGCAATTACTGAACCCGCAGCCCGCCGACCCGGTGCAGGCCAAGATCTTCCTGTTCATGCCGCTGTTCTTTACCTTCCTGCTGGGTAGTTTCCCCGCTGGTCTGGTGATCTATTGGACTTGGAACAACCTGCTCTCGGTGACCCAGCAATGGGTTATCATGAAGCGCATGGGCGTGGCCATTAACCCTAAGTAAGATGACCGAAGACGCCCTTACAGCTGAAGAAGCCGCCAAAGCGGCGGTGGCCATCGAAAGAGGGCGCCTGCTGTTCACCCAGGAATGCGAATTCGTCATGGGCGTGCGCACCGAGGCCGACCTGCCAAAGGCCGAGCTGCCCGAAGTGGCCTTCGCGGGTCGCTCCAACGTGGGCAAATCCAGCTTTCTGAACGCCCTGACCAACCGCAACAGCCTGGCCCGGACCTCGAACACGCCGGGACGGACGCGGGAGGTCAATTTCTTTCGTCTTGGCGGCGAATTGATGTTGGTGGATCTGCCCGGCTATGGCTATGCCAAGGCCGGCAAGGAAGAGATCGAACGCTGGAATAAGCTGATCGAAGATTATCTGCGCGGACGGGCCAATCTGCGCCGGGTCTGCCTGTTGATCGATGCCCGCCGCGGCATCGGCGCGCCCGACCGCAAGGTGATGGAGCTGTTGGACAAGGCGGCGGTGGTCTACCAGGTGGTGCTGACCAAGGTCGATAAGGAAAAGGCCGGCGCTCTGGCCAAGATCGAGCAGGGGGTGGCAACGGAAATTGTCCGCCATGGCGCCGCCTATCCTGAAATTCTGGCAACATCAGCGGCCAAGCGTCTGGGGCTGGAAGCGGCCCGCGCCTCCATCGCGGCTCTGGCGGATGAGGAATGAGTGGGTTAAAACCGGCACCATGACTGATAAGCAAAGCGGCACACAACACGAAGAACAATTGCACACCGCCCACACCCTGGCCGAGGCGCTGCCCTATATGCGCCGCTTCACCGGGCAGACCTTCGTCATCAAATATGGCGGCCATGCCATGGGTGATGCGGAGCTGTCGGACCAGTTCGCCCGCGATGTGGTGTTGATGAAACAGGTCGGCATCAACCCGGTGGTGGTGCACGGCGGCGGGCCGCAGATTGGTGCCATGCTGGAACGTTTGAAAATCCAAAGTTCGTTCATCGACGGCCTGCGCGTCACCGATGCCGAAACCGTTGATATTGTCGAGATGGTGCTGTCGGGTTCCATTAACAAGGCGGTGGTGACGGCGATCAACGGGGCAGGGGGCGTCGCGGTCGGCATCTCGGGCAAGGATGGTCGGCTGATCGAGGCACGGCAATTGAAACGCACGACCCAGGATCCGGACTCAAATATCGAAAAGGTGCTGGATCTGGGCTTCGTCGGCGAACCGGTGCGGATCAACCCAATGTTGCTGCACACTTTCGCGCAGTCGGATCTGATCCCGGTGATCGCCCCCATTGGCGTGGGCGAAAACGGCGAGACCTATAACATCAACGCCGATACGGCGGCCGGCAAGATCGCCGAGACCCTGAAGGCGGCCAAGCTGGTCATGCTGACCGACATCGCCGGGGTGCTGGACGGCGACGGCGAGTTGATCTCGAAAATGACGGCGGAGCAGGCTGATCAACTGACCCTGGACGGCGTTATCAAGGGCGGCATGATCCCCAAGTTGGAGACCTGCCTGAGCGCCGTGGCCCAAGGTGTCGGCGCGGCCCACATCCTGGATGGCCGCCTGCCGCACGTATTGCTGTTGGAAGCCTTCACCGCCGCCGGCGTCGGCACCATGATCGAGGGCTAGCGGAGCCTGGCCTTCCCGTTGCGGCGGTCCGGCGTAGGAACCACGAACCTTTTCCACAAAGCACAGCCGCTGGCGGCGACGGCGGATGATCCTCTATCATGGCACCGCCACATCCGCACAGTTGGGAGAGAGATATGTTGACCCTGGTATTTTGTCTGCGCCGCCGCCCGGAATTGAGCCGGGAAGAGTTCCAACGCTATTGGCGCGAAAATCACGGCCCCCTGATGAAAAGCAACATGCAGGCCTTCGATGCCCGCAAGTATCAGCAATGGCATACCATGGGCGGGCCGGATGCCGACCGGATCATGTACTCTCGCGGCGGCTCTGATGACTATGACGGCGTTGCCGTGGTCTGGTGGGACGACCTGGCGCATTTCGTTGCCGCTACTGGCACCGATGACGGCCGTGTGGCGGGGCGGGAGATGTACAAGGACGAGCTGAATTTCATCGATCTGGAAAATTCACCCATCTTCATGACGGAAGTGGGTTACGAAGCTACAGGTGTGGGCGGCACCGACGGTGCGGACGGTGCGGCCAGCCTCTAAGGCTGTTGCCTTGTGGAGACCGAGGGCGCAGTCTGGTCGCCGTTATGAGCTTGATACACGGAACCTGCATCGCCATTGGATCTTGTGGCGTACTGCTGCGCGGTGCGTCTGGGTCGGGTAAATCGGACCTTGCCTTGCGTCTGCTGGGCCGGACCTATTTGGATGCGCGGTTGGTGGCTGATGATCAAATTCAACTGAGCCGCCGCGGAACCGAATTGTGGGCCCGGGCGCCGGCCTCGATTGCCGGTTTACTTGAAGTGCGCGGCGTCGGCATTGTCCGCCTGGATGCGCTGGAGGAGGCGCGGTTGCGCTTGATTTTGGATCTGAGCGACGCCGCCGATGTGCCGCGGATGCCCGAGGCGGCAACTTGTACGATTGACGGCGTTGACCTACCGCTATACCCATGTGCGCCATTCGACGCTTCGGCACCGGACAAGGTTGCGCTGCTTGTGCGTGCCCTGGATGAGGATATTCTGCGCTCATGACGGTAACGGCCCAACAGCAAAAAAACAGCCCCACTCCGGATGGAGGCACGCGCCCACGTGTGCGCCTGGCGCTGATCACGGGGCTGTCAGGCGCCGGGCGGACCCTGTCCCTGAAGGCGTTGGAGGATGTGGGCTATGAGGCGATTGATAATCTACCCCTGACCCTGATTGGGCGTCTGCTATACCCATTGACCCAGCAGGACGACGGCGGCGCGCGGGCCATTGCCATCGCCGTGGATTTTCGGCAGCGAAACTTCTCCGCCAAGGCCTTTGACCAGGCGACAGCCCTGTTGGCGGCGCGCGACGACGTCGATATGACCGTGATTTTCCTGGACTGCGACAATGACGTTCTGGCCCGCCGCTTTACCGAGACCCGGCGCCGCCATCCCCTTGGTGAAGACCGCCCCGTGATGGACGGCATTACCCGGGAGCGCCAGTTACTGGCACCGATCAAGGACCGGGCCGATCTTTTGATCGATACCTCCAATCTCACCGTGGGTGAATTGCGCGCCTTGGTTGGCGGCCATTTTCGCCTCTCCGATGCGCCCAACCTGGCGGTATCCGTGTTGTCGTTCTCGTATCGGCAAGGTCTGCCCCGGGAGGCGGATCTGGTCTTTGATGTGCGCTTCTTGGCCAATCCCCATTATGTGGACGAATTGCGGCCTTTGACGGGCCAGGACCCGGGCGTCGGTGCATATGTTGCCGCCGATCCCGCCTGCGAGCCGTTTTTGGCATCATTAAGCCAAATGCTGGAGACCCTTTTGCCGCTTTATCAACGGGAAGGAAAAAGCTATTTGACGGTGGCGATTGGTTGTACGGGCGGTCGTCACCGCTCGGTTTTTTCTGCCGAGGAATTGACGCGGCGGTTGACGGCGGCGGGACATGAAGTACAAGTACGCCACCGCGATGCTGACAAGCAGTAAACGGAGCTAACGAATAGATGTTTAACAGATGCCCAACGAATGCCCAAAACGTCTGGGAGGGCCGGCAATAAATGATTGGCATGGTTTTAGTGACCCATGGCCGGTTGGCGGATGAGTTCATCGCCGCCACGGAACATGTGGTGGGCCCGCAAGAGGCCATCCGCGCTGTCAGTATTGGCCCGGATGATGATATGGAACAGCGCCGCAAGGAGATCGTGCAGGCGGTGGACGATGTGGATACAGGCAACGGGGTCATTTTGTTGACCGACATGTTCGGCGGCACACCGTCTAATCTGGCCATATCCCTTTTGGACCGCGCCAATGTGGAGGTCATCGCGGGCATGAACCTGCCCATGCTGATCAAACTGGTCAAGGTGCGCCAGGAGAACGATTTGCAGGGCGCCGTGGCCAAGGCTCAGGAATCGGGCCGCAAATACATCAATGTCGCGTCCATATTATTGCAGGGCGACAAGTGAGCAGCGCTACGGTTTACCGAATCCTGCCCATCATCAACCAGCGCGGCCTGCACGCCCGTGCCGCGGCCAAATTTGTCAATTGCGCGGAACGTTTCGAAGCCGAGATTTTCGTGACCCGGCAGGGTATTGAAGTGCCGGGCCGCTCCATCATGGGTCTTATGATGCTGGCGGCGGCGCCTGGCACCGAGATAGAGGTCCGCGCCACCGGCGCCGATGCCGCCGAGGCCATCGCCGCCCTGGCCGCACTGACCGAGAATAAATTCGACGAAGACTGACATCTTTCCGTTTGCTACGGAAACGCCTAGCCAGCCCCCTCCCGGTCACCCTCAGGATCATACCAATTACGCGGCCGAGAGCAGCCGGGTAGGTCAATCTCGAAAATGGTCTATTCCTTGGGCGAGCGCTTGGCCAGGATACGTTGCAGGGTGCGCCGGTGCATGTTCAGCTGGCGGGCGGTCTCGGAAACGTTGCGGTTGCACAATTCATAAACCCGCTGAATATGCTCCCAGCGCACGCGGTCCGCGGACATCGGCCGTTCGGGCGGAGCCGGGTTTTCGCTATCACCGGCCAGTAGTGCGGCTTCGATCGCATCGGCATCCGCCGGTTTGGATAGATAATCGACGGCGCCGAGCTTTACCGCCGCCACGGCGGTCGCGATATTGCCATAGCCGGTCAGCATGATAATGCGGCCATTTGGACGGACCTCGCGCAAAACACCGACCACATCCAGCCCGCTGCCGTCTTCCAGGCGAAGGTCGATCACCGCATAGGCCGGAGTATGCTCGCGGGCCTGGGCGATGGCATCCCGCACCGAGCCAGCGGTAACCACGGCGAAGCCACGTCGTTCCATTGCCACGGCCAAACGCTGCAGCCAAACCTGATCGTCATCGACCAATAGCAGGGACCGTGTCGTATCCAGCCCAGCCTCTCCAGCCCCATCGCCTTGCATCGTCAATATTCCCCTTGGCTCGCCTGTTGTAATCGCCTGCCCGCTTCAGTACCGAAGCCGGAATCATTTTCGGCTAGGTCTATTATGTGCCTTGGCCAGCGAATGACAACCGTTGCACCCATGCCCTGCCGCCGGTTAAAGAAATGCAGGTGCGCGCCAGTTCGCTCCAACAGGGTTTTCGAGATGAAAACGCCCAGTCCCATGCGGCCGCTGCCGGGTCGTGTGGAGATATAGGGATCGCCCAGCAAACCAAGAATATTCGCCGCGAACCCGGGGCCGTCGTCACTGATCGATAGCTCCACCTGGTCCTCGTCCCAGGTGAATTCGAGATTGACCTGGGTGCGCGCGAATTCCGTGGCGTTTTCAATCAGATTGCCAAGACCCTGGACCAACTCCGGGCTGCGTTTGATCAAGGGTGGATCGATACTGGCCTTGGCGGTGACCAATACGGTGGTATCGGCAACGCCATAGCGCGCCGCCATATCCGTTACCAAGGCGCCAAATGTCATTTTCGACACCGCCGGATCAGCGCCGGCGGAAGGATCGCGGGCCAGGCTGGCCAGGATTTCCCGGCAGCGCGCGACCTCGCCATTTAGAATCTCCAGATCCGCATGGGCCTCGCTGTCCGGGGTCTGTGTATGCAATAATTCCTTGGTGATCAAAGCTATGGTGCCCAACGGAGTGCCCAGTTCATGAGCCGCCGCCGCCGCCAGACTACCCAGGGCGGATAATTCCCGTTCTTGCGACAGATGGGCCTGGGTCGCGGCCAAGGCATCGGCCATGCGTCGGGTTTCTTCAGCCACCCGCCAGGCGTAAAACATCAAGAAGAGCGTGCCCAACGCCAGCGAAACCCAAATCGCGGCGGCATAGATTTGCGGCAGCTCAAATCCCGGCGCGGGCCAGGGCAGGGGTAGATGGAACAGCGCCAACAGCGAGACGCAAAACAGCGCCAAAAGACCAAGCAGGATGGTACTGCGTAAACTGAGGATGGTGGCCGAGATGGTCACCGGCACCAGAAACAGCAAGGCGAAAGGGTTATCCAGACCGCCGGTGAGGTAGAGCAGCGCCGCCAACTGTAGGATGTCAAACGCGAGATAGGTCGCGGCGGCTCTATCATGATGCCATTCGCTCAGCCCATGGCGCGCCAAGATCCACAGATTGACCGCCGCCGAAGCGGCAATGGTCACCATCGCCGGGAACATGGGCAAGTCGTAGGCCAACAATTTGTCGACCACCAGCAGCGCCGCCAACTGGCCAAATATGGCCAGCCACCTGATCAACAACAACGTGCGCACCCGTACCCGCCCCATGGCCGGACGCGGCAGGCCGGGTGGCTTAATTCGATTGCTCATCATCATGGCGCGCATCATAGGCTAAATAGTTGCCGCCCGGCACAGAGACTTCTGCTGGAAGCCCTTAGTGCGCGGACGCGCCTGCCTTAAGAATGAACCTGCGGTCACAATATGGGCATTCAACCCAGCTTTTCGTGCCCATGTTCAGATAAACCGTCGGGTGGCCCATGGCGGCGTCGCCGCCTCCATCGCAGCGGACAGTGGCATCATCGACTTCAATTGTTTCCGGCGCTTCATTGGCCATGACGTTTTCCATTTGCTAAACAAATCTTCCTTTACGGCCCTGCCCCGCCGAGGAACAGGCCTCGTGGTCAGGGGGAGCGGGTGTGCCCGGGGTGATCCCGGCGGCATTGAAAATGCTCCATGCGGATGATACCCATTGCAGCCCGACAATCAACAGGCGCGCCATGGCCCAAACACCCTCCTTTACTGCTCCCTCGCCGGAGCCACTGCCCGATTTGGCCATCAAAACCCGCGGTCTGGCTAAGACCTATCGCGGTCGCAAGGTGGTCGAGGCCTTGCGCGGCATTGACCTGGACATTCCCCGGGGCGCGATTGTCGGCCTGTTGGGTCCGAATGGTGCGGGCAAGTCCACCTTTATCAATATTCTGGCCGGACTGGTGATAAAGAGCGGGGGCGAGGTGGGAATTTGGAATTTCGATATTGACCGTGACGGTCGCCAGGCGCGCAGTGCCATTGGCGTAGTGCCGCAGGAAATCAATATCGACGCCTTCTTCACGCCGCGCGAATTGCTGGAATTTCAAGCCGGCCTGTACGGCGTACCGCCCGCGGAGCGGCGCACAGACGAAATTCTCGCGGCCATGCATTTGAGCGCCCTGGCGGACCGGCCGTCGCGCAGCCTTTCGGGCGGGATGCGGCGGCGGGTTCTGGTTGGCAAGGCGATGGTGCACAGTCCGCCAATCCTGGTTCTGGACGAGCCCACGGCAGGTGTCGACGTGGAACTGCGGCAACAATTATGGGACCATATTCGCGCCCTGAACCGGGCCGGGGTTACCATTATGCTGACCACCCATTATTTGGAAGAGGCGCAACAGCTCTGCGATTCCATTGCCATCATCCATCACGGCGAACTGGTTGCCCATGACAGCACGGAACAGCTGATCCAACGCCTGGACCGCAAGGAACTGACCCTCCTGCTGGCCGAGGACCTGGCCGCTCCGCCGGCGGAGTTGGCAGCTTTTGATTGCCGGTTGCGGCCACCCCGGCGCCTGTCCATTCGCTACCGGCCCTCAGAAGCCGGGATTGAGGAAATCCTCGCCGCCGTCCATCAGGCGGGACTGGTTATTGCCGATCTGACCACGGAAGAGGGCGATCTGGAGGATATTTTCCTGGCTCTGACCTCCGGCACGGAGCCTGCGGCGTAGATCAGAGGCAGCAAGCCGGACGCATGAGGGGCCAATACTTCATTGGGTGCATGAACTTTAAGCGGATCGGCAAACGCGCCCTTGCGATACGGCACAAAATCCCCTAGCTTGCGCCCGTTCCGGACAAATGCCGTCTGGACACTTTGGCACCCGTAGCTCAGCTGGATAGAGCGCTGCCCTCCGAAGGCAGAGGTCACAGGTTCGAATCCTGTCGGGTGCGCCAATCTTTTCAACGACTTAGCTCTATTTCGACATAGCCCCAAAAGGGCCTTTGTCCGCTGTATGTCCGCGTTACGCGGATATTTGACCTGTTCTCATGGCTATCCCCAGCCCGGTTGCACGGGGGATTTTCGCCATGGATAGGCGTCTTTCCGGCAGAACGGTTTCGATCACCATCGACCTGCCCATTGAGCTGGCTGAATACCTTGCAGAAGACGGCATGCAACTGATTGCCACCGTTCAGCATGCCGTCAGAAAATTCAAAAGAAACCCGCCCCCAGACCTGGCCGCGATTGCGAAGGCCGAGAGGGAGGAGAAACTACACGACGCAATCGACCGCCTCATTCGAACCGGACGCCAAGGCGCAAGACATCTCCGCCAGATTGAGGCGATGGCGTTTTCGAATGGCGAGGAACGACCTAAAGGCGCGGACTATCAAATCTGGAAACGCGTGGCTCTGCGCGACATCGCCTTCCGGCTTGGGATCACCTTCGAATATCTCGACCTTGCGATACGGCGATTTCGTAGCTACCAGGCTCCCCGGATCAAGGCGCGGCGACTTAGGGAAGTCGTTCGCCATGCCCGGCTTGGACGTTCGAATGGCGAGATTGGTGCGATCTACGGCATTTCACCGGGCAGGGTATCCAGACTGATCGGCGATGCCATCGGGCGGACACGCGGGAAGTCCAAACCGGGTGCCGCTCAATGAGCACACCTGGTAAAAGCAACGTAACGGGCACTGAAGGGCGCAGGGGCCGCCACTTGGATGCCCCGACAAGTTTCGCCCGCAGGGGGGTAATGGCCCCTGCGGGACTTTGGGAGCGCGGTCCCGAGGCCTCAGGTATCAGCCTGCCCTCGGGCCGCTCTTTCTCCCTCTCCGAAGCTGCCGCGCCCC
>Ga0233428_1004011_pt1 | contig 11801 bp, 11 predicted proteins | sample SI_118_April2016_4_FD_179890 | JGI IMG/M metagenome (GOLD analysis project Ga0233428, IMG submission 179890) | Seawater microbial communities from Saanich Inlet, British Columbia, Canada - SI_118_April2016_120_MG | ecosystem: Environmental > Aquatic > Marine > Inlet | place: Canada: British... | reverse complement strand
TATGATTAACATTCACGGCTTCCATGATTTATTCGTGACCCTGCAAACCTCCGATAGCGCGGCAGGCAAACCCAGTCCAGAAATGCTGCATAACGCGATGCGGGATACCGGCGTCGAGGCAGATTTTGTTTTCATGGTCGGCGATACCACTTATGATATGAGCATGGCGGTTAATGCCGGAACCAAAGCAATCGGTGTAAGCTGGGGCTATCATGAAGCAGATGAACTGCTCGAAGCCGGGGCGGAAGTTGTCGTCCATAGCTACAATGAATTATTTGCTGTTCTTGAGGAAATGACTGAAATTTAGGCTGCCTCTATCAGGGGTAGGCCCCATCAGGAGAGCGTTATGAAAACTGTATTTCGTATATTTATTGGGCTTTTCATCCTTGTTATAGCCGCAGGTGCTGCTGGCGTTGCTATTTTGATGACAACCAGCCCCGAAGAAATTCGAGATTTTGTTGCGGGCCAAGTGAAGGAAGCCACAGGTCGTGAACTTGCCATTAAGGGCAAGCTTGATTTGGGGATTTCTTTGGTGCCGAGCTTGGTGATGAATGATGTTACTTTCGCCAATGCAAAATGGGCCTCAAGTCCAAACATGCTTTCCCTCAAAAGATTAGAAGCTGGTTTAGAGTTGATGCCGTTGTTGCAAGGCGACATTCGTCTGACGCAAATTGTTTTAATTGAGCCTAACATTAATCTGGAAACCAATGCCAAAGGGCAGGGCAGTTGGGTATTTGAGGATGCGACTAAGCCAGAAGCAAAAAAAGATGAAAGCAGCGGCTCGGCGACACTCCCTATTCTTAATCGGCTGCTGATTGAAAAGGGTAAATTCACCTTTAAAGATGGCCAGAAGAGTGAGACTCTTTCGCTGGCGCTCGACAAGGTCAAGATCGATGCCGCGGGACCAAGTGGTTCAACGCTCATAGAGTTGAAGGGCGGTTATAACGGTACGCCCTTCGAGTTAACCGGCGGCATTGCATCGCTCTATCGATTGGTCGATGACCCGTCCAGCTATTCAATTGATCTAACCGCGAAAGCGTTGGCGGCGTCCGTCCATTTAAAAGGCAAAATTGACCGTCCATTGAGCGAGCAGAAGCTGGATATCCGAACCACTGTAATTGGTGCTGACATCAGTAATACAGTTGCCCTAGCGGCCAAGTTGGTGCCGCAATTGGGCGATCTTAAATTACCCAAGCTTGGTGCGTTAAATGCATCTTTGCGGGTTCAAGGCACGCCGGCGGCGATTAGTTTGAGCGATCTTAAATACGCTGTTGGTCCAACGGGTAGTCTGGAAGTTTCGGGCGGCGGTAAAATCACTGGTCTGCCGGCAAAACCGGTTTACGCGGTTAGTTTTGCTGTCAAAGGAAATGACCTCAGTCAGTTCTCCAATATTGCGGGCATGAAATTGCCAAAAGCGCCGCCTTACGAAATAGCTGGTATCTTTCGCAATCCACGCGGCGATTATGCGGTTGATAATTTTAAGATGAAATTGGGCGGCACTGACGTTAGCGGGAATGTCCTAGCATCACTTAAATCCAAAACGCCTAACATCACAGTGGCGCTTACATCCAACAATCTTGATTTAGCGGACATCCTGGCAGCGGCCCCACAATCTGATGCGCCTAAGGAGGCAGTAAAAAAAGATGATGGTCGAGTGTTCCCTAATGATCCCCTACCAGTCGATGGCTTAAAATCTGCTACTGTAAATTTAAAATTCTTAGGTAAAAAAGTAATCCTTAATGGAGCTCCGCTTACGGATCTAAGCCTGGGTCTCGCGCTTAAAGGCGGCAAGTTGACCCTGGATCCATTCCAAGCTGAATTTGCCAAGGGCAAGATGATTGGTGTCATCATTTTGGATGGATCGAGAACACGCCCAAGTCTCTTAATAGATTTCAAAGCAAAGGGAACGGATGTTGGCAAGTTGCTCAAAGATATGGACGTAACGGATATGCTTACCGGCGCTGCGGATACGACGATTACTTTAAAAGGCTCCGGAGGTTCGGTGCGTCAAATTATGGCTGGGCTCAACGGCAAGACCGAAATCATTATGAAGGATGGTACCGTTGCAACTAAATATCTAGATCTAATAGCGGCAGATTTGGTCAAGACGGTGATGCCGGGTGGGGCCGACACAACAAAAATCAATTGCCTGGTTAATCGCTTTAATATCAAGCAAGGCATCGCGACGAACACAGCAATGGTGTTTGATACTGAGAAAATGACGATTAGTGGCGGTGGTAAAATTGATCTTCGCTCTGAGAAACTTGACCTCAAGATCAAGCCAGCTCCAAAAGACGCTAGTTTGGTAAGCATGGCTGTGCCAATCGATGTTGGTGGCACCTTAAAATCGCCAAGCGCACTTCCGAGCACGACAGCAGTTTTAAAAGGTATTGCCGGTTTGGCTTTGGGACCAGTTGGTTTGCTCGCTCTAACCGTGAGCGCGGGTTCAAGTGATAAAAATCCCTGTCTTGCAGCACTGAATAAACCCAAGGCAAAGACCGCTGCGCAAAAAGCACCGCCGCCGCAAAAATCCAGTAATCCTGTCAACAGTGTTACCGATGCCATTGGTGGCGGCCTAAAATCGTTATTTGGTGGGAAGTAATAGAGAGTTGATAAATGGCTGAATGGTCCGGGGCAAAACGTTTCTACAAAGCGGCAACCGTAATCGAGGGAACAGCGGGACTTCACGTTGTCGCGCTTGATGGGCGGTCGGTGAAAACACCTGCCGGTGCCGAACTGGGTGTTGAAAGTCAGGCTTTGGCAGTGGCGATGGCGGCCGAGTGGGAGGCACAGGAAGAGACGATCGATCCGCATTCGATGCCGTTGTGTAAGCTTTCGGCAACCACGCTGGATCGTTTGAAAGTCCGGCGCGACGAGGTGATTGGGATAACGCTCAAAATTGCGGAAACCGATTTGCTGTGTTACCGCGCAGAAGAGCCAGAAGATTTGGTCGCTCGGCAACAGGATTCCTGGCAACCGGAGCTCGATTGGGCAAAGCAGGAGCTCAATGCTGAGCTTGCTGTGACAACCGGTGTGTTGCCGATTAATCAGCCCGAAAGTGCCCTCATCGCGCTGCAAACCGCTTTAGCCGAGCTCGATGACTATCATTTAATGGGCGTGACCAATGCCGCTGCGGCAGCTGGCTCCCTGATTCTCGCTTTCAGCATGTTCCGTGGTCGCATAGATGCGGATGCTATGTTCGAAAAATCGGTCCTTGAAGAAAAGCATCAAATGGAGCTTTGGGGTGAGGATTATGAAGCTCTGGAGCGCCATGACCGAATTCGAGCTGATATTCAGGACTCGGCCCGTTTCTTGAAGCTGCTGGAAACATGAACAAGAATCGGTTAATAGTGAAAACGCATAAGAATTATTGGGGCTGACATATGTTTGAAATCATTCGGCAATTGGAAGAACGGCGCGCCCGGGCGCGTACAGGTGGCGGCAAAAAACGCGTCGATGCTCAGCATAAGCGCGGCAAACTTTCGGCCCGTGAGCGTATTGACCTCCTGCTTGACCCGGACACCTTCGAAGAATGGGACATGTTCGTCGAACACCGCTCAACTGATTTTGGTATGGAAGAAAATACTGTTCCGGGTGACGGCGTTGTCACTGGCTATGGCACGATTAATGGCCGCACGGTGTTTGTCTATAGTCAGGACTTTACGGTGTTTGGCGGCTCACTTTCAGAGACCCATGCCGAGAAAATCTGCAAAATTATGGACCAGGCGATGAAGGTTGGTGCGCCGGTAATCGGATTTAATGATTCTGGTGGTGCGCGCATCCAGGAAGGTGTCTCAGCACTCGCGGGCTACGCCGAAGTATTTGCTCGCAATGTCATGGCATCCGGCGTAATCCCACAAATCTCATCGATCATGGGGCCTTGTGCCGGCGGCGCTGTCTACTCCCCCGCGGTCACCGATTTTACGTTCATGGTGAAAGACACATCTTACATGTTTGTTACCGGACCAGATGTTGTGAAAACCGTCACGCATGAGGAAGTAACCCAGGAAGAACTCGGTGGTGCGATGACGCATACCAGCAAGTCTGGCGTCGCTGATCTGGCGTTTGAGAATGATGTTGATGCGATAGAGCAACTGCGCCGGTTTATGGATTTCCTGCCGTCTAACAACAAAGAATATTCACCGATCCGTCCAACCGATGATCCGGCAGATCGCCAAGAGCCATCTTTGGATACCTTGGTGCCGGACAATCCCAACGAATCATATGATGTGATAGAACTCATCACCAAACTGGTGGATGAGGGGGACTTTTTCGAGTTAAAGCCCTTTTTCGCCGCCAATATAGTGACGGGTTTTGGCCGAATTGAAGGCTCTACGGTGGGCATCATTGCCAACCAGCCCAAAATACTAGCCGGCTGCCTCGATATTGATGCCTCGGTTAAGTCTGCCCGATTTATCCGCTTTTGCGACTGCTTCAATATTCCGATTGTTTTACTGGTTGATGTACCTGGATTTTTGCCCGGCACAGCGCAGGAATATGGCGGCCTGATCCGCCACGGCGCGAAGCTGCTTTATGCTTTTGCCGAGGCGACGGTGCCAAAAGTAACGCTGATTACCCGCAAAGCTTATGGTGGTGCCTATATTGTTATGGGCTCCAAGCACCTCAAAGGTGATGTCAACTTTGCCTGGCCAAGCGCCGAAATTGCGGTGATGGGCTCGAAAGGCGCTGTCGAGATTATTTTCCGTGCCGATCTGGATGATGAAGAGAAAATTGCCGCGCGTGAAAAGGACTATCAAGACCAGTTTGCCAATCCGTTCCGTATGGGTGCGCGGGGCTATATTGATGACGTGATCATGCCGCATAATACACGCTGGCGTATTGCGCGATCCTTGCGGATGCTCAAAACCAAGAAGATGGAAAATCCCTGGAAGAAGCATGGGAATATTCCGCTTTGATTAAGTTTGTCGCGGTATTGCTGTTAGTGGGGGTAATGGTGCCCGCCTCAGGTGAGGCGGCTGATCGTCATGCTGGGTATTATTATCCGGCTCCAAAAAAGACGGAAAACTATCGCGCCCGAGCACGAATATTGCCGAAGGCAAATCGGGCCACCCGGTTGGATTTCGTTAACAAAATGACGCTTGAGACATTGAAAAAACCCTATCCACCGCAATATGCAATTTTCGCCAAAGGTTTAAACGCCGAGAAATTGATTATTGTCAGCAATGTTAAGGGTCAGCTCGACACGATCTATCGGGTGCGGGCATTGCTCGCGACAATGACGGCAGTTGCCCGGAAATCAGCCTTATTTAAAGAATTCAAAGTCGAGACTATTCTAACTTTCTTTGATTTGGGCAAGATGATGGGGTTTAAACAAATCACCGTCAGTGATGGTGAGAAATTTACCCATCAGGTATTTTTGAAATAATCGAGAAATTCGGGTGAGCCATGAATTTTATGCAAAAAACTTATCGACCTGAAACCGACGTGAGCAGTTATCATGTTCATCTTTATTATGATGGCTCGACCAAACAACATGCGGCAAATTTGCGCCGGGAAATGGATAAGCGTTTTGGCAAGCAGGTTACCATTGGCCGGTGGCGAGACAAGGCACCGCAAGGACCGCATCCGGTATCGCATTTTCAAGTCGATTTCCCAACTGAGTTATTCAATGTCTTGGTGCCGTTTCTGGCCCTCAACCGTGGCAATCTTCACATCCTGCTTCATCCAAATACCGGTAACGGCTATGAGGATCATACTCAGAATGTCATGTGGATTGGACCCAGCATTCCACTGAGCGAAGCATGGATGAAGCGCAATGAAGAACGTTTACAAAAGGCCGCTGAAGAAATGGTGGCCGACAATAAGTCGTAAGGAATAGTTTTATGAAATTATATGCCCGCCCAGCGTCCCCTTTTGTGCGCAAAGTCCGCGTTATGGCCCGAGAGATTGGGATCGATAATCAAATCGACGAAATTATGTTAAAGTCTCCTGACGAGATGATGTCTGAGATGCCGAAGCATAATCCGCTTGGTAAAATTCCCGCTTTGATCCTGGATGATGGAACAACACTCTATGATTCGAGGGTTATCTGTGAGTATTTGGATACGCGGCATGATGGACCTAAGTTTTTTCCCGCAGATTCCGCTGAACGCTGGCAAACGCTTTTACTTCAAGCTCTCGCCGATGGCATTGGTGAGGCGGTTATCATTGCGTCCATGAATAAATTTATGCGGCCGGATGAGTTCATCTATGAGCCTGCAGTCGATTTTCAATTAGAAAAAGTCGAGCGAAGCTTAGCCGATATTGAAAATGGAATTGAAATTCTGCACGGGGCTCTCACCATTGGGCCTTTGTCTGTTGCTTGTGCGATTGGCTATACCAATTTCCGGTTTCCAGATCTTGGTTGGCAGGAGAGAAATCCAAAACTTAGCGCCTGGTTTGAAAGTTGTTGTGAGCGACCCGCCATGCAAGCCACTCATTTTGACATGTCGGCTAAGTGATAAAATCGTTTAGGCATTTACGGCAATAGGAATGTCGTTTGTTTTAATTGGCGCGTATGTCGTTGTTAAAAAAACGTGAATGATTTTGACTAAACTAAAAATGGCGAAACAAATCGCTGCGGGTTAAGCTCTTTCCATGGCAAAAATATTCCTTATCGCCTTGCTGTTGGTTGCTCTCACGACGTCTTCCCAGGCTGCTGATATTGAAGTTGATTTAGAGTTGGTTCTGCTCGTCGATGTCTCTTCGAGTGTCGATTCTGTGGAATCCCGCCTGCAACGCAAAGGGTATGTTGATGCGGTTATTGCGCCCTCAGTTTTGGCTGCCATCCAAAAAGGTCGGCTTGGCAGAATTGCTGTCACCTATATTGAGTGGGCCGGTGCCAACAATCAGTCAATTGTTGCGCCTTGGACGGTCATTGAGGATTTTGCCAGCGCCTTTGCCTTTTCCACTCTTGTTGAAGCCGCGCCGCGGTCTTTTGGTCATTGGACGTCCATCGGCGGCGCAATTAATTTTGCCATCCCGCAATTTGAAAATAACGGCTTTGTTGCCCCGCGCCGGGCCATCGATATCTCGGCAGATGGTCCCAACAATGATGGACCTGCGCCAAACATCGCCCGCGACAGTGCTATCCAGCAAGGTATTACGATCAATGGTCTGCCGATCGTTAACAATCGTCTGCAAATTTCCGGCATGAAACAAATGACGGATTACGACCACTATTTTGCCGATTGTGTGATCGGCGGGCGTAACGCCTTTATGGTGATTGTCGACGACTATCAAGATTTTGCCCGGGCCATAAAAAAGAAACTGATATTTGAAATCGCCAATCGCATGCCACCAAGCTTTCGCCAATTTGCTCTGAGATCTTATCTGGTAAAAGCTGCCCAGTCTTCCAAGCCAAGTTGTGATTCTGGAATTGACTATCGGCGAGAAGGGCCAGCCAAAGAGCGGCGGGTATATTGAGGCGTTCTATTTACGAGGTGGTTTTCTATCGCCGGGTAAGTCTTTAGGATTTATCACGCCAAGGGGGTGGTTGCCGGGCTTGGCCGGTGGTTTCCCCCAAGGCTGCGCTGGTGATGATGCACTGACGGTGTTTGGAAAAATAGAGCGCGCGTGTTTGCGTTCCGCCAAATCGACGACATTTGGATTGTCTGGACCAAACCGGCCAAAGCCATCGAGCAGCGGAACGGTCTTTAGTCGAAACGGGACAACCAAAATCATACCAGCCAAAAAGCCTCCGATATGGGCCCACCACGCCGTGCCATCATCACTATTGAGGCTCAGAAATTGCAGGCCGATCCAACCACCGAGCACCACGATTGCCGGCAGGCGAAGCGGGATAATATTCATGAACAGCACAAGCACGCGGGCCTTTGGGTGCAATACGAGATAGGCACCCAGTACGCCGGAGATTGCGCCACTGGCGCCAATCAGAGGGGCTTGTGAACTTGCTTCCATGATAGCGTGTGAGAATGTCGCGAAGATGCCGCAAATGACATAAAAGGTAAGATAGCGAAGATGGCCCATCGCGTCTTCTACATTGTCGCCAAAAACCCACAAAAACAGCATGTTAAAAATCAAATGCATCCAGCCGCCATGCAAAAACAAGCTGGTGACCATGGTAAATGTTTCCGGGATTAAAATAAGATCTGGGCTCAGGTCTCTGGTGCCAAACAGAACAGCTGGAATGGTGCCCAGGCCGAAAATGTAGCGACCCTGTTCCGCGCCAAGTGACAATTGCCAAAGGAAAACAGCCACGCAAGCGACGATCAGCGTCACGGTGACATACTGAAAACTAATATAGGTTATCGTGTTGTCATCTTTGAGCGGCAATAATGCCATCGAGAATCCTAACTATAGCACCCGGCCAGTCGGGCACGCATTTTCACCAAGGCTAATATGGCATCTATCGTCGGCGTCGGCGTGTCGGTCAATTGCCCCATTTCGGAAACCGCGCCAACCAGGGCGTCAATCTCCATCGGACGGCCGCGCTCTAAATCTTGCAGCATAGAGGTTTTGTGGGCACCGACCGCCATGCCGCCATCAATTCGTTTATCGACAGCGATTGGGAATTTGACGCCCAGTTTTTCACCGACAGCCTGCGCCTCAACCATCATATCCCGAATGACGGCGCGGGTATCGGGCTCTTGGCACATAGCTTCCAAGGTCGCACCCGTTAACGCGCTGATCGGATTGAAGCTCAGATTACCCCACAGTTTGACCCAGAGCTCGTCTCTAATACGGGGCCGGATAGGGGCTCTAAAGCCGGCACTGGACAATTCTGCCGCCAAGGTTTGCACACGCTCGGTTTTCTCACCGCTGGGCTCACCCAGACTGAAACGATTGCCTTCAACATGTTGAATCACGCCGGGCTCGGGCACTTCAGCGGCCGGGTATACAACACAGCCAATAATACGCTCCGGCCCGATTTTGTCCCACTGGCCATTGCCGGGATCAATGCTGTCCAGGCGTTTGTCGGTATAGTCGCCCTCTAGTTGATAGAAGTACCACCACGGCACACCATTGACGCCCCAGACGACAGCCGTGTCTGGACCAATCAACGGTTGGATGGCATCGACGATGCCCGGCACGGAATGCGCTTTAAGGGTTATGAAGATATAATCCTGCGGCCCAGCCTTGGTAGGATCGTCGGTCGCAAACGGTTTAGCGATCCGCGTCTCGCCCTCACTGATCAAAGTGAGGCCGTTGGATTGCATGGCTTCGAGATGAGGTCCCCGCGCGATCAGTGTAACGTCGCTTCCGGCCAAGGACATTTCGGCTCCTAAAAGCCCACCAATCGCACCCGCACCATAAATGCAAATTTTTGCCATAAGCCGAGCTTAAACCAGACCGAGTTTTTCGGCGAGTCCGATGCGTTGCAACTTACCCGTTGCGCCTTTTGGAATTTCATCCATGAAAATAATCTTCTTTGGTACCTTAAAGTCAGCCAAGCGGGTGCCGGCAAATTCGCGAATTTCTTTTTCTTCTGCGCTCTCACCATCGCGCAAAACAACAACTGCTGCGACTTCTTCGCCGAGTTTGTCATGCGGCATGGCAAAGGTAACCACTTGCTGTACAGCAGGGTGATCCATCAAGATTTCATCAACCTCACGCGGTGAAATCTTCTCGCCGCCTCGGTTGATGATTTCCTTCAAACGTCCGGTTAGGCTGATATAGCCCTCAGCATCGATGACGCCCTGATCGCCGGTGCGGAACCAGCCATCGGTGAAGGCCTCGGCATTGGCCTCGGGGTTGGCTTCATAAGCGGTGAAGACATTCGGGCCTTTGATGACGATTTCACCTATGTCGCCGGATGGCAGCAGCGTGCCGCTGTCGTTGGCCATAATGGCGACTTCTGGTCCGGCGGCGATGCCGACACTGCCGGGCTTGCGGGGGGCATCGGGTAGTGGATTACTCGCCATTTGATGCGCGGCTTCGGTCATGCCATAGGCTTCGATGACCGGGCAGCCAAACGCCTCTTCGAGTTCAGCCATCACTTGCGGTGGCAGCGAGGCAGACGATGAGCGAACCAGACGGATTTTGGCGTTATCAATGATTTCCTGATTGCGCCCGGCCCGGGTTAAAATAACCTGATGCATGGTCGGCACGGCGGTGTACCAAGTTGGCCCGGCTTCGGCGACCCAGGAGAAAAAGCTTAGCGCATTAAAGCCGGGCGAACAGAAGATCGAAGCGCCTGCGCGCACAGATGACATCATTGCAGCAATCAGTCCATGGATATGAAAAAGCGGCATGATGTTGAGGCATCTGTCTTCCGGTTGCAGCCTGAGCGCCGCCTTAATGTGTTCCGCAGAGGCGCAAAGATTGGCTTGTGTAAGCGGCACAATCTTGGGGCGGGACGTGGTGCCGGAGGTGTGGAGCACCAGACCGCCGTCTTCCGCTTCACCATACCCGCCATTGGCAGTTGGCTCACCGGAGGCGTCACCAACAAAAGAGAATGTGCCAGCCGGGTCGGTTTCCGCCCATTCGATTTCGAGTACCGGAATATTGCGTTGCTTGGCGACGGCGAGTGCGGGTGAGGAACTGCCTTTTTCAACCATGAGCGCTTTGGCATTCAAGTCAGATAGGTAAAAATCAAACTCTTGTTCGGTATATCCCGGATTAAGCGGGGCTGTCGTCGCACCTGCGGCGATCGATAGAAAAGCACTCGCCATCTCAGGTCCATTAGGCAAAACAATGGCGATGCGGTCATTGCGTCCAATGCCGCGCGCATTTAGTCCTGAGATTGTAGCTTCGACATGATCAAGCAATCCACCATAGGTGAGGTAAGGACGCCCAGGTGCACCCAAAACATTTGCATCCGCTGCGCCAGATCGAATGATCTCAATTACCGTATTCGCCATTTGTATTTTATTCCCCGATTGAAATTTACTGAATTTATGGCGGCAAATTAGCATGAAAATATACCCACGGCGAACAACATTTGGTGACATTTGAGAGGTTCTATTAACAAGGAAAATAAATACTGATTTTGCGCTTATTTTAGTAATTTGTTGACAAATTCACTATATATTGTGCAATAATGTTTTAAATAGACAATATGTTGGGTGCCAGGGATAGAGCCGTAGGGGGTGTGAAAGCCATGGTTTCTATCACGTCAAGACGTTACGAGGTGCGTTTGAGGTCCAAATTGTCTGACCTCTGCCTTACTTTTGGTATAATTTCTTTCCTTACATTTGCGACCCTATTTTCAACTACAGCGCCCGTTAAAGCTCAGGCTAAATGTGGTGATCGGAACTCTATCGTCAATATATTGGGCGAGCGTTATGCCGAAAAACCGGTGGCTACGGGAATGACGATGGGCGGCGGTGTGATTGAGGTCTTTGCTGCCAATGATGGCAGTTGGACCATGATTGTCACAATGCCTACCGGGCATGCTTGTTTCATGGCTGCCGGTGAGGGTTGGGAAAGTTTTCAAGAGCTTGCTCAGGGTGCTAAAATTTGAGCTAAGTTTAAGGAGTTGCGAATTTCTCCTAAGCGTTTGATTTTCTTGAATAAGCGCTAAAAATTGCTATTGTCTGCTACAAAGCAGGCGGAAATAGCAGTAAATGAATAAAAAAATCAAAATCACCTGGGATTTCAGGAAGTGGATTTTAGCAGCGATTGCCCCGGTGTTTGCTGTGGTAATCGCGACGTCGCTTGGTGTTTCGCCAGCCAATGCAGCCACGACCATCTACAATATGGACAGGATGCTCAATGAGCAGCATCCCTTTGCCCAAACCCAGCCTAGGGCCCCTGCGGTCGCGCCGGTCGTTCAGCCGCGCCAAGCTCCAACTCCGTCAGCTCCTGATAGAGAAGACAATGATCTTGATCTCGATGAT
>Ga0233428_1004008_pt1 | contig 11807 bp, 11 predicted proteins | sample SI_118_April2016_4_FD_179890 | JGI IMG/M metagenome (GOLD analysis project Ga0233428, IMG submission 179890) | Seawater microbial communities from Saanich Inlet, British Columbia, Canada - SI_118_April2016_120_MG | ecosystem: Environmental > Aquatic > Marine > Inlet | place: Canada: British... | reverse complement strand
TGGTTATATCCCCAACCGGGAAAGAGAAATCCCGATTTTCTCCGCTCATCCAGCGGAAAACTGTACCGGCTGCTATAGAAGATGGGAACGTCATGGAAGCGCACAACTGCATTGGTCGCACTGCCCCACCCCTCCAGCTCATTGAGCTCAACCTGCTCCGCCTCCAGCTCCCAGCCCCGGCTTTTCTCTTCACAGGTGGTGTAGGTCGCCTGGTGATAGCGGTTGATATAGGGACCATCCATCTCGATCTGCTGGGCATTCCCCTGTGCACGGCTCCCCTCCATCAGATAGTGAGCCTGATCGATCGTGGCCTGCTCGGTCTTGGTGTTGAAGTGGGCCCGCTCCCCCTGAAGCTGAAGCCCTTTCTGTTGATAACGGAGATTTCCCTCCACATCCAGCGTACCGGCACTATGGTTATAGAGAAGCCGGTCAGAGCGCAGAGATTGATCTGCCCGCTCCATTTTGACATTCCCCTGATAAATAAACTGGTTTTTCCCCTGAATCTCCACCGCATCGGCATCAATGGAAAGTGGTGCCTGTTCCCGCTCTACCGTAGGCATCCACTGCGTCTGCCCAGCAGAGGCTTGTGGACAGGATGTCGCCTCTGCATGTGCCTGAGCAGAGATTGCATAGGCCAGTATAGAGACAATAAGAGCGGTTCTGTTACAGAGTGGGTTATTCAACGGTTTACTCTTTTTCATCTTGGGCGGTTATTGATCAACGGATTATACCTCGCTCCAAGGGTAAAAGGCACCCCATAATAACAGCAGCAGCGGCGGTTTACAGCAAGTGGTGTCGTCAGTATACTCGCAGTCAGTCAAATTTGACCCCCTGTTGTATAGGACACTCATAAAATCAAAGATTTCCATGCATGGATGGCTCTGGGGTTGGTATAGAGGAAACTGAAGCGATGGATGATCGGTTGGCAGCATTGGAACAGTGGGTATCCGGAGTATTGGGGACGACCAAATATCAGATCGAACCCGCCTCAGCCGATGCCAGTTTTCGCCGCTATTTTCGTATCCAGTTTACCGATCAGGAGCGTACAAAGAGCCGGATTGTGATGGATGCGCCTCCAGGGCAGGAGGATACCGCCCCGTTTATTGCAATTGCCGAGACCCTGCGCAGTTGTGGAGTGAATGCCCCGGAGGTCTATGCAATCGAGCCAACAGAGGGGTTTTTACTGCTCTCTGATCTGGGGCATACCCCCTATCTGATGGTACTGGACAGGGAGTCCGTCAAGCCGCTCTATGAAGATGCCATCCAGACCCTGTTGCAGTTTCAGCTACAGTGGCCGAAGAGTCACAGACTCCCTCCCTATGATCATAAGCTGCTGATGAGTGAGATGGAACTCTTTCCTGTCTGGTATCTACAGCGGCATCTGGGGAAAACCATTTCTGAACCGGAGCAGCAACAGTGGAGACAGCAGTTTGAGCTACTCGCGGCTCAGGCGTTACAGCAGCCACAGGTGGCCGTGCATAGAGACTACCACTCCCGTAACCTGATGGCCCTGGAGTCCGCTAATCCAGGGGTGATCGACTTTCAGGATGCGGTCTGGGGCCCCATCACCTATGATCTGGTCTCGCTCTTGAGGGACTGCTATATCGACTGGCCCAGAAATGAGGTTGAGGCGTGGGCCGCGCACTACTACCAGCGTCTGGTTGAGAAGGGGCAGTCCGGGACGATCAGCTGGGAGCAGTTCCTCCACGGATTTGACTGGATGGGGGTGCAGCGCCACCTCAAGGCGGTGGGGATCTTTGCCCGCCTGAACCATCGTGATGGCAAGCCCGGTTATCTACAGGACATCCCCCGCACCCTGAACTACCTGGTTGAGGTGAGCGGTCGCTACCCCGCGTTAGCACCGCTCCATCAATGGGTGCGTGAGCTAGGATGAAGGCAATGATTCTTGCCGCCGGGCGGGGGGAGCGTATGCGACCACTGACCGACCATACTCCCAAACCACTACTGAAGCTGAATGGAGAGCGGCTAATTGAGTATCACCTCCACGCACTGGCGGCGGCGGGGGTGACTGAGGTGGTCATTAACCACAGCTGGCTGGGGGAACAGTTCCCCATCAAGCTGGGCGATGGCAGCCGTTATGAGCTGAAGATCAGCTATTCAGCAGAGCCACAACAGCCCCTGGAGACAGCCGGGGGGATTGTGCAGGCGTTACCCCTACTGGGAGAAGAGCCCTTTATCGTCGTCAATGGTGACCTCTTTACCGACTACCCCTTCACCCGCTTGATGGGTGAGATGGAGTCAATGGCCCATCTGGTGCTGGTCGATAACCCCCCCCACCATCCAGCGGGGGACTTCCTACTGGAGAATGGACTCATTTGTGGCTATGGAGGAGAACCGGTGGGACCACAGCTGACCTATAGCGGGATTGCCCGTTTCCATCCCCAGTTTTTCAGGGAAGTAACTCCAGGAGCTGCCCCACTGGCCCCCCTACTCTTCTCGGCGGCGGATCAGGGAGCGTTATCCGGGGAGTATTTTCCGGGTCACTGGTCGGATGTGGGGACACCGGAACGGCTGGCTCAACTCTCCGTCAGTAAGCGAGCGAGCTGAGGTCGATATGGGACAGGAGATCAACGCTCAGCACTTCCATAAACGGGATTTCAACCACTTTGAGCAGGCACTACAGGAGGAGACCGCGCTGTTGTCCTCCTGGTTTGAGGAGGGTGTTTTCTCCACAACCGAGGCAATGGTCGGGCTGGAGCTGGAGGCCTGGCTGGTGAACCAGCAGCTGTGCCCGGCTCCATCCAATCAACCTTTTATTACCACCATGAACCATCCGCTGGTGGTGCCGGAGCTGGCCAGTTTCAACATAGAGATCAACAGCACCCCACAGCCACTCTCTGAGGCACCCTATAGCGCACTGACGGAGGAGCTAAATACCCTCTGGGGCAAGGGAGAGCAGGTTGCCTCACGCATGGACAACCATCTCATAATGATAGGTACCCTGCCCACAGCAGAGGAGGATGACCTGATCCTTGCCAATATGAGTGAGCAGCAGCGCTATCGGGCGCTTAATGAGCAGGTATTGCGGATGCGGGGAGGGGCCCCTCTCCGGTTTGAGATTGAGGGTCATGAGTCACTCCAGTTGAGGCGGAGAGATGTGATGATGGAGGCGGCAACCACCTCACTACAGATCCATCTGCAGGTGCCGTTTGAACAGTCGGTCACCGCGTTTAACAGCGCGATTCAGATCTCCGCAGCGATGGTGGCGCTCTGTGCCAATGCCCCCTATCTGTTTGGCCGAGACCTCTGGGAGGATAGTCGAATTCCTCTCTTTGAGCAGGCGGTGAATGTGGAGCCACTGAGCCACCGTCTGGGGGAGGGGCGGGTCAGTTTTGGTACCGGCTATGCCCGCCACTCGCTGCTGGAATTTTTTATCGAGAACCGGGACCACTATCCGGTGATGCTGCCGATCTGTCAGCCGCTCCCAACGGAAGAGCTTCCCAACCTGATGCTCCACAATGGAACCGTGTGGCGCTGGAACCGTCCTCTGGTCGGCTTTGACCAGGCGGGAGCCCCCCACCTCAGAATAGAGCATCGAGTCGCCTCAGCGGGCCCCACCCCAATGGATGTTACGGCCAATACCCTCTTTTTTGTCTGTGTGGTGATGGGGATGGTCGCAAGGCCCGACAGGAGAGCGAAAAACCTCTCCTTTATCGAGGCCAGAAGAAACTTCTACCAAGCCGCCCGTTATGGGATGGAGAGTGAGGTGCGTTGGCAAGGTGGAAAAAGCATCCCTCTTCGAACCCTGCTGCAGCAGGAGTTGATCCCCCTGGCAAGGGTTGGGATAGCGTATCTGGGGCTTGCCCCCAGAGAGTGGCAACCCTGGTTTGAACTGATTGAGGAGCGGGTTCAGCGCGGACAAAATGGCAGCTGCTGGCAGCGACAGTGGGTAGCGCGACATGGCCCCGACTTTTCCGGGTTGATGGGTGAATATCTTGAGCAGCAGTGCTCCGGCAATCCGGTTCATGAGTGGAGTATCTCCGGATAATGAGACGACTAATCACAAAAGAGAGGGTTCCCGATGCCGTGTTGATGCTGGAGGCTCATCAACTGATTGAGCAACTGGAGGGGCCGACCCTGTTCCATCTTCCGGGGCAGCTACCACAACCGCTGTTCGTGAGTGTGCTGCTACATGGCAATGAGACCACCGGCTGGGATGCACTGCGAACCCTGCTGTTACGGTATAGTAAAAAACCGTTGCCACGAGCGCTCTCCTTTCTGATCGGTAATGTGGAGGCCGCTGCACAAGGCGCGCGTCATCTCGACGGACAGCCGGATTACAATCGGGTCTGGGCAGGCGGAGAGGGCAGTGAGCAGCAGATCATGGCCGAGGTGGTTGAACAGATGCGACAGAGAGGGGTATTTGCCAGCATTGATATCCACAATAATACCGGGCGTAATCCACACTATGGCTGTGTTAATCGGCTCGAGCCGACCTATCTACAGTTGGCGGCCCTCTTTAGTCGCACGGTGGTCTACTTCATAAAACCCTCGGAGGTGCAGTCAATGGCCTTCTCTCCACTCTGCCCGGCGATCACCATAGAGTGTGGACAGCCCGGCGATCCGCACGGGGTTGCCCATGTACTGGAGTTCCTGGAGAGCGCGCTCTGCCTGTCAAAAATTCCATCCCACCCGGTTGCCCCCCACGAGATCGACCTGTTTCACACGGTAGCCACGGTGAAGATACCGGATACGATCGAGATCAGTTTTGGGGACTCTGGGGGAGACCTCTGCCTGATCGAGGAGCTGGACCAGCTCAATTTCCGGGAGATAGAGGCCGGTACACGCTTTGGCAAACTCTGCTCAGACCACCTGAAACATCTGGAGGTGTGGAATGAGGCGGGGCAGGATGTCGGAGACCACTTCTTCAGTGTGGAAGAGGGGGCATTGCGTACCCGCAAGGCGGTGATGCCATCCATGCTGACGCGGGATATCGAGGTCATCCGCCAGGACTGCCTCTGTTATCTAATGGAGCGGATGAGCATTCGAGCAGGGAGCTGACATAACATCCATTGTCAGTGCCGCTTCCGGCTATCCACCGCTGTTCGTATCCCGACAGCTCGTGTAACATTCACAGAAATATTGGGAACTTGCGAGAATAACGGATTATGAACCATGCCCTGCGGCGCTCTGCTGTACTGCTGCTTACACTGCTGTCACTCCCCCTGGAGGCCGGTATCTCGCCACTCGCTTTTGGCAACCACAATAATGGTCTGCCTACATTGGCACCCATGCTGGAGCAGGTACTCCCTGCGGTGGTCTCCATCTCTGCCATTCTGGAAAACCCCACAGAGCAACCGGCCCCCGCCACTCAGCCGGTCGATGAGTTCAGCTTCCAGCCCTCTCAAGAGCGCCCCTGGATTCAACACAACCCCTCCGGGCTGGGCTCTGGTGTAATCATCAACCACCAACAGGGGACCATTGTCACCAACCACCACCTGATTGAGGGGGCAAAAGAGATTGAGGTGATCCTGGAGGATGGTCGCCGCTTCAATGCAGAGCCCATCGGCTCGGATAAAGAGACCGATATTGCACTGCTCCGAATCCGCGCCTCCAGTCTGAGCGCAATTCCACTGGGTGACTCCGCAACACTGCGGGTGGGTGACTTTGTGATTGCGGTGGGTAACCCTTTTGGGCTCGGCAACACCGCCACCTCCGGCATTGTCAGTGCGCTGGGACGCTCCAATCTGGGGCTGGAGCGATTTGAGGAGTTTATCCAGACCGACGCCTCGATCAATGTAGGTAACTCCGGGGGGGCACTGGTCAACCTCAAGGGTGAACTGGTGGGAATCAATACCGCGATTCTCGCCCCCAATGGTGGCAGTGTCGGGATTGGCTTTGCGATTCCGGTCAACATGGTTCGGGAGATCACCAACCAGCTCATTCAACACGGCAGTGTGCAGCGGGGTTATCTCGGAATTCATGCAAAGGTACTCTCTACCACACTCGCCCGTAGCCTCCGCCTCCCTCAGGACCAGGGGGTGGTCATCACCACGGTGGAGCCCGGCTCGCCTGCGGAGCGGGCACACCTCCACAAGGGAGATCTGCTAACCGCTATCAATGAGCACCCCATCAACAATCCTACTCAGCTACAGAGTGTGATCGGCCTCTTTCCGGTAGGAAAAAAGATCAAGCTCAGTCTGCTACGGAGGGGACACCCGCGTACCCTCTTTGCCACCATTCAGAAGCCACTTAACCAGGCACTACAGGGGGCATCCCTCAACAAAAAACTGGCCGGTGCACTGCTTCACCCCCTCACCTCAGAGCAGAAGAACCGCTACCTCTCCGGAGGGATTGCGGTCCATACGCTGGCATCCGATCAACCCGGATGGGAGGTTGGACTACGCCCCGGCGATGTGATCTTTTCCATCAATCGGCAGCCGATCAGCTCACTGGGTGATGCCGAGCAGGCCGTTACGCTCGCCAACAAGACCGTGATCCTCCGCGTCTATCGTGGGGAGAAGATTCTTGAGATTATCATGCGAGAGCATTAAGGACACCTTAACCAACCTCCCCTACATACAAGTGAGCCCATACTGTGCCAAAAGCCTCTGAACTGAAACGGGGAATGGTCGTTGAGATCAACCAGACCCCACACGCGGTAAAAACCGTTGAGTCCAAAAGTCCCTCCTCCCGGGGGGCCTCCACCCTCTATAAAATCCGCTTCACCAATCTGCAGACAGGACAGAAGCTGGATGACTCTTTCAAGGGGGATCAGCTGCTGAAAGAGGCCGACTGCCAGCGCCGTCAGGTGCAGTACTCCTACCATGATGGTGAACATTATGTCTTCATGGATCAGGAGGATTACAGCCAGTATGAGATGCGCAGTGAGGCACTGACAGAGGAGGCGGGCTACCTGAGCGAGGGGCTGGAGGGGATTATCGCACTACTCTCCGAGGATAAACTGCTCGCTATTGAGCTGCCACAGAGCGTCTCACTCACCATCACAGAGACCACGCCGGGTATTAAGGGGGCAACCGCAACCGGACGCACTAAACCCGCCACCCTCTCTAGTGGAATTGAGGTTCAGGTACCGGAGTATCTGGAGCCGGGTGAACTCATCAAGGTCCATACCGGCAGTGGAAAATTTATCTCCCGTGCAAAATAGTTGTGCAGCGCTGGTTCTCCCTCTTTTTTCTGCTCCTGCTCTCCCCGTTACCGCCCGCTGAGGCGATAGAGGCGGATGCCTTAATGGGGCAGATCGACCGACTCTGGCGGGGTAACACCTCCCAGGCCACCCTCTCGATGGAGGTTCGCACCCGCCACTATACGCGTACCATGAAGATGGATGTCTGGTCCAAGGGACAGACACACTCCTTGCTGATCATCCGTGAACCAAAGAAAGATCAGGGCATCGCCACCCTGAAGGCGGGAAAAAAGATCTGGAACTACCTTCCCAAGATCAACCGCACCACCCGAATACCCGCCAGCATGATGGCGGGACGCTGGATGGGGAGCCACTTCACCCATGATGATCTGGTCAAGGAGAGTCAATATCAGGAGGATTATGAGTCCCACCTCACCTTTGAGGGGGAACGTGATGGCACGCTGCTCTACGAGGTAACCTCAATCCCCAAGGCCGATGCCGCCATCGTCTGGGGAAAAGTGGTAACAGAGATCCTGCAGATATCCCTGATGCCGCTCAAGGCGACCTATTTTGATGAAGCGGGGGCGTCTGTTCGAACCCTCTACTTTGACCAGCTCAGAGAGATAGAGGGTCGTACCCTGCCGATGCGCCTGAGGGTTATCCCGAAGGATAAACCGAACGAATCCACCACCATCCTCTACCAGCAGATCCACTTCGATCAACCACTAACTGAGCAGCACTTCTCGCTACGCAGCCTGAAGCAGCCGCATTAGCCCTGTTTTGATCGTCTCTATCGCCTGGCGCAACCTCTGGCGTAACCCCGCACGCAGCCTGCTCACCATGCTCGCACTCAGTGGTAGCCTGGTGATTATGCTGCTCTATGCCGCACTGGTTGAGGGGATCTCCCGACAGATGGTGACACAGGCCACGGACTACTCCAGTGCTCATCTCCAGATTCATCGTCAAACCTTTATCGATGACCGGGATCTCTACGCCACAGTTCCGTGGTCCTATCTTGCAAAGATGGAACAGGCATTCCCTACGCTACAGGTCGCCCCAAGGCTCTATGCTGCGGCGCTCGCCAGTGCCGGTCAACACTCCAGCAGCGTAATGATTCAGGCCGTCGACCCGAAACGGGAACCCGAAGTGACACAGCTGCTGAGTGGGCTGAGTGAGCCGATATCACAACTCGGCCAAGTCCGGGGAGCGACAGAGCCATTCCCCCGTTACAACCTGTTAGTCGGCAGCCAGATGGCAAAGCGAATGGCGCTCAAGCCGGGTGATGAGCTGATTCTGGTCACCCAGGCGGCGGATGGCACGGTTGGCAATGGGCTGTTTCGTATTGCGGGTCTACTGAGAACCGTCGACCCGAATATGGAGCGCAGGGGTATTTTGATGTCGATTGAGGGCTATCAATCGTTGATGGCTCTGCAACAGGGGTTCCATGAGCTGGCGATCCGGGTCGCTGAAATCGATGATCTTCAGCCGACGCAGCCCCTCATCGAGCAACGTCTGCAGCAGTGGCAAGCGCAGCAGCCACTGGATCCGTTTGGGGGGAATCTTCTGCTGCGCAACTGGCAGCAGCTCAACCCGGCCGTTGCAGAGCTGCTGGCGCTGAGCCGATCCATGATGCTGCTCATGGGTCTGATCATCATCGGCCTTGCCTCTCTGGGGATGGTCAATACCCTGCTGATGGCGATCCATGAGCGTACCCATGAGTTCGGTATCCTGCTCTCCATCGGCATGAGCCGCTGGTGGCTACTCCAGATGGTGCTGCTGGAGTCCCTTTTTCTCGCTCTGGTTTCTGCTCTTGCCGGTACACTGCTCTCCACACTGCTCTGCAACCATCTGGAGAGCCACGGGATCGACCTGAGCGGCCAGCTCCCCGATGGGTATGAGTGGGGCGGTATCCTGTTTGACCCGGTAATGCAGGTCTATCTGGAGCCCCAGGCGATCATCCAACTGGTCGGGTTGATGTTGCTCATCACCCTGCTGGCCGCCCTGCTCCCCTCCTGGCGTAGCACCCGGCTGAGACCTGCAGAAGTGCTGCGATGTTGATCAGGCTCGCATGGCGTAACCTCTGGCGCCACACCCGGCGCACCCTGATCACCCTCAGCTCCATTGCGCTCGGCTTCGGGCTCGCGGTACTCTCAATCGGGTTCGGTGACAGCAGCCACAACTCCATGATTCGCAATGCCATCCAGTATGGCGAGGGGCACATCACCCTCCAACCAGAGGGTTATCTGGACGCTCCCGCCAACCACCACTACATTGCCGATAGCCGCCCCCTCTCCGCTCTCCTCTCTAGCCTGCCTATCCGTGGAGAGATAGAGCCGAGAATCTCCCTCCAGGTATTGGCCACCACGGCCAACCACGCTGTGGGTGCCGCACTGGAGGGGGCCATCATGGCACAGGATTCGAAAGCAGAGCAGCTCCGCCCGAGGTTGATCGCGGGGGAGTGGATTGCCCCCGATGACCCTCTTGGTCTGTTGATCGGCAAGGAGTTGGCACGCAGCCTCAAGGTGGGGGTCGGGAGTAAAATTGTGCTGATGGCGGGCACAACAGAGGGGGAGACCCAGGCTCATCTGGGGCGGGTACGGGGTATTTTCGATGCCCCCATCGAGGCACTGGATCGCTACCTGCTCCTCAGCAGCCTCCACTTTGCCCGGCGTTTCCTGCAGGGCGAGGGGGCAGATCCCGCACACCAACCGCTTACCCGCTACGCCATTTTTCTGGAGGATGAACGCCAGACGGCCTATTGGAAACCCATTATCCAACAGCAACTACCGCACCAAACCGCTGCCACACCCCCTATCGTCGTGCTCGACTGGCAGGAGATGATGCCCCAACTGGTACAGTTTATTCTGCTCGATGATGCGGGCAACTACCTCTTTCTCTCGCTGATTATGGTGCTGGTGGTATTTGGGATTGTGAATACCGTACTGATGAGTGTGCTGGAGCGTACCCGGGAGTTTGGCCTGTTACGCGCATTGGGGCTGGGACGAAGCGAGCTGCTATTACTGGTTTTTTATGAATCCCTGCTCTTGGGTACGGTTGCGGTCTGTGCCGGTTGGGTCGTTGGTGGGGGGCTCCATCTCTGGTTTTCCCACTACGGGATCGACCTCTCCTCCCTCGGCATCAGCATAGAGCTAGTGGGCACGGTGATGGACTCGACCCTCTACACCGAGCTCTCATGGCAGCGTATCATCCAACTGACACTCATTGTCTTCGGGGCCACCCTCTTTTCCGGCATCTATCCCGCCATCAAGGCCACACGGGTTCTCCCGATTGAGGCGTTACGGAGCTGAGGCCCCCTCTTCTCTATCTCCCGTCAGCACCTCAGCAATAGAAATCTATTTCCTTATACAACATTACTCACCCGTTTTTTACTTGTAGCAAACCTGATTACCTCTACACGTAACTTATTCTCTGTCTCAATAATTTCATTGAATCTTAGGCATCTCATTAAGTCCTATTCATAGCGTATGAAAAGAGGCTGTTATGCGTCAGAAAACAGAGGATCCCATTGATCAGCACATTGGCAACCGGATACGCCAGTGTCGCACCAGAGCAAAGATGAGTCTGCAACAGGCGAGTGAGATGATTGGAATCTCCTCGACGCAGCTGTTTCGCTATGAGTCCGGTGAAAACCGAATCAATGCAGGTTCTCTCTACTATCTGGCCAGAGGGTTCAGCCTTCCGGTGTCGTGGTTTTTTGATGGATATTCACTCCCCAGTGAGCGCAAACACCATCTGGAGAATGTGATTCATGAGCCATTGAGCCCGGACTATTACCCATCAAACAGCACAGAGATGCGCAAATCGATGGTTGCGCTATGGGATGCGCTGCCCAAAGATCGGCAGCGCCAGAAGGTGCTGGAGTTGCTGGAGACATTTATTTAGGGGAGCGCTAAAAATCACCGCTTCTTTGGTGGCATCAGGTCGGTAATGGTTCCCTCTGCCATCTCGGCGGCAAAGCAGAGTGTCTCAGAGAGGGTGGGATGAGGGTGGATCGTCAGTCCAATATCCTCCATATCGGCACCCATTTCAATCCCCAATACCGCCTCGGCGATCAACTCTCCGGCATTGGTGCCCACCATCGCCGCGCCAATCAGACGGCCACTCTCTTTATCAAACAACGCCTTGGTCATCCCCTCATCACGCCCGATACTGAGGCTACGACCACTCGCTGCCCAGGGGAAAGCCCCCTTGGTGTAGTCGATCCCCTGCGCCTTGGCCTCGGCCTCGGTCACTCCCGCCCAGGCAATCTCAGGATCGGTATAGGCCACTGAGGGGATGGTGAGAGGTTCAAACGCCGCCTTATGACCGGCTATCACCTCTGCCGCTACCTTCGCCTCATGGGTCGCTTTATGTGCCAGCATCGGCTGCCCAACGATATCACCAATCGCGAAGATGTGAGACTGATTGGTACGCATCTGCTCATCAACGGTGATAAAGCCCTGCTCATTCACCGCGACCCCCGCCTCTTCGGCACCAATCAGGTGACCATTCGGGCTCCGCCCCACCGAGACCAGAACCGCATCGAAGAGCGCTTCTGCGGGTGCCTTCCCCCCCTCAAAGTGGATGCGAATTCCGTCCTCTTCTGCCTCCATACGGGCAACCTCGGCATTCAGATAGATCGCCTCATACCTTTTCTCAACCCGTCTCAGTAATGGACGAACGATATCCTTGTCTGCCA
>Ga0233428_1003997_pt1 | contig 11822 bp, 8 predicted proteins | sample SI_118_April2016_4_FD_179890 | JGI IMG/M metagenome (GOLD analysis project Ga0233428, IMG submission 179890) | Seawater microbial communities from Saanich Inlet, British Columbia, Canada - SI_118_April2016_120_MG | ecosystem: Environmental > Aquatic > Marine > Inlet | place: Canada: British... | reverse complement strand
TCTGAAGATTGAAGACACCCAGCATAGAAGCCGCGATAATCAAGCCCAACAGGATTATAAATCCCAAAAGCAACTTCGCCTTGATAGTAAATTTCAAATATTTATCTCTCTATTTTAATGTAATCAATTAAGGAATTTGACAGATTTGTCACATTACAAAGAATGGAGATATCTCTGCGCCCCAGATAAAACTCCTGTATCTCCCCATAGGAGATTCAAGTAAATCAGCAAAATAATTCTACCAACAGACCCACGGTCCCTGTTGATTTCCACCCCGGCTATTACTTTTCATATTTAAGAGCTGTCCAATTCACTTTAAATATTAGCACTGCTACTTCTCTGACAGTGACAGTAGAAATATATATTCCAACTCAAAAATGATTAATAGAAAACTGTTGAATATGTGAGAGAGAGTGTGAGTGAGCTGAACCTGTTATATCTTGTAAGATCATAGACTAAACCCATCACAATTTTATGAAATATAGCAAAAAATAATATAAAACTGTATAAACGAAATAACAAGAGTCGGATGCTTCATGCTAATCTTATATACAATAAATAGCAAGTTCATAATAAGGTCACAACGTCAGCCAGTATAAAGGGTTGAATTCTAATTTGGTGTCTTTGGTGTAAAAGAATCCATAAGATGTAGAAATTTCGAATACGTGACTACAATGACAGAAAATGAAGTTTTTATGCAAGCCTGAAATGTAGTAAGTCTTTTTATGATATGGTGGAGCTTCCTGAACGAGGTTAGAACCTGTTTGCTACAAGCTTCGTAGTTTGGCTCCTGCTTTCTTGCTATCAGAGCCGGATCAGATATCCTTTTGCGTGTGTGTGCTGGTAATGTCAAATTGCAATTGTAGACCCACCCACAATGAGATTCACTCTAAATCAATAAGACCGTAGCCAAAACGTAGTCAACTCCAGCGTAATCAACTGGGCCCCAGTGGAATTACCAGAACTGGAACTATATTATAACTCTTTAAATGATAAGTGATAGCGTCATGACAGACACTAAACTGGAAGCAATTGAAAAGAGTCTAAGTATTCTGGTGATAGATGATGAGGATGCTATACAAGACATACTAAATGAATTTTTATCCAGAAATGGCCATAGCGTCAAGACAGTTGATAATGGTGCTGATGCCCTAAAGCTGATAGAGGAGGAAGCGTTTGATCTTGTACTAACTGATTTGTCGATGACACATGTAAATGGATATGAAGTAATTAAGGCTTGTAATAAGTTAGGCAAAAGACCAAAGACATGCTTAATGACCGGCTGGAACGAAGAACTCAAGCTTGTTGCTGATGAAGATTTCAAAGTAGACTTCATTCTCAGGAAACCTTTTAAACTTCCTGAGTTGGTAAAACATATAAATGAATTGTTTGGTTAGAGATTCGTGCTTGCAGGATTGGATTTTCATGATTGTAGATTTACGGTAGAATGCTAGCATATGAGTTAGCGAAGTTAATACGCAGTCAAAGTAATGGTAAATAACAGTAAGTAACGGTAACTACCAGAATTATAATTTTGTTGTAACTTTATGTGTAATAAGTGATAGAGTCATAACAGACACTGATTAAAGCACTTATAATATTGAATAAATTGTCCTGTCCTTACTCGACAAGCAAGGGGTCACTGGTTCGAGTCCAGTATCGCCCATATATATAAGGACTTACGACAATGATGACCACTTGTCCGATAGACAAGGGGTCACTAAACCCTACACAAATCCTAGTATGTAGCCACACATGAATTTGTAACAAAAAATAATAGGATTAATGGAGCCTTTCTTACCTCATGTAGTCAATACGCAGTCAGACTTTTAGTTCTGAACATTCACTCCCAATGCAACTTGAAATTATTTCTATGCTACCCAACAACCGTTTCCGGTTTTAAAGCAATCAATGAATCCTGGCAATTATTCCAAAATAGATAAAGAGTAATCCAAAACAAGCGATCTTTAGTCCTGAATTGTGGTCTTTTTATAGAACGGTTCAATACTACGAGTTGTTGATGCAATGCGAGATTTTTAGCAGTAAGATTAGCTACTAAATTGAATTTTGATAGGATTGTTTTAATAAAGGTTATTGTCTTTTTTATAATTGACTCTACTTAACAAGTTCCGTTAGAAATGTTAATGAAATCGACACTTATGAATATTTGCGAGGGACAGGAGTGGAACAATTATTAAGGTTGCCTGTAAGCATCGCACGTGATCTTTTGTCTTGGTTGTGGTCTCTTGATAGAACGATTCAAAACTATCTGTTGTTGACGAGGTGCTGGATTTCAGCTGTAAGATTTGCGATTAAATTGCATTTTGATTGGCAATCAAAAACCCTCCCATATTGTCCAATACTCCATCATAATTGTAAGTTTGTGTCAGCCAATTTTTAGTGTAATTGTTCTCAGAATAGTAACGTGTTTATATTATTTCAAGCATTTGCCTCATTCCGTAGTAAAGTTTTTTTAAATCTTCCTGCCTTTTAATCAATACAAATTATAAATGTCATTAAAGTTGAGACAGGTGAATATTTGCGAGGAACAAAGGTTGGTGGAAGAAGAATCAAAATGGTCACAATGGCAGAGTAATATGATATCTGCTTACAACGAAGCGCTTAGAAAGGATAAAGATTTTCACCTGGGCATGCGTGAAAAAGCAAGAAACTGGAAACGATTAATAGACGGTTTCTGGCGGGATAATCCTTATAGTACGGAAGACAACAGAATACGCAGGCATGCAATGAAAAGAGTAGATGATATCAGAAGTCATGTAGTTAAGCCGGGGAGACATTCAAAACCACCAAAGTATAAAAGAAGGCATAACCCTTATATAGGCGACCATAGGCGTTAACCGTCTGTGTTCTAATGCACAAGATCGCGTTGTAATAGCAAGGAAGTATAGACCATTAGAAAAACAAATAAGTTATATAAGATATCAGTATCCCTAAGTACTACTATCTGTTCACTGTGGTTGATGTGTCCTGTGTAAGTATGTTTTCTTCCTTGTGTGCAGGTAAATCAATTACCGTAACGGAAGAGTTTTTGGCACATAGAACAGGGCCGGTCACTTGGTAGGCAGGTTCGAGTTACATTAAGTCTGGAGGTAACCCTGAAATAGAATAAACTTGCTTAATAAATCCGTAAGTTTATAATTCACGCTTCATAACCGCTTTCATACTATTCTGATTAATCACCATCCAGTCATACTATGAGAAAACATATATTGTTACACCTCTTAATCCTTCATTTGTATTCATTTCAATGTCTACTTGCCAGGCATGTTGTCTGGTTGGTACGAGAGATTATTTTTATCCGTCTGTATCTGCGTCCAGTGTTTTTGCCTTTTTGCTTTTTGTATTACCCGGATACATGCTTTAATAACTTATTTAAGGGGTAATGGATATGTTTAAATTAAACTGTTGTATGGTACTTGTCTTGTTGTTTTTCCTCGTAGTTTTTGCATCTTCATGTACAACAACAGCAGTACCTCAGGAAGAGGTAAATTACCTGGAGAAAGCTGAATATTACAAGAACCTGAAAGATTATGAGGAGGCGGTTCGCTGGTTTATAAAAGCTGCTGAACAGGGAGATGCAAGTGTTCAAAACAATCTGGGCGGTATCTATTTTTATGGCTATGGAGTGAAACGAGACTACAAAGAGGCAGTGAAGTGGCTTGGAAAAGCAGCGGCGCAGGGAAACATGGACGCGCAAACCAGCTTTGGTTATATGTATGAAACCGGATCTGGAGTTGAACAGGATTACAAAGAGGCAGTGACATGGTATCAGAAGGCTGCTGAACAGGGACATGCGCGTGCTCAAAACAATCTGGCGAGTATGTATTATCATGGCCATGGAGCTAAGCAGGATATTAATCAGGCCATTCACTGGTTTCACAAGGCGGCAGAGCAGGGGGATATGGATGCTCAAAACAATCTGGGTTTTATGTATGAAAATGGTTCGGGCGTGAAACAGGATCAAGATGAAGCGGTAAAGTGGTATAGTGAGGCGGCAGAGCAGGGCCATGAAGGAGCTGGTGAAGCGTTGAAATATTTGGGATCTGAGTAAAATGATATTTTCAATAAACTCTTTGCCAGTACTGATTCGGAGGAAATCGAAGAGAATGATAAGTACAAATATTATGAAAGAAACATAAGAAAAAGCTTAAGAAGGCCGAAAAGGAAGGAAATATTTACATTCCCAGGGAATGGCCTCCTTATGATGGCGCTAAAACTTCAACAGCGGTACTTAGCTTTGAGGACGGCCTTTCTAAATCATCAAGTGCCAAAGGGCTTCTTGATAAGGATTCGTTTCTCCAGATTTATTACAGCTTTGGAGAAGGTCTGGCCAATATAATAGTAACTACGCTTTATAATACAGGGCGTTTTGAAATTAAAGAAAAAAATATTGCCAGAAAACTGTTTGAGATGTATACCACAGAGGCAGCAAAGAGATTGCTCACCGCAGAAGGTCCTGCTATATTCAAAGCCCCCAAAGTTCGATATTATATTTCAGGGTCAATTACAGATATTACGGCAGAAACGTCTGGTCTGGGAGGTGTAATAAGCGTTCAGTGGGTCTCGTTTAGTTCAGTAAAGTCTTTTGTGAGTATCACATTACATTTGAGAATTATTGATGCAGCTACAGGATCGGTGGTCAGCTCCAGACGGATTGAAGGTTCCATTGTGGGGAGCAGTTTCAGTGCGGGTTTTGTTTACAAAAGTGTTGGTCTGTCCGGCTCTAAATTCGAGAAGAATCCGCTGGGACATGCTATCCAGAAACTCTTAGACCAATGTGCGGATGAGATTATTGCAACAACGTGTAGTTGATAATAATAGTGAAGGTCCGAGTTACGCTTAGTAAGTCGAAGTTCTGTTTGTGTCGTGAGGTTGTAACTCAAGGCTTAAGCCTTGAGTCCTTCGGGTGTTTAGCAGGTGCTTCTGGCAGGAGGGAGGCACATCATACTTGATGAATGATACTCCGCAGCAGTTCGATTCGGAGAAATGCAATTCTGTCAGAATAGATCCTGTAACATTAACTTGATTACTTCTATCTGTCCGTTTCTCAGTACTCTGAACGTATATTCAGTTCCGGGTTTTTCCCGCAACAATTTTTTCAGAGTAATCAATTCCGGGAAGTATTTGACGTCGATATTGTTGATTGATTTAATAATATCTCCTTCCAGGAAACCTGCCCTTGCTGCCGGTGTGTCGGGGGAAATAAATACAATTTCCAGGAGGCCGTTATCTGTAGACCCGATTTGAAAACCGCTCTTGTCCACAGGGAAGCTTTTGTTGAAATTTTCCCCCTTCTCAATGATTACCTGCTGACGTTCATAATCTAAATATATTACAAAATTGCGTAAAAGCGAGTTGCCGATATTCCCTATTGACTCACTGCTTGAGTTTGAACCTTTGCTTTTTTCAAGTGGAACGCTGATTAATGGATTTGTGACAGTAAGCTCTCCGAGTTGAATAGTCTTAAATTGTAAAGTTCGCTCAAAGTGTCTTCCTCCCAGACCTGTGCTGATCCTGTCTATACCTTTACGATCCAGAAGCCCATTGTTGCTGGCAAATGGAAAATGAAAAGAGATGTCAAATGCTCCCAGGTCCAGCCGCCATTTCCCGGAATACTTTCTGTCAACCGTTCCCGTAAGATTGAATGTCTTTTCTTTTAACGGTGCGTCGAGCACGCATCCATTACCGTTGTAAATAAATGTTTCCGGATTGTAGAATGAGATCAGTCGATCAGCGTAATCTATCTTTGTCACAAAGCGGGATAAAAAGTCATAACCCAGTATTCCGACTGCTTCTTCCGCATGGAACCTCTCTGACAATCCCTGAAAAACAAAAATTGTCTGTGTGTCTAACTGAAGGCCTTCTATCCGGTAAGGCGGGAGCTTGACAAATGACAGTTCAAAAGTTTTTTCTATTCCGACTCCATTTATTCTTCCCTCCGGCTTTAGCCCGATTGTTGAAGCATGGTCATAGTCAATTACCGACATGCTGGCACCATTATCCAGGAGCCAGAGACGTTTTTTGCCGTTCATATTTACGGGGAGAAAAATATTATTTTCTATAAGCTGAAATGGAATATTTTCTGAGCATTCATTTTCAATAAAATGATAATCTCTGACATCCTTCTCCGGTGGTTCAAACAGAGCAGGATTGATTTCGATGTTCACTTCATATTTATTCAACTGAATAATCTCTTTTTTGTCTCTCGGCAGGATTTCGGATTCTTCATGAAATGAGTGTTTGACTCCGTTGACATCTCGGTAATCTGATAAGAGGGTGTGTATTTGTATATCAGGTTGTTTGACTATGGATTTAATCTGATAAAAATCCAGGGTGCTGAAATAATCCAGATATATATCATCATTAATACTGTTAGTTGTCCTGATAACGTAACATTCGGTCTCTTTCACTTTCTGAACACCCTCAAAGGTCAGGATGAATATTTCTGAGTTCGGATTCAAATGTTCAAAGGCTTCATGAAATTTTGTAATCCTCCTCCTTTTCAGAGTTTCTTCGTCCCGCTGAATTTGGATCTTTCCGTTTGTATCTACCATCCAACTGAACCGTCCGTTATCACCAAAAGTCTGGTTGATAATGCCATAATCTTCTGTAGTTCTGTAGTGAAGATGTTCTCCACTCCATAGTCTGTATGTGCCATCCAGACCGTCAAATGTGATTCTGCCTTCGAGGTAGACAGTTTTTTCCGCTTTTACTTTTTTGAGTCCGCCAATAGCATCATAATATTCATTGAAAACTACATAGGGATCAATGGTGTTTACGAGGGCAGAGCAGTCTGCCCTCGTGAGTAGAGAAAACAGTAAAGTGGCTGTGATTTGCAGGAGGAGTTTCATGTGTTAGGTCCCGGTTAAAGCAGGAGCAGGAGTAAAAGAAGGATGGTTATTACTTGTCAGGGGCCTTCTTATTTTTCGGCAGTTAATCTGCACACTGCAATTTCCTGTTCACCGGTAGCTGCATCCACAAATTTGAGGTCCGGTCTTCCTACCAATCCTCCTTTTTTTACATCGAGCCTTAGATAATAGGTTTTGCCTGCATCTATATAAGTTTTTGCGGAGCTTGTGTATTCTGCCCTGCTTTTAAATTCAGTTAAACCTGGCCTTACAATGCAAGGTATATAGCTGTTGTTGTACAGATTTGCTACCTTTCTTCCATTTGCATGAACGACATAGTCTTTTAAGCCTCCTGCCGAGTTTTTCCTCAGCCTGTAAACATATACTACCGCCTTGTTGCCGGGGACTGACACTTTTGTAAAGGAAGGACCGAGGGTTGTGCAACCGGATGACAAAAATATTAATGGGATAAGTACAGTTGAAAATAGTATGCAGATAATTACTCTTTTCATAAAGTTGCTCTTCCTAATCTTTAGTATATATAATCATAAATAATTCTGTTTTGCCGTCTGTGTGGTAACAGTTTAGTTGCTGTATGTGTTGATATGCCGGAAATATAGCACTTACAGCCAGATTTCTCCACATAAAAACCTGATAAATGTAAAAGAAAATATCTGATTATTAATTTTTTCTGAATTTATGCACCATACTCATGTTTTACATTGATTACCTGGTAGTGCTGGTCACGTAAATGAAACAATTAATAATCAATTTCATGGCTTCGTATCTAAAGAGAATATAGAGCAAACAACAAGAAAAAATGGTTTGACTTTGCCTTATTTTTACTATAATCTCCCTATATTATATAGGAATAGATACGTTCCTATTTCATTTCAAAAAAATTAAAAGTTCATATATAGCATAGATAATAAAAATAGACATTGAAGATAATAACCTGTTTTACAGTTTAATTGTAAAATAATTTTTTTAATGTTTTGTTTTGCTTAGCGGTTGAGTATCGGTGGTCTCAATATTTTTGCAATCAGGTTGTGTGAGCACATATACCCGACTAAGCAAATGTGAATGAACTTTTCTTGTCATTATCGCGATTTAGCACGATTACGACCTAGTTCCAGACAAAATCAGAAGATAAAAAAAGAATCCCTTTGCCGATAAGATTTATTTAAATACGTTTAGTGGGTCTTATAGGTGATTCAACATATTATTCAGGAATATTTAGGGCTTATTTATTTGCGATCTTAAGCATCCATAGTACATAATACTAAAAGCACTATAACGTTCGTTTCCTCCGAATGGTTTGGCTTGGATTTTGAGTTGTTATAATGTTTTTTCGGAAATTTAATCGAAAAGATTGCGCAGAAACATATCCGCTTATGAATTAAGTCAGGGAGGGAATTTAAAAATGAAAAGTATAAAAATATTTCTCATGTTGGCAATTGTCACGCTTTTTATCAGCCTATCTGTTTCTTTTGCGGAGTCGGAGGTAAAAGGAGGCATAATCAATAAAACCAAGGTTCAGAATTCAGTCAATATTGCTATCGGTAAGGAGAGTGAGGCTAATCTTGGTTCTGTAAAGATTAAAGACAGTAAATTGTTGAAGGGAATGATACTCAATACGACTGAGGGAAAGAACAGGATTAACATTGCAATAGAAAGGGATTCCAAGGCAAACATGAATTCTATTGATATCGAAAGCAGTGAGTTAAAAGGCGTCATCATAAATCAACTAAAGGGGAAACCGTTGATCAATGCTGCCATAGGAAGAGGCAGTGAAGCCAAGATGGGCTCTGTCAGTTTAAATAGCAGTGAGGTGAATGGTTTTTTACTTAATACACCGAAAGGTAAAGGTCAGACGAATATCAGCCTTGGGACAGAAAGCAAGGCAAATCTTGGATCTATGGATATAAAGAACAGTGAAGTAAATGGATTTATCTATAATAGTCCTGGGGGAAATGGCCAGGTGAATATTTCAATCGGAGACCGTAGCAAGGCAAATTTTGGTTCTGCTGATATAAGTGACAGTAAGGTCAATAGTTTCATAATTAATAAGCCAAACGCAAAGGGGCAGGTGAATATTGCTATTGGAGACGGCAGTAAGGCAAACATGGGTTCTGCGGACTTGGATGGCAGCCGTGTGAATGGGTTCATCCTGAACGCACCAGCTGGAAAAGGTCAGGGTAATCTTGCTATTGGAAACGGAAGTACTGCAAACATGGGTTCTGCTGAATTGAAGGATAGCAGGGTGAATGGTGCTGTCATAAATACACCATTGGCAAAGGGCCAGGGTAATCTTGCCATAGGTGACAACAGTAAGGCAAATATGGGTTCTTCGGATCTGAAGGGGAGCCGTGTGAATGGGTTCATCCTGAACTCACCTGGTGGTCAGGGCCAAGGTAATCTTGCCATAGGAGACGGCAGTAAGGCAAATATGGGTTCTGCGGAATTAAATGACAGCCGTGTGAATGGTGCTGTTATAAATACACCACTGGCACAGGGTCAGGGTAATCTTGCCATTGGTGACAACAGTAAGGCAAACATGGGCTCTTCGGTGATTAATGACAGTAATGTGAATGGATTCATTCTGAACGCACCTGGTGGTCAGGGCCAGGGGAATCTTGCTATTGGAGATAAGAGTACTGCAAACATGGGTTCTGCTGAATTGAAGGATAGCAGGGTGAATGGTGCTGTCATAAATACACCACTGGCACAGGACCAGGGTAATCTTGCCATAGGTGACAACAGTAAGGCAAACATGGGCTCTTCGGATCTGAAGGGGAGCCGTGTGAATGGATTCATTCTGAACGCACCTGGTGGTCAGGGTCAGGGTAATCTTGCGATTGGAGATAAGAGTACTGCAAATATGGGATCTGCACAATTAAATAACAGCCGGGTGAATGCTGGTATCATCAATACACCTGTGGGTGTGGGCCAGGGTAACCTTGCTATAGGGGACGGCAGTAAGGCAAACATGGGTTCTGCGGTGATAAACGACAGCGATGTGACTGGATTTATCCTGAATGCTCCGGCAGGTGCTGGTCAGATAAATCTTGCTATCGGTGACAATAGTAAGGCGAACCTGGGCTCTTCAGACATTAATGGTAGTAGAGTGGATGGTTTCATTATTAACACACCGGTAAGTGCGGGTCAGGCAAATCTTGCTGTGGGAGACGGCAGCAAGGCAAATCTTGGTTCTGTAAGCATGGGAAGCAGTAGTATAAAGGGTGGGGTTGTTAACATATCCGCTGGAGGGATGGTTGCAAATATAGCGGCTGGAAAGGATTCCAAAGCTAATCTGTCATCCGTAAACATGGAAAACAGTCATCTGAAGGGTACGGTAGCCAATTTTGCAACAGGAGGTATAGTTACAAATATTGCATCTGGAAAGAATTCCAAAGCTAACCTGTCATCTGTAAACATGGAAAACAGCAGGATGAAGGGTAATATCTTCAATGTCGCAACTGGAGGGGTAGTAACAAATCTGGCGGCCGGAAAGAATGCAAAAGCTAATCTTTCGTCTGTAAATATGGAAAACAGTCGGATGAAGGGAACGGTAGCCAATTTTGCAACAGGAGGTATCATTACAAATACTGCATTTGGAAAGAATTCCAAAGCTAACCTGTCATCTGTAAACATGGAAAACAGCAGGATGAACGGTAATATCCTCAATGTTGCAGCTGGAGGTATAGTAACAAATCTGGCAGCTGGTAAGAATGCAAAAGCTAATCTTTCATCTGTAAATATGGAAAACAGTCTGATGAAGGGAACGGTTGTCAATATGGCCGGAGGAGGACTTCTTACCAATGTTGCAATTGGAGATAATTCCGAAGCCAACCTCTCGTCCGTGGATCTTGAGAATAGCATAATGAATGGCTCTGTCGTTAATATGGCTGGCGCCTTTGGCGCAGTGACCAACGCGGCATTTGGAAATAACGCTAAAGCAAATATGGCTTCTGTTAGTCTTAAAAATAGTACACTTAACGGAAGTGTCTTTAATATGGCAGCAGGTTTAAGCTCAACGACAAATATGGCGTTTGGGTCTGGGAGTGAGGCGAATTCCGGTTCAATAGTATTACAGAACAGCGGCAGTGGTGGCGGAAGCAATATCTCAACACCGGGTTTAATGGTTAACAACGTTGAAGATGAAACTGGTCTTGGTGCTGTCTTTTCAGGGGGTGGTAATAGTAATATTGCTACAGGTGGAATGAAGTCAAATAAGGATTCCATAGTTATAAAGTAGGCATAGAATTATGCTTATTGAATGAATCGATATGTTGCATTTAACCTGTCCATGGTACTGTCAAATAATAATAAAAATTAGCACATTAAGAATATGAAGGTAATAAGATTTGTCCTGATATTTGTAATAGTTTCTTCTGGTTATGCTTTTCTTCTTAGAAATAACTATGTTTTGGGTGATGCGAGCGAGCATTCCGAGTTTACGGCTAAAAAATACAAGGTAGAAGATATCTCTGCGCAAGTCCTTGCAGATGGTGCCATGATTTATGTCAGTGGGAAGGTTCGTAACCTTCACCATAATCCCATTAAAGGCGATGTGGCTGTCTATCTGGTTGATGGAGGAGAGAATATAGCCAGTTCAGTGGAAGCGGAAGTTAACGACAAGAGGCCTATTCCTCCTGGAGGAATAGGCTTTTTTGAAGTGTATAGCAATGTTGAAGGTTTTAAGCTGGAAATAGTACAAGTCATTTACGTAGATTTTATTGAAAGATAAATAGTTCAGATTTTTATGCACCATGGGTAGTTTTGGTTTGGATTACTGATTATAGCTTATTTTATAATGTACTCGGTTACAAAATCATTTTTTTTATTTTCTAGGTATCACTTGAAATAAGGAGGAATTGAAGTGAAAAATATTATATTGGTAGTTGTAATCTTATTGTTGAGCACCTCTTACTGTTATGCGGGTTCTAAAGT
>Ga0233428_1003991_pt1 | contig 11837 bp, 10 predicted proteins | sample SI_118_April2016_4_FD_179890 | JGI IMG/M metagenome (GOLD analysis project Ga0233428, IMG submission 179890) | Seawater microbial communities from Saanich Inlet, British Columbia, Canada - SI_118_April2016_120_MG | ecosystem: Environmental > Aquatic > Marine > Inlet | place: Canada: British... | reverse complement strand
CGAGCGGCGCGTTCCCTCAATTTCCTTAATTGAGAACAAAATCCATTAGCCCCAATTCTAGAGGCAAAAGGTTACCTAAATGTTTTCACGTATCCATTTTCCTATTCGGCCAAATTTGTTATTTGGCGCGTCCATCGTGCGAGAGGATGTCTGTGACATCGCCTTGCGTTCTTTCATGACAACCTGAATAAGGCCCGCTGGGGCCGAAAACGCAGGCCCATTAACGGATTCAGCCAATCCTTTGACGTAGTTTGGCCGCCCTAAGCGGACCTGTTTATCCATCATTTCAGCTGCTAATTCGCGCACGCCGGTCAATTGAGAAGCCCCACCCGTCAGCACAACACGGCGTGCACCAGCCTTCTCAAAGCCTGTTGGTTCGAGTTTTTCGCGAACCAACTCAAAAATCTCTTCAATACGAGGGCGGATGATACCAACCAACATCGAGCGTGAAATTTGGTTTTCGCCATCATCTTCCTCGCCAACCAGGGGAACTTTAATGACTTCCTGGTCATCTGAGGGCGACGGCACGGCGCTACCGTAAAGCGTTTTCATCCGCTCGGCATAAGCAACAGGCGTCGAGAGCCCACGGGCAATATCATTGGTAACGTGATTACCGCCAAGCGGCACTGAATCGGTATAAACAATTTCCCCATCAAAGAACACTGAGAGGTCCGTGGTGCCGCCGCCCATATCAATACAGATCACGCCAAGTTCTTTTTCATCTTCAACCAAGCACGATAATCCAGCCGCATAAGGCCCGACGACTTGGCTTTCGACATCCAAATGACAGCGATTAACACAGGCCGTAATATTTCGGAGCGCGCCCGCAGAAGCGGTGATGACATGCATATTGACGCCGAGCTTCTCGCCATACATGCCACGCGGATCTTTCACACCTGGATTGCCATCGATGCTATAGGCGACGGGCAGCGTATGAATGATCTGGCGGTCATCGACTTGCTGACTATAGAGCCAGGTCGGATCGAGCGCGCGTTTGAGGTCCACTTCGCTGATCTCGTGACCTGAAATGGCGACGTCAAAAGAGATCAACTTGGATTCCGGCACCGAGCCCGAGACACACAGCACAACGTCACGGACATTCTCGCCGGCCATATGTTCCGCTGCTTCAACCGTGGTGCGAATGGAATCTTCGACGGCGGCCATATCAACGATATTGCCGTTCTTAATGCCTTTGGACACCTGGTGGCCAACGCCGATGACTTCTGCCGCGCCATTTACCAACGGGCGCGCGATGAAGCAGGCAACTTTGGTGGTGCCAACATCCAACGCTGTTATGAGACCGGTTCGATTGGCCGATTTTGACGGTGTGTTTTGTATCATCTACTCAAATTTCTAACGGTTATTTAGGTATCTCTTATGTATCTTGGCCACTAATTAGCGTACCCTTTGGATTGGCGCCCGGCTGCCGGTTGGGGCGCTTTCGCTTCGGCGTTGGTTTTCTGGGCAATAAAGGTAATTTCTTGATTTCTTCTTCAGCCGAGCCTTTTTGGCCTTCGCGGATAACCACCCGATCCGCCAAGCGCAAATCAACCGTAATCAGATCTTTTGACAACAAATCATGCTTTTGATCGAGCTCAGCGAGATGGCTCCAGGCGGCGCTGGAATCTTCTTCGGGCAAGCGAATTTCGATATCGTTACTGAGATGGAGATTCCAGCGTCGCCCGCCGACCCGGACAGCGGCTCGGACTCGGCTGGCGAGCTTCGGTTCGGTGGCCAATACTTCAAAAAGCTGGGCAGCATTGCCCGGCGCATCACGGCCGATGATGACAATGAGTTTGGTGTAGGCGCTGACATCTTTGAGCGGGATAAGCTCGCCATTGGTATCAATTAATGAAAACTTGCCGCCGCGCTGCCAGAGCGCCATCGGCCGACGCTCGCGGAGCAATAAATGCACAACATCCGGTAATTGGCGCTCAATGACGGCTTGACGCACCCAGGGCAATGCCTCGACGCGTCGGCGGGCGGCTTCAGGATCAAACGCCAAAATGGGGGCACCGCGTTCTAAACGTAGAGCTTTGAGCAGAGTTTTGCGTGACGTCTCGAAACGGCCCTCGACAAAGATCTCACGCACCGAAAAACCGGTCTTGGCGGCGCCGGCAATAACAAACCACTTTGCGCGCTCGACGGTTTGATGCACCCAGCCGCTCTGCCAGACATACCAGCCAGCAGTACTGGCACCGGCGATCAGGCAAAGCACGAAGCCGGTGACAAAGAGCGGGCGACGCCATAACGGTTTTACCCGCCGCAGAGGCTGCCCCCTTTTTGTCTTCTTGGCTGATGTGCTAAACCACGCCACTAAATGCCACTCCATATAATTCTATTGGTCATCATTAGCCGCATTCTCCACGAGCCAACTTACCAGTTCGTTAAACGATATATTTAAATGTGCAGCCTGCTCGGGCACGAGCGAGGTCGGTGTCATGCCTGGCTGGGTGTTCACTTCGAGCATATATAACTCGGTCCCGTCATAGCGGATATCGGCCCGGGACACGCCGCGGCAGCCCAAACTCTGATGGGCTAAGAGCGAAATTCGGAGCGCTTCGTCATAGACATCTTTTGGAATCTCCGCCGGCACAACATGGGTCGAGCCACCCTCAGCATATTTGGCGTCATAGTCATAAAAATCCTGCCCGGTGGTAATTTCCGTGACAGCTAATGCCCGGTCTCCTATGACCGTAACAGTGAGTTCCCGGCCCGGGATGAACTTCTCAATCATCACCGTACGTCCGAAATTCCATTCTTCTTCACCCGGCTGGTAATTGTCACCTTCCATCACAATATGGACGCCGACACTTGAGCCTTCATTGAAAGGCTTCACGACAAAGGGCGGTTCCATCACGCTGCCGGCGATAAGTTCTTCCTGGCTGACAATTTTGTGTTCGGCAACTTTAATCCCCGCCGCCGCCATGACAGATTTCGCCACCGGCTTATCCATCGCCAAGGCTGACGCCAAAACGCCGGAATGGGTGTAGGGGATATCCAAAATATTGAGTAGCCCCTGAATGCACCCATCCTCACCATAGCGGCCATGCAGCGCATTAAAGACGACATCCGGTTTCGGAAAGAGCCGCGTCAGTAATGCCCCAACATCGCGCTGAACATCGATCGAAGTGACCCGGTAGCCGGCTTCCGAGAGCGCATTGCTGACCGCCGCACCACTTACCAGAGACACTTCCCGCTCGGCGGACCAACCGCCCAATAGCACAGCAACATGACGCGTCATGAGGTCACCTCCGTCGCCATTGATTTAACCGGGGGGTCTATCGTCACGCCAATGCGGCGGATTTCCCATTCAAGCTTTACGCCGCTTTTCTCAAAGACCCGGCGGCGCACTTCTTCGCCGAGCCCTTCCAAGTCAGCCGCCGTAGCGGAACCGATATTGATCAAGAAATTGCAATGTTTCTCAGAAACCACGGCACCGCCCCGCATCAAACCGCGGCAGCCCGCCTGATCGATCAGCTCCCAGGCTTTGGCACCTGGTGGATTGGTAAAGGTGCTGCCACCGGTTGGCGTTTTCACCGGCTGAGTTTGCTCCCGCTCGGCCCGAATTTCTTTCATGCGATCGGCAATATCAGCGACCACGCCGGGCGCACCTTTAAAGCAGCCATCGATAAAAATAAGATCTTCCGGCGTATCGGAGTGGCGGTAGCTGTATTTCATATCTTCGACCGAGAGTTCGATCAGATTGCCCTTGCCATCCAAGGCCCTGACGCGTTGCACAATGTCCCTGGTCTCAGAACCATAAGCCCCCGCGTTCATGCGGATCGCACCGCCGACGGCACCCGGAATACCACACAGAAATTCAAACCCGGTGATGCCGCATTCCCGGGCTGCATTGGCGAGCCTGAGATTTGAGACACCGCCGCCTGCCGTAATTTCCAGGCCATCAACTGAAATTTTCGTAAACACTTCGCTGAGCCGGATCACCACACCCGGCACACCGCCATCGCGCACCATCAGGTTTGAGCCGATGCCGATGATGGTCACCGGGACATCTTCCGGAACATTTTGCAAAAACGCCATCAAATCACTGAGATCGGCCGGCCAGAACATAATCTCGGCTGGACCGCCCACCCTAAACCAGGTTGACTTGGAAAGATCCGCATTTGCTTCCATGCGCCCCTTGACGGGAGGCAGTCTGTCATACAAACCGTCGCTGAATTTCACTACTCCCATCACTCACCTGCCTCCGCCACTGAGTTGCGCATTTCTGCCAGCTGGTTTGGTAACGCATTGGCCCATTGCGTAATATTGCCTGCGCCCAAGCAGACCACGAGATCTCCGGAACTCATATACTCATCAACCAGGGCGGCTAAATTATCTGGGTGCTCAAGCGCGATCACCATACGGTGGCCATGCGAGCGTAATCCTTCAATCAGGCTATCCTGACTAACGCCCTCAAGCGGTGTCTCCCCAGCCGCATAAATATCGGCAACAACGACCATGTCGGCATTGTTGAAGCAGGTGCAAAATTCCTCGAATAAATCCTTTAGCCGAGAATAACGATGGGGTTGAACCACTGCCATGACACGGCCTTCCGGCGTTGTCGATCTGGCGGCGTCCAATACAGCAGAAATTTCAACGGGATGGTGGCCGTAATCATCAATGATAGTGATGCCATCGACGGCCCCGGTATTGGTGAAACGACGCTTCACGCCTTTAAAATTTGCCAAGCCTTCGCGGATTACTTCATCAGCAAGTCCAAGCTCAAGCGCGATGCAGATCGCGGCAGCTGAATTTAAAATATTGTGGCCACCGACCATTGGCAAATGGAGCTGTTTGATCACCCGCTCGTCAGCCGACTTTCGATCAGTAATCACAATGTCAAAGCTCGAGCCATCCGGTGTTGTGGCAATATTAATGACCCGGGTATCAGCCTGAGGCGAGACGCCATACGTGATGATTTTCCGATCCGATACTTTTGGAATAAGTGCCTGTACTTCAGCATCATCAATACACAAAGTGGCAAAGCCATAAAAAGGGATCTGTTCGACAAAGGCGACAAAGGCTTCTCTTAGGGCATCGAAAGAGCCGTAATGATCCATATGTTCATTGTCGATATTGGTGACGACCGCAATGGTTGAGGGCAGCTTCACAAAGGTACCATCAGATTCGTCCGCCTCGGCAACCATCCACTCGCCGCTGCCGAGCCGGGCATTGGTTCCCCACGCATTGATGATCCCGCCATTAATCACCGTCGGATCCATCTCAGCCGCCTCGAGCAGGGCTGCTACCAGTGAAGTCGTGGTGGTTTTGCCATGGGTGCCGCCAACCGCGATCGACCATTTAAGGCGCATCAGCTCACCCAACATTTCAGCCCGGCGGACCACCGGCATGAGGCGTTGGCGCGCCGCATCCAGTTCAGGGTTCCCGGCTTTAACCGCAGAAGAAATAACCACGACCGCCGCGTCGCCCAAATTCTCTTCTTTGTGGCCAACTTTGACGTCAATGCCGAGCCCTCTCAAGCGCAAAACATTCGCGCTTTCCGCCATATCGCTGCCTTGCACCGCATAGCCAAGATTGTGCAGCACCTCAGCGATACCGCTCATGCCGATGCCGCCGATGCCGACGAAATGAATGGTGCCTAGATCTATCGGTAAACCCCTCATGCGGCCTCCCGCTGATCACTAGTATTGGGCATCATCCCGATAACCATATCGGCAAGTCGGCTGGCGGCATCAGGCTTGCCAGCGGCCTTGGCCGCAGCGCCGGCACTTTCCAGCATGTGCGGTATAGCAAACAAAGACTCAAGCCGGTCGGCCAAAACCTGATCGGTAAAAGCCCCTTCTGGAATAAGCCAACCACCGCCCACCTCATCAACCGCATGAGCGTTCTGGGTTTGATGATCATCGACCGCATAGATGTAGGGCACGAAAATGGCTGGTCGGCCAATTGTCGTCAGCTCAGCAATGGTCGACGCCCCGGATCGGCAAATCACGATATGCGCATCGGCAATGCGATTAGGCACATCGTCAAAGAAAGTCGAAATTGTCGCCTCAACCCCCAGATCACGATAAGCGGCTTGAACTTGCTCGACATCTTCGGCCCGGCTTTGCTGCGTGACCGCGATCCGTTGCCGAAGATTAACATCGACAAGCCTTAAGGCGGCCGGCACGACAGTGCTAAATATATGGGCACCCTGACTGCCGCCAAAGACAGCGATGTTGATCGTGTCTTCTGCCTTCAAATTCGGATAAGTCCGATCCCTGACCAGAGTTACCTGAGGACGTACCGGCATGCCGGTTGTGATGACGTTAGATTTTGACGTCTCGGGAATGGCTAATACTTTCTCGAACGATGTCGCAATTTTCTCAACCCGGCTAGCCAGCAAACGGTTGGCCCGGCCGAGCACTGCATTTTGCTCATGGATGGCGGCCTTGGTACCCGAATAGGCAGCCGCCAGCATGGTCGGCACCGAAGCGTAGCCACCAAAACCAACCACCACAGCGGGTTTAAGACGGCGCAGCAAAAACCACGCTTGTAATGTTCCAATGATAATTTCCACCGCGCTGAAAATGCGCGCGACTAGGCCTTTGCCGGCGATACCGCCAGCCCGCACCCGATGCGTCTCAAGTTCCGCCAAGCGACCTTTAAGGTTACCGCCTCGCCGGTCAGTCACCAACGCCAAACGATAGCCTCGATTGCCAAGCTCAGCCGCCAGGGCTTCAGCCGGGAAAACATGTCCACCGGTGCCGCCAGCTGCTAAAACGACGAGGGGTTTAGCCATCATATAAGACGCCCCCCCATATCCTTGCCGCCGAGATCACGCCACGCATTTTCCTGGCCCGGCCGCTCACGGGTCAAAGCCAGCACCATGCCAAGCCCAATCGCCAATGCGAGCATTGACGAGCCACCATACGAAATCAGCGGTAAAGTCATCCCTTTGGTCGGCATGAGATTAAGCGTCGAGGCCATATTGATGATGGCTTGCAGGCCGAATTGCACCAGCAGACCGGCGACTGCCAATTGGACAAACAAGTCGGTTTCCTTGAAGGCGCGGGCAAAGCCTCGCAAGACGACGAACAAGAACAGGCCGACGATCAGCAATGTCATCACCAAACCGAATTCCTCACCGGCAACAGCGAAAATGAAATCGGCATGGGCATCCGGCAGCACTTCTTTGACATGACCCTCACCCGGTCCTCTGCCAAAAACACCGCCATTGCGAAACGCCTCGAGTGAGCGGGCCACCTGATAGGCCTCACTGCTGGCCGGATCAAAAAAGCGGTCAATCCGCATTTGCACATGCGAGAAATTGAAATAGGCGGCAAAACCACCACTGATAAAAATGAGGCCAATGGCGAGCACCAGGAGCATCGGTAAGCCGGCTAGGAAAAACTGCACTCCCCAGACGACACTCACCAAGATCGCCATGCCGACATCGGGCTGCATGAGCAGCAATGCCACCACGGCCAGATAAAGTCCGACCGCGACCATATAGCCGGGAAAATCTTCCTTGAGCCGCCAGGCAGCAAACATCCAGGCGGAGATGATTGCAAAGCTTGGCTTTACAAACTCAGAAGGTTGGATCGAAAAGCCGCCAAAGGTCACCCACCGGGTGGCTCCTTTGATATCATCGCCATTGAGCAAGGTGTAGACCATGAGAATGACCGACAGGCCAAAACAAATGACCGCTACTTGCCGGACCCCGCTGCGGTTCAGCAAAGACACGGCAAACATAACGATCAGGGCAAAGGGCAAGACAATGAATTGGCGGCGGGCAAAATAGAACGTGTCGAGACCGATCCGCTCAGCTACAGCTGGGCTTGCTGCCAAAGCTAAAACCGCCCCACTTGCCGCGATGGCGATAATGGCCGCAATCATCCAGCGATCAACCGTCCACCACCAGCGGCCAAAGAGGCTTTCATCGGTCCGCGAGAAGGTTGAATTCATGACGCCGCCCCCACTTGTTGATTAACGAGGGATCGGAAGGCATCGCCTCGTTTTTCGAAATTTTCAAATTGATCAAAGGATGCACAGGCCGGTGACAACAGGACTGTGCCAGGCTTAGCCCGCTGAGCTGCCTCCTGCGCTTGCTGGAGAGCCGTCGCCAGATCACCACATTTGCTGATTGAAACAGCAGGACTGAGAAGGTCGGCAAGCTGATCTTGAGCCTCGCCAATGACATAAGCCTGGCGCACACGAACAAGCTCAGACTCCAGGGCACCAAGGTTTTCCTCCTTGAACTGACCGCCGACAATCCAATGAATGTTGTCGTAGCAGGCGAGCGCTTTAGCAGCGGCTTCGGTATTGGTCGCCTTGCTGTCATTAATATAGGAAACCCCATCCGACTTTATAATCAGCTCTTGGCGATGCGGCAGACCGGCAAAGGTCTTAAGCGCTGCCACTATTTGGTCGGGTGCAATTTCTGCAGCCCGGGCAGCGGCATAGGCAGCAGCGGCGTTTTGCCAATTATGGCGGCCCGGTAATGTGCGTACGACATGGAGATCCATGATGGTTTTTTGCTGGTTGTCGAGATCATCAATCAGCATGCCATCATCGACATAAACGCCGCCCGGGGCGCGGGCTGAGGCTGAGATTGGCACAATGCCCTTACCACCGCGATTAACCATCAACTCCAAACACAAAGCCCGACAATGATTGTCTTCCATGCCAATGATCGCTTTGGAGGCTTCCTTCGTGCGCTCAAACAAAATGCGTTTGGCCGCGACGTAGCCTTCCATGCCGCCATGGCGATCCAAATGATCCGGCGATATATTCAGCAAAATCGCAACGTCCAATCGCATCGAAGGAATGCGCTCTAATTGATAAGAGGACAGCTCCAACACGTACGTGCCGCTCTCATCCAATAGGTCGAGGTCCAAAGCCGGGATGCCGTAATTGCCGCCGATCGCAACGCTCTCACCTGCTTCTTTAAAGATATGCCCGATCAGTGCTGTCGTGGTCGATTTACCATTGGTGCCAGAGATGCCGACAAAACGCGCCTGATCATTCTCGCGCGCTAGTAAATCAACATCGCAAATGATCTCGCAGCCTACCTCTCTCGCTTTATTGGCGACGGCGTGCGGTTCTGGATATTGATCAGGAATGCCGGGGCTCAGCACCAGCGTACCCAACTTGGAGAAATCACTTTGGTAGAGATCGGTAAGCTGAACGCCTGCGGCGAGTGCCTCATCACGCTTATCTTCTGTGTCATCCCAGGCCCAAACCTCTGCACCTCCAGCCGATAGCGCACGCACGGCCGAAAGGCCGGAGCGGCCCAAGCCCAAAACGCCGATCGGCTTATTGGCAAAGGAATTTACAGTGATCATGGTTGCGGCTTTACCTCTTTTCCCTAGCGCAGTTTCAACGTGGCGAGCCCGGCAATGGCCAGGATCACAGCAATAATCCAAAAACGAATAACGATGGTGGGCTCCGCCCAGCCTTTTTTCTCAAAATGATGGTGCAGCGGCGCCATGGCGAAGACCCGCTTGCCGGTTAACTTGAAGGACGCGACTTGAACAATCACCGAGACGGTTTCCAAAACGAACAAGCCGCCGACAATGGCCAGCACCAGCTCGTGCTTGGTGATCACGGCAACGGAGCCCAACGCACCGCCCATGGCGAGCGATCCGGTGTCGCCCATAAATACCATGGCGGGCGGTGCGTTATACCAAAGGAAGCCCAATCCAGCGCCGATCAGCGCGCCGCAGAAGACCGACAGCTCACCAGAGCCCGGCACGTAGTTCAACTGCAAATAATTGGAAAAGACCGAGTTGCCGACCATATAGGCGATCAGCGCGAACACACCAGCGGCGATCATCACGGGGCCGATCGCCAGACCATCAAGACCATCTGTCAAATTGACCGCATTGGATGAGCCGACAATAACCAGAACTGAGAAAGCGATAAAGAACCAACCGAGATCGATCAGCACGGTCTTGAAAAATGGTATCGCCAGGGACGAGGCCAACGGCTCGCGCGTTAGGCTCATAATATAAAGCGTCGCAGCGACGGCGATGAAAACCTGCAACAACAATTTCAGCTTGCCGGGCAAGCCGTTCGAGTCTTGCCGGGTGACTTTAATGTAGTCATCAATAAAGCCGATCATGCCATAGCCAACGGTCACGCCGAGTGCTGCCCAAATATAGCCATTGCGCAAATCAGCCCACAGCAAGGTCGAGACCACGAGCGCCAATAAAATCATGAAGCCGCCCATGGTGGGCGTGCCGACTTTGGTGATCAGATGCCCTTCCGGCCCATCCTCTCTGATCGGCTGGCCCTTCTTCTGATGATGTTTGAGCCAATTGATAATGTACGGTCCGCAAATGAAGCTCACGATCAAAGCCGTCATCATCGCACCACCGGTGCGGAACGTGATGTAGCGAAACAGATTGAGAAACGCCAATTGATCGGCAAATTGCGCCAGGGTGTTATAGAGCATGTCGATCCTCACTATTTATTTGGGGGCTCGCCAGCAGTTCGAGGAGAGCATCGACGATCTTGCCCATTTGCGAGCCGGCGGATCCCTTAACGAGAACAACGTCGCCCGGTTTAATTTCATCAAAGAGCGGCTGAATAAGGTCAGCCGAATTTTCCGCATGAGTTTTTGAAACGTCCTCAGGCAACGCATCACACATATGCTTCATCTCGGGCCCGGCAGCGAAAACCAGATCAACGCCAGCTGCCTCAATCTCGGGCGCAATTGCACGATGGAGGTCAGGGGATTGCTCGCCCAACTCCCGCATATCACCGAGGGCTGCGATGCGGCGGCCTGAAGGCCCGGGCTCGGCCTGAGCCAAGACCTCCAGTGCCGCCGCGATTGATACCGGACTTGCATTATAACTGTCATCAATTAGGTCAATAATACCGCCCTCGACCGACAATCTATGGCGCTGACCCCGACCCTTCGGCGGCTTGATATCCGCGAACGCCCGGGCAGCAGCAAAGACATCCGCGCCAACGGCTTGCACGGCGGCCAACACAGCCAGACTGTTTTTCACCCAATGCAATCCCGCCATCGCCAATTTATAGGTAAAGCGATAGCCGTCGAAAGAGGCCTCGACGGTTGAGCCTTCGGGACCGAGCACGAAATCAACCAGCTTGAACTGAGCATCCTCATGAGCACCAAAGCCGATTACCTTACCGGCACCTGCTGCCATCGCGGCGTCAGAAAGCAAATCAAAATACGCGTTATCGCGATTGAGGATTGCCGTGCCGCCTTTCTCCAGGCCTTGAAATATTTCAGCTTTGGCATGGGCGATATCTTCGACGGAGGAAAAGAACTCAATATGGGCAGGTTCCACGGTCGTGATGATGGCGACCAGCGGGCGCACCATTTGCGATAACGGGATAAGCTCTCCGGCATGGTTCATACCCAATTCAAAAATTGCATATTCAGCACTTTTGGGCAGGCGAGCGAGCGACAGAGGCACACCGAAGTGATTGTTGAAACTGCCCCGGCTGTAAGAAGTTGACCCCTGACCGGAAAGTAATTGACCGAGCGCCTCTTTGACGCCTGTCTTGCCGACACTGCCGGTTACAGCAATGACTTTTGCCCGAGACCGATCGCGTCCCGCGCGGCCCAAATCATTGAGGGCTTCGAAAGTATCAGCCACACTTAGGATCGGTGCGTCGCCGTCAACTGCTTTTGCTGCCATTGCGGCCACCGCCCCACGTTCCAGAGCATTTGCGATAAAATCATGGCCATCAAAATTAAGTCCCGAAATCGGTACAAACAAATCACCTTTCTCAACCGTCCGACTATCGATTGAGACGCCGCTTGCCTGCCAGTTCTCAGGCGAGCTGCCATGAGTGGCCAAAGCCGCATCCTCGGAGGTCCAAAGCGGAGACAGATCGCTCATGCGCTTCCTCCC
>Ga0233428_1003977_pt1 | contig 11874 bp, 11 predicted proteins | sample SI_118_April2016_4_FD_179890 | JGI IMG/M metagenome (GOLD analysis project Ga0233428, IMG submission 179890) | Seawater microbial communities from Saanich Inlet, British Columbia, Canada - SI_118_April2016_120_MG | ecosystem: Environmental > Aquatic > Marine > Inlet | place: Canada: British... | reverse complement strand
CCTGTGCGCCGCCGAATGCGCGCGCGGCCATGAGTTGACATATTATAATCTGGGCGTGCGCGCCGAAACATCCGAACAGATCGAAATGCGCTGGCGCGCTGAATGCGAACCCCGCCTGCTTGATATTCATCCCGGGGCGCTGGTGTTCTCCTTTGGCGTCAATGATATGGCGATAGAAAATTCCGGTGAGGTCCGGGTTTCCAGACAACGTTCCCTTGAGGTCGCCAAAAAGATGCTTGGACAAGCCCAGCAATGGAAGCCGACCTTGTGGATTGGACCGGTTCCGGTCGATGAAACACAACAGCCCTTCCAGTCCGCCCCCGGCGTCGCCTACCATTTTTCGACCGGGCGTATGGCCGAACTTTGTCGGGACTATGAGACCCTGGCTGCCGAGATGGGCATTCCCTACCTAAAACTCATCGAGCCCCTTGCCGGCGAAAAAGTTTGGCAAGAGTCGTTTCGGCAAGGTGACGGGGTCCATCCCGCCGGGCCCGGTTACCAATTGATGGCAGACAGAATCAGCACTTGGACGGCCTGGCGCAACTGGCTGGATTAAAGCTGCACCTTTTATTAAAAATCAGTCCAATTATTATATTAGAATTACTTAATAAAGGTAAATAAGTCGCACCGGGAACAGTCACTAGCACCCACCTGACAAGGTAGTTCTATTCCTCCTCACAGAAGCAGTAGTAATTGATGACACTTTTATACTAAGGTGCTTCCGAATCATTTAAGAAGTTACGTGCTGAGGACTGATTTTTGATTACCATTACTATATTATCTAATTCTAATATTGCGACTAACTTGCGCCGTACTGCGACCTCCCATTTTAGAGAGTGTCGTTCGTGAAGGCTGAAGCGAAAACCTGTCACGAACAATCCCACCGTCCGTCATTCAAATGGACACGGATGTGGGTTGTGCTCGTGCTCGCCGGTCTGCTTGGCGGACTGTCGCTGTCCGGCTCGCCTTCCGCCGATGAACTTTTGGCGCCACCACGCGTTCATACGCCGCCGGGCGCAGCCGATAGCGAGGATGAACCCCTGGGCCCGTTCCCCGGTGTTGTCGCCCCTGAAGGCACATACGATGGCAAGAATGTCGAACAACCGATCGAATTCCCCCATGACCTTCACGCCGACACCAACAAGATCAATTGCCTGTACTGCCATACCTACGCACGCCGTAGCGCCGTCGCAGGAATTCCGCCGACGTCAAAGTGTATGGGCTGTCACAGCGTTATCGCCACGGATCGCCCGCGCATCAAAAAGCTGACGGAATATTGGGAAAAGGGCGAATCACCACCGTGGAAAAAAGTTCATGACCTTCCCGATTTTGTCCGCTTCACCCACGAGAGGCATTTAAAGAAATTCCTGTTCGACAATCCCGACATGGATGTTGAGCGTGTCGACGAGGTCTGCGCCCTGTGTCATGGAGACGTCAAGAAAATGACTGTCGCCAAGAAACAAAAACCACTGACCATGGGATTCTGCACCCGCTGTCACGAGGCCAATGACGGTCCCTTCGATTGCCAGAAGTGTCACAAGTAGAGCATTTTAGAGGAAGTATACCGGCAATGAGCAAAATCGAATTTGATCGCAGGGATTTCCTCAAAGTTATGGGCGTCAGTGGAGTCGCGGCCACCGTTGCCGGTTGCGATATGCCCTCCTACATCACCTCCGAAGAAGGCGTTGAAGAAGTCATCCCTTACCTGTCGCCGGAAGAATTCGTTATTCCCGGTGTCGGTGTCCATTACGCCTCGACATGTCTGCAATGCCCGGCAACCTGCGGAATCCGCGGTCGGGTTCGCGAAGGGCGGGTGTTGAAACTTGAAGGCAATCCGAAGAGCGCTTTAAACACTGGCAAACTGTGCCAGATGGGACAGGCCGGATTGCAGGCCCACTACAACCCGGACCGCCTGACAAAGCCCCTGGTTCGCAAGGACGGCGCGCTTGCCGAGGCCACCTGGGAAGATGCCCTGGCCCTGATAGAAGAAAAAACCGGTCCGTCTTCGGGGATTTCGGGCACCCGCTTTGCCTGGCTTACCGGCACCACCAGCGGTCACCAAAGCGTCTTGCTGAAGGCCCATCTGGAAAGCCTCGGCTCGTCCAATCATTTTGTCCACGAAGTCATAAACAGCAAGGTTTGGCAGGCCGTCTGCCAGGATATGCTGGGCCAATCCATGCCCCGCTTGCGCATCGACAAAGCCAAAATGGTGTTGTCCTTCGGCGCCGATTTCCTGGGCACATGGATGTCGCCTATTCATTTTTCCGCCGACTACGCCAAATTCCGTTCCGGTGAAGACCGCGGCATGTTGGTACAGGCCGAGCCGTCGATGTCGCTGACCGGCGCCAACGCTGATCTGTGGGTCGCCCTGCGCCCCGGAACCGAGGGCGTTATGGCTTTGGGACTGGCTAATGTTCTGATTAACAAGGAACGCATGGACGCATCGGCCCTGCCCGCCGACGCCCTGCAACTGATCAACCAGTACGGCGTTTCGAGGACCACTAGAATAACCGGTATCGCCGGTGATCGCCTGATCCGCATTGCCCGGCACTTGAAAGAACGTTCGCCAAGTCTGGTTCTGGCTGGCCAGTCAGCCGCGGCCCACGCCGATGGTTTTCAGTCCGTACAGGCGGCGATGTTGTTGAATGTTCTGCTTGGTAACATCGACCAAACTATTGAAGCCAATGGCGGTTTTGCTTTGCCGCAACTGGCCTCGGTCAGTGGCGGAACCTCTGATCTGGCGCGTTTTGCAGACGCCGCCGGGGCCGGAAAGCTCGATGCCGTCTTCTTTGATGGCAGCAACCCGCTTTTCGCCGCACCCAGCCACCTTGGCCTGAACGAAAAATTCGACGCCATCCCCTTCAAGGTTGCCTTCAGCCAGTTCATGGACGAAACCACGGCCCACGCCGATGTCGTCCTGCCCATGGCCTCACACCTTGAAGATTGGGGAACCCACGTCGCGGCTTATCAAGGGGCTGATCACGAAATTGCCTTCCAGCAGCCACTGATGGAATCAATTCATCCCGGAACCCGCAGTTTTGGTGACATGTTGCTGGCCTTGAATTCCATGCGCAACCCTGGCCCATTTGACGGGCTGGAAGACTACTACGCCTATCTGCAAAGTGCTGTTGGATCGATCCCCGGCGTCCTCAGGGGCGAGGATGATGAAGGTATCAACACCAGCGCCTGGAACCGGATTTTACAAGACGGACGCCTGCAAATGCCAATCGACACCAGGGCCCTTGCCAGCAACATTTCCGCCAATGACATGGACGTCAAGGAGGCCGACCCGGCGTTCCCTTATTATCTGGTGCCGACCCCGCGCAGCACTCTTTACGATGGCCGCCACGCCAACATACCGTGGCTGCAGGAATCACCTGACCAAATCAGCAAAGTGGTGTGGAATTCATGGGCTGAAATCCATCCGGTTACCGCCGCCAAGCTGGGTGTCGAGGAAGGCGATGTCATCACCGTCACAACCACCGACGGCTCACTTGAAGTGCCGGTCTACATTCATAAAGGCATTCACATTGACGTTGTCGCCGTGCCCATGGGACAGGGCCATAAGGAATATGGCCGTTACGCCAAGGGACGCGGAGTCAACCCGTTGAAAATTCTGAGCCCCGGCAGCGACGCCAAAACCGGCGAACTGGCCCTTTTCGGCAGCCGGGCGGCCCTTGCCGCGACTGGCCGGGCCGGTCGTCTGGTCAAAATGGGCAACACTGAAACACAACATGGTCGCAAGATTGTCGCCACCATCACCGCCGAACAACAACGCCGCAACGAAGGGGACTCTTAAGCAATGTCTCTCGTCAGAAACTTTATCGAAGACTGGTCGCGTTATCGCAGAAGCATCGACGAAGGCGGCTTCCACGAATATGAACACATGTGGGGCATGGTCATCGACCTTGATAAATGCACCGGCTGCAATGCCTGTTCGGTCGCCTGTTACGCCGAAAACAATCTGGCCGTGGTTGGCGAGGACAAGTTTGAAAACGGCCAAGGTATGCACTGGATGCGTATCGAACGCTATTGGGACGAGCCGAACCTGGGCAACGAGCGGGTCCGCGATACCCAGGAGCATGGCGCTTCGTTCATGCCGATGATGTGCCAACAATGTAATTCAGCGACTTGCGAACCGGTTTGCCCGGTTTCGGCCGCCTACCACACCCCAGATGGCCTTAACGCCCAGATTTATAACCGCTGTGTCGGTTCGCGTTACTGCGCCAACAACTGCCCGTATCGTCTGCGCTATTTCAATTTCTTCTCTTACTACGAAGACAGCTGGCCGTCGCCGCTGGATATGCAGTTGAACCCGGATATTTCCGTGCGCGACAAGGGCGTTATGGAAAAGTGCACCTTCTGCGTTCAGCGCATCAGGTCCACCAAAAACGCCGCCAAGATGGAAGACCGTGATGTCATCGACGGCGAAGTGCAGACGGCGTGTCAACAAACCTGCCCGACAACGGCGATTGTTTTCGGTGATCTTCTTGATCATGAAAGCGATGTTCACAAGCTTTGGCATAAACACCAGACCCGCCTTGGCACGACGAAGCAGAATAAAGATAACCCTGAATTGCGCGGATACAGGCTCTACGAACAACTCAATACCGAGCCCTCCGTCACCTACCTGGAACGGGTGCGAGACGTTTAATGGCTGAGGAAACACACGTACACGCGACCAAGGATATCGACGAGAAAATCGCCTGGGCGAAGATCAACACCGATGTCCTAAGGAGTATGGAAAACCCGCGCATGGGTTACTGGCTGGCTGTTGGCGTCAGTATTTGCATGTTGATGGTCGGCGTCTATTCGGAAGTCTACCAGTACAACGTCGGCATGGGCCCGGCGCAGTTGAACAATCCGCACATGTGGGATTTGTATATATCTACCTTTGTGTTCTGGATTGGCATGAGCCACTCAGGCACGTTGCTGTCGGCTATTTTGCATTTGTTCCACGCCGACTGGCGCAAGCCGATCTACCGTTTTGCCGAGGCCATGACCACGTTCTCGCTGATGACGGCGCTGGTCTTCCCGATCATTCACTTAGGGAGGGTCTGGAACATGCACTGGGTTATTCCCTATTACAGTGACCGTGGCATCTGGCCGAACTTCAGATCACCGCTGGTTTGGGATGCTTTCGCCATCACCACCTACCTGACCGGATCGGTGCTGTTCCTGTATATTGGCATGATCCCTGATCTGGCGATTTGCCGTGATAACGCCATTGGCTGGCGCAAACGCCTGTACACCTTCATGTCCGTTGGCTGGCGCGGCGATGACCGGCAGTGGCGCAACTTCCGCAAGACTTATCTTCTGATGGCCTGTTTCCTGATCCCGCTGGCGGTGTCCGTGCACTCCATCGTTGCCGCCGATTTCGCCATGGCGATCATGCCGGGCTGGCACGTTACTTCATTCCCGCCCTACTTCGTTTCCGGGGCCCTGTATTCTGGCTGTGCGGCGATTATCACCCTGTTCGTGCTGCTGCGGTATTTCTTCAAGTTCGAGCAGTACATGACCCTGCCGATTCTCGACAAAACCTGCAAGCTGACCTTCGCCATCGCCATGGTCTGGTCCTATTTGAACCTGATTGAGTTCGCTTCTGTCTGGTACGGCCATGACATACCGGCCAAGGAAGTGCTGATCGCCAAGTTCACCGGCCCTTACTCACCCTTCTTCTTGGGCATGTTATTCTGCGGTTCGGTGCTGCCCTTTACCCTGGCTTTTGAGAAAATCCGCCGCAACCCGATGTTGCTGCTACCTATTTCCATCTTCCTAAACGTCGGCATGTGGCTGGAACGCTACATGATCGTCGCCCCGACCCTGTCCCTGTCCTATCACCCCTGGAGTTGGGATGTCATGTGGCCGGGCTGGGTTGAGTGGGGCATTGTCTTTGGCAGCTTCGGCTGGTTTGGCCTGCTGTTCCTTATCTTCGTCAAGGTGTTCCCGTCGGTGTCCATGTACGAGGTCAAGGAAATGGTCTACCACCGCCGTCGTGTGGTCTATGAAGACGCCGAACTGAGAGCCCATGAGTATAAGACGGGCGCTTCGGGCGCCAGCAGCGCCGCCCCGGCGACGGAGGGCTCTTAAGGTTATGGCTAAAAAAACCCCCAAGAAAAGGCTGCTCGGGCTGTTTGGCGATTTTGAACAAGCGATCAAGGTGATTATCGATATCCGCCAATACGAAGTTCCCGGCGTCAATGTCGACAATATCACCATCAAGTCGCCCATCGAACATCCCGAGATCGAGGAAATCCTTGGCGACCGGCCCTGCCATGTATCCAAATTCACGTTGTCGGGCGCCCTGTTCGGCTTGATTTTTGGCGCCTTCTTCCTGGCCGCTGCCCAGGCCAACTTCCTGATCCAGCCGCAAGGCGGAAAGCCGGTTATCACCATCACCTCGAATCTGGTGCTGATATACGAAATGCTGATCCTGTTCGGAATGCTGGCGACCTTTATCGGCTTCCTGTTCGGGGCTGGCCTGATGCGCAAGCGTTCGACCCTGGATGATGAAATGATCAGCCTTGATCAGGTCGGCATCGTTATCGAAGTCGAAGATGAAAACATCGACCCGGTCATGGCGTTGTTTGAAAAACACCATGTGCTTGAGGTCAGGGACAGGGAGCTCACGGACATATGAGACATCTTTTCCCGTTCCCGCTTGCATTCGTCTGCCTGATGCTGGCCGCTGCCGCCCTGTTGGCGCCCACCCCGGCCCATGCATGGCCCTGGTCGACCGACATGATGAACCAACCCAACGTCAAGCCACAGGAAGGCCCCATGCGTCCCTTCCCAAGGCGTTCGGTTCCGGTAAGCGGCATCCCGACAGAAATCATCGACCGCGACGAGGCCGAAGAAATGGCTAATCCTTATCCGCCAAGCCCGGCATCCATTGGAACCGGGCGGACCCTGTTCAAAATCTATTGTGCTGCCTGTCACGGCATTGCCGGGCGGGGTGATACCCCCGTCGCCGAACTGATTGGCACCGTTGATTTGACCGACCCCGATATGGTCGGCGACCTGACAGACGGCTGGATCTTCGGCACCATCACCTTCGGCAGCGCCATTATGCCCGCTTACGGCGTCACTAACGAAGAAGGGGAATATCGCGGTTCTAACGATTTAAATGTCGAGGAACGCTGGCATGTCGTTAATTACATTCGCAACGGCCTGGTTGCCGACGCCGAAATGCGCGAGGCAGCTGCACAATGAAGAAAACCTGTTTTTTTAACAAAATGAGCGCCTGAGCCATGGAAGATTTCGGTAGCTGGTCGATCATCACGACGAATTTCCTCATTGTTCTATATTTGGCCTTGGGGGGCGTTATCCTTTCGTCACTGCTGCATCTGGTGAACGCCAAATGGCGCTTTCAGATCCGCTGGCTGGCCTGCGCCAATATGGCGTTGTTCCCCATCGCCTTTGTCCTGTTGCTGATTTTGCTATCCAACGGCGAGGCCACATTCCCGTGGCTGGCCACGGCCCATAATGAAGGCGTACATCTGCCGGGATGGCAAAACTATACCTTCCTGGTGATCCGCGAGATCGGTGGCTTTATCTTCGCCTTTGGCCTCTGCTACGCCTACGTCAAATTGCAGAAACAGGCCGAAATTGACCCGGCACCCGCCGTCCAGCGACGCTTCCGCAATGTGGCCCTGACCATCCCCTTCCTTTATGTCATCTACGGCAGCATGGTCGCCTGGGATTTTGAAATGACCATGGAAGCCGGATGGCACAGTGCCAGTTACGCGGCCTATCAGTTCCAAAGCAACTTCCACGGCTTTCTCGCCTATTTTGTCCTGATGCTCTACGTCATGGATAAAACAGGCAATATGAAGGACGACTTCGAGCGTAAAATTTACAACTATCTGGCCCAGCTTATTCTTGGCATGACCATTTTGTGGATTTACTTCTACTTCACCCAGTACCTGGTTTTCTGGTATGGCCGTCTGCCCTTCGAGATGGATCGCTTTATTCGTATGCTCGAGGGTGGTTACTACCCGCTTATGGCGCTGTTCCTGACCTGCAAGTTCATCATTCCGTTCTGTACCTTTATCTTCACCCCGGCCCGCCACAGCCGTCCGACTGTGGTTATTGTGGCGGTGTTCATTCTTGCCGGGACATGGCTTGAACGTTACGTGTGGATTTCAGGGTCCGTTGCCAGCCGCTATTTCCACACGCCCCTGTCAAACTCCTTTGACCTGCTGGTCACCGGCTTGATCATGGCGGCTGTGTTCATGTCACTGCGTTGGCAACTGAACCGCGAGAATTTGCTCAAAAACCGTCAATCGGTCTGACGCAAGGCCTCTCCCAGAACCATAGCCGCTGCGATGGCGACGTTGAGTGAGCGCGCGCCGGGCGCCATTGGCACCTGCAATTGCGCATGGGCGGCGGCAAAAACATCGTCCGGAACCCCGGCGCTTTCACGGCCGACCATGATGATGTCGTCGGCCCGGAAGGGAAAATCCGTATAAACGGTTTCAGCTTTCGTCGACAACAACACCAGCCGCACCCCTTGAACATCTATTTCCTGCTTGAAGGATTGCCAGGAGGAATGCCGGGTGACATCGGCATCTTGCAGATAATCCATAGCGGCGCGTTTTAACTGCCGGTCGGAAAAAACGAACCCACAGGGCTCGATAATATCGACGGCGATATCAAGACACATGGCTGTACGCAGCAAGGTGCCGGTATTTTGTGGAATATCCGGTTGATAGAGGGCGAGACGCATGTTTTATTCATTCAGACTGTGAAAATTGATCCATGTTAAGGCATAATGCACGAAAGACCTGATTTTATCCCTTTGCATCCAGGATTGTATTGATTATACCCTTCTGCCAATCTAGGGCGCGCCCGGCAACAAGATCAGATTTAAATCGTCCCGAACGGACACCTAAGAGGTTCTTTCATGACCGACCAAGCAAGTGACGACACGGCAACCCCTGAAGAAAGTGCCAGCAGGCGTGATTTTCTGCAAATAGCCACCTATACGGTTGGCGCGGTTGGCGCCGGTTTGGCCGTCTGGCCAATTGTTGACAGCATTAACCCGCCGGCAGATGTTCTCGCCCTTGCTTCGACAGAGGTTGATCTTTCACCCGTCGAAGTCGGACAGAGCATCACTGTTATCTGGCGTGGCCGTCCGGTCTTCGTTCGCCACCGTTCGGAAAAGGAAATCGAAGACGCAAGGGCCGTCCCCCTGGACGCCATGCCTGACCCGCAAAGCGATGATGACCGAACGCAAAAGCCGGAATGGCTGATTATGGTCGGCATCTGCACCCATTTAGGATGCATTCCCAACGGCCAGCGGCCAACTGATCCTAAGGGAGACTTCGGCGGCTGGTTCTGCCCCTGTCACGGTTCCCACTATGATTTGTCCGGACGCATACGAAAAGGCCCGGCCCCGACGAACCTTGAAATTCCGACTTATGAATTCGTTGACGATACAACCATCAAAATCGGCTAAGGGAATTATAAAATGAAACTATCAAAATCCATCATTTTGCCCTTTCTTGACTGGGTTGATTATCGTCTTCCGGTATTTTCCTATGCACGGGAAAACCTGATTGATTATCCGACGCCAAAGAACCTGAACTACTGGTGGAATTTCGGATCGCTTGCCGGCATCGTCCTGATGATAATGATCATCACCGGGTTTTTCCTGGCCATTAACTACACCCCGCACACGGATTACGCCTTTTCCAGCGTCGAGCACCTGATGCGCGACGTTAACTATGGCTGGCTGCTGCGCTTTATGCACGCCAACGGCGGCTCCATGTTCTTTATCCTGGTCTACATTCACATGTTCCGCGGCCTGTATTTCGGCTCTTTCAAAGCGCCGCGAGAATTGCTGTGGATCATCGGCGTGGTCATCTATCTGTGCATGATGGGCACCGCCTTCATGGGTTATGTGTTGCCCTGGGGACAAATGAGCTACTGGGGTGCTACCGTTATCACCAGCCTGTTTTCCGCCGTCCCCATTATTGGCGATACAATCGTCACCTGGCTGTGGGGTGGCTTCGTCATCGATAACAACACCCTGACCCGCTTCTTCGTTGGTCACTACCTGATGCCGATGGTTATTTTCATGCTGGTTGTTGTTCACATGTGGGCCTTGCATGTCCATAAATCGAACAACCCGCTGGGCGTTGATATGCGGACCCCGGCTGACAGCATTCCCTTCCATCCTTATTACACCATCAAGGATATGGTCGGCATGGGCGTGTTCTTTATCGTCTACTTTGGATTTGTCTTCTTCGCCCCTGACTTCTTCGGCGAGCCTGACAACTATATCGAGGCCAACCCGCTGGTCACACCGCCGCACATTGTCCCCGAATGGTACTTCCTGCCGTTCTATGCAATCCTGCGTTCCATCGACAATAAACTGATCGGCGTTATCGCCATGTTCGCCGGTGTCTGCATTCTGTTCGCCTTGCCGTGGATGGATCGTTGCCGGGTTCGCAGCGCCAAGTTCCGGCCGATTTACCGGCAGTTTTTCTGGCTGTTCTTCGCCGATTGCATCCTGCTTGGCTATATCGGCGCACAAACCGCCGTCGAGCCGTTTGTCACCATCGGCCGTATCGCCACCGCCTATTATTTCGCCCACTTCCTGATTATTTGCCCGCTTATCTGTAAGTTTGAACGACCCCTTGTGCCGCCGGAAAGTATCAGTGCGGGTGTTCTGAAAGCCCAGAAGGGAGCTGAATGATGCGTATCAACATGACGTTCCCGCGCACCATTGGCGCCGCCTGTGCCGGTGTTCTGCTTGCCACAGCGATCAGCACAGCGGCCCAGGCATCCGGTGACAGCGTCAAACTGGAAAAACAGGACTGGTCCTTCAATGGTATTTTCGGCACTTATGACAGAGGTGCCTTGAAACGCGGTTATCAGGTTTATTCCGAAGTGTGCGTTAGCTGCCACTCCCTGAATTATGTCGCCTATCGTAATTTGATGGATATTGGCTTCGAGGAAACAAACGTCAAGGAAATCGCCGCCGAATTCGAGGTCGAGGACGGCCCAAATGACGAAGGTGAAATGTACCTGCGTCCGGCCCGCCCCTCGGACCGCTTCGTCGCCCCTTATGCTAACGAGAAAGCCTCCCGTGCAGCCAACAACGGTGCTTTCCCACCTGATTTGTCGCTGATGGCGAAAGCCCGTAAGGGTGGTCCGGATTATCTTTTCGGCCTTCTGACCCGTTATCATGAAGAAGCGCCCGAGGGCATGGAACTGGCCGATGGCATGAGTTATAACGAGGTCTTCCCTGGCCATCAGATCGCCATGTCGCAGCCCCTGGAAGATGAGTCGGTTGAATACGAGGACGGCACGCCTGCGACACTGGTTCAGCACGCAAAAGACGTCACCACCTTCCTGGCCTGGGCTGCAAGTCCGGAAATGGAGCACCGCAAACGTCTTGGCATCAAGGTCATGCTATTCCTGTTCGTGTGGACAGGCATGTTGATCGCCCTGAAGAAAAAAATCTGGGCAAAGCTGCATTAGAGCATTCATATCGATCAAATTACCCACCATTAAATTAAGTGATTTGATGGCAGTTTGATCTTTGTATGATCGATCAAATTTCCCGCCATTATATGAAGTCATTTGATGGCGGTTTGATCTTTGTATGATCGATCAAATTTCCCGCCATTATATGAAGTCATTTGATGGCGGTTTGATCTTGCTAGTTGTTCAGGGCGCCCCGGTTAATCCAGCGGCGTAGCATCAGTTTTTCCCATTTGCTCAACTCTTTGCGGCCACCGTGGGGCATCTTCAGCATGGCGTTGGCGCGTCCTTCGATCAACACCATCATGTTACTTGAGAATGCGTCACCCGGAACAATGATCGAGCCATATTCTGTGCCCTTCATCAGGCTTTCATAAGGAC
>Ga0233428_1003965_pt1 | contig 11902 bp, 11 predicted proteins | sample SI_118_April2016_4_FD_179890 | JGI IMG/M metagenome (GOLD analysis project Ga0233428, IMG submission 179890) | Seawater microbial communities from Saanich Inlet, British Columbia, Canada - SI_118_April2016_120_MG | ecosystem: Environmental > Aquatic > Marine > Inlet | place: Canada: British... | reverse complement strand
GCCAGGCGGGTATTGGCGTCAGACGAGAAGCGACGCATAGCTCTCAAGGCCGCCTCGTTAATACCCGACAACAGCTCGTTGATGATTAACATCGGCACGACGACCGAGCAAGTTGCCCATGCCCTGAGAGGCAAACACGGCATCCTCGTTATCACGAATAGTATTAATGTTGTCAATACGTTGCAAGGAGCGGCGGACATCGAAGTTATTATCGCTGGTGGACTCGTCCGTCCGACAGATGGCGGCGTTGTCGGCGAGGCAACGGTTGATTTTATTCGTCAGTTCAAAATGGATTACGCCATTGTGAGCGCCTCTGCCATTGATGAAGATGGTTCCATTCTCGACTATGATTACCGTGAAGTTAAAGTCGCCCAGGCCATCATCGAAAATGCCCGACACTGCATTCTTGTTGCCGACAGCACGAAGTTCGAACGCTCTGCTCCGGTACGCATTGGCCACATTTCCCAGCTCTCCAGTTTTGTCACGGACAATCCACCGCCATCTTCCTTTGCGGCGGTATGTAAAGAAAACGACGTCGATCTGATTGTCGTCGAAGAAATATAAATTATAATCTTCGTTTATTTTCGTTGTCGGTTCGTTTTTCTTCAAATAAAGTTCTCCCATTACGCAATGTAAGCACCCATATGAGCTGTGCCGGGAGGAAAAGTGAGCAAAGCCCTTTACGATATCGCCATTATCGGTGGCGGGATCAACGGCTGTGGCATTGCCCGTGACGCTGTCGGGCGAGGTCTATCCGTCTATCTGGCGGAAAAGGATGATCTGGCCAACGGCACCTCATCGGCATCGACAAAGCTTATCCACGGTGGATTGCGTTATCTGGAGTATTATGAATTTCGTTTGGTTCGTGAGTCCCTTCGCGAACGTGAAGTTCTTTGGGGCATGGCTCCGCATATCATTCATCCGCTACGCTTTGTTTTGCCCCATGCCAAAGACCTGCGTCCGGCGTGGTTGATCAGGCTGGGCCTTTTTCTCTATGACCACCTGGGGGGGCGTGAGCGCTTACCTGGGTCCAACTTCGTCAATCTTCGCACCTCGCCCGTCGGGGGGCCTTTGCAATCGGTTTTTACCAAAGGTTTCGAATATTCCGATTGCTGGGTCGATGACGCTCGGCTTGTCGTATTAAACGCCATGGCCGCCGCCGATAAGGGAGCGACCATCAAAACCCGTAACGAAATCGTCTCGGCGAAACGTGAGGGTCAGGAATGGCGCCTGGAAGTTGACGATGTCCGGACGGGGGTGCGCTCGACCATACGCTCCCGTGTCCTGATTAATGCCAGCGGTCCCTGGGTCGGTCATGTTATTTCCGACCGTATTGCCATCAGCAGCACTTCCAGAATACGTCTGGTCAAGGGCAGCCACATTATTGTCCCGCGCATGTTTGATCATGACCGTGCTTATATATTCCAGAACCCGGACAGAAGGATCATTTTCGCGATCCCCTATGAGCATGATTTCACGTTGGTCGGCACAACCGATTTGGATTACTCCGGGCGACCGGAAGATGTGATAGCCGATGACGAGGAAGTCGCATATCTGTGTGACGCCATTGGTGAGTATTTCTCAAAGCCCATTTCGCCGGAAGACGTGGTGTGGTCCTATTCCGGCGTCCGACCGCTTTACGATGACGGATCTTCCGAAGCCCAGGAAGCGACACGGGATTTCGTTCTCGAACTGGATGGGGATCAGGAAAACGCTGTTGTACTCAATATTTTTGGTGGAAAAATAACGACCTACAGGCGTCTGGCGGAAGAGGTGCTGGGGAAACTGAAACCCTGGCTGCCGATGATGAAGCAATCCTGGACCAGCGGCGCCGTCTTGCCTGGTGGAGACTTCCCTATTGATGGGCTCAGCGCTTTGAAAGAAACATTGGAGAAAAAGTACGCCGCACTGCCCTCAGAATTAATTGACCGTCTCATACGCACCTATGGAACGCGGACAACTACGCTCCTGGGAGAGGCAACAACTCCAGGCGATCTTGGATTGCATTTTGGGGCCGGACTTTATCAATGTGAGGTCGAGTACTTATTAGAGAACGAATGGGCGCAAACAGTTGAGGACATTCTCTGGCGACGAAGCAAACTGGGGCTTAGAATGAAGAGCCAGGACGTAACAAATCTTTCATCCTGGCTAAGGGGTCGCTTGGAAGGCTAATAATTCTTCATCGAAGTTACGGTCTCTATCAGGAGGATACAAAATGCCGGAATACATTCTTGCCATTGACCAGGGGACGACATCTTCGCGTGCGATTGTTTTTGATGGCGCCCAAACGCCGGTGGCGGTAGCCCAGGAAGAGTTTGAACAGCACTTTCCCCAATCGGGTTGGGTCGAACACGAAGTGGAAGACATTTGGCAAACCACCGTTTCGACATGCCGGGACGCCATCGCCAAGGCAGGCATCGGTGCGGCGGATATCGCCGCCATCGGGATCACCAACCAACGTGAAACGACGGTGATCTGGGACCGCGAAACAGGTGAACCTCTGCATCGAGCCATCGTCTGGCAGGACCGGCGCACCGCAGAAATGTGCCAGGAATTAAAAGCCGGGGGAAACGAGGTTATGGCATCCGCCCGTACAGGGCTCTTGCTCGACCCCTATTTCTCGGGAACCAAAGCTGCCTGGGTACTCGATAAGGTCGATGGCGCTCGCGCTGCAGCGGAGGCCGGCAAACTGGCCTTCGGTACAATCGATTGTTTTCTTCTGTGGCGCTTAAGCGGCAGCAAGATCCATGCGACGGACGCGACCAACGCCAGCCGGACCTTGCTCTATGATATCCATGAAGGGTGTTGGTCGCAGGAAATGTGCGACCTGATTCGGGTGCCGATGTCGATGTTGCCAGAGGTCAAAAACAGTGCGGACGACTACGGCGTCACGGATCCCGACTTGTTCGGCGGTCCTATAGCCGTTTGCGGCATTGCCGGTGACCAGCAGGCGGCGACAATTGGTCAGGCCTGCTTCAAACCAGGAATGATGAAGTCCACTTATGGAACGGGATGTTTCGCAGTTCTCAATACCGGCGTGACCCCGGTCGCTTCCACCAACCGGCTTTTAACTACCATTGCCTATCAACTGAATGGCAAACCGACGTATGCGTTGGAAGGTTCTATCTTCATCGCCGGGGCCGCCGTGCAGTGGCTTCGCGATGGTTTGAAGGTTATCGATAATGCAGCGCAATCGGGTGAACTGGCCCAGCAAGCTGACGACAATCAGGAGGTTTTCCTGGTGCCCGCTTTCGTCGGCATGGGAGCGCCTTATTGGGATGCGGAGGCGCGCGGCGCGCTTTACGGCATTACCCGCGGTACAGGCCCTGAGGAATTGGCCCGCGCCGCTTTGGAAAGTGTGGGCTTTCAAACCCGTGATTTGCTGGAGGCCATGAAAGGCGATTGGTCGGGGGCGGGTTCTGATACCGTGCTTAGGGTCGATGGCGGAATGACCGCTTCTGACTGGACCATGCAATTTCTTTCCGACATCCTCGGCGCACCGGTCGACCGTCCGCAAGTTCAGGAAACCACCGCGCTCGGGGCGGCGTACCTTGCCGGGATGCACGCGGGTGTCTACCCCGACCTTGAGGGTTTCGCCAAGACCTGGGCACTTGAACAACGCTTCCTCCCTGAACTCGATGCCGGAAAACGCGAACAACGTTACAGCGGATGGAAAGATGCCGTTCGTCGAACGTTGAGTGATACCTAACCACGGAAGAATTACTATGGGCGCACAAGAAGACATCAGGACCCCGACGATCGACTTCATGGCGAAGGCTCATGAGCTTCTTCCCGGCAACGCCAGCTATGATTCTTGTCTCGCCTGCGGATTATGTTCGTCCGGTTGCCCTGCCTCTGGCTTGTATGGCATAGACCCCAGACGCTTCATCCGAATGGCCATGCTCGGCATGAACGAGGAACTTTCCAACACACCTTGGATTTGGACCTGCACCATGTGTCGGCGCTGTGCCTACGTCTGTCCGATGAACATCGACGTTTCCATTCTGGTCGGCTACGCCCGCGGGGCTTGGCCGAAGGAAAAGAAGCCACAAGGTATTGTGCGATCCTGCGAGGCCCAAATGATGTCGCAAAGCACCAGCGCCATGGGGGTGATGCCGGACGATTTCGTCGAAATTATCGAAGAAACCGTTGAAGAATTGCAGCAGGAAGATCCGCGCTTCAAGGACCTGCAAGTCCCTATGGACAAAAAAGGCGCAACCTTTTTCGTCAACCAGAATTCAAGGGAACCGGCTGTCGAGCCTGAGGAACTGGGGCCCTTGTGGAAAATTTTCGACTATGTCGGCGCGGACTGGACCTATGCCTCAAAAGGCTGGGCGGCGGAAAACTTTTGCATGTTTACGGGCGACGAGAAAACCTGGAAGGAAATGGTCAAACAGCGGGTTGATGCCGTCAACGAACTCGACTGCAAGGTCTGGATCAATACCGAATGCGGTCATTCCTTTTACACCATGTGGGCCGGGGTTGAGCGCTTTGGCTTGGAAGCCAACTTCGAGGCCGCCAGCCTGATTAGCTACTACGCCCAATGGATCAGGGAAGGAAAGCTTCCCGTCAACGCTGACTGGAACACCGGCAATATCAAATTCACAATCCAGGATCCATGCCAACTGGTTCGCAAATCCATTGGCGACCCTGTGGCCGATGATCTGCGTTATGTCGCAAGGGCACTGGTTGGGGCGGACAATGTCATCGATATGCAGCCTTGCCGCAGCGCCAACTACTGTTGTGGCGGCGGCGGCGGTTTCCTGCAAGCGGGCATGAACGATCAGCGCCGTGCCTATGGCAAACGCAAGTTCGATCAGATTGCGGTGACGCAGGCCGAGTACGTTCTCACCCCCTGTCACAACTGCCATTCCCAGATTACCGACATTGGCGAGGTCTACGGTGGCGACTATCGGGTCATCCATTTTTGGACCCTGATTTGCCTGTCGCTCGGTATTCTTGGTGAAAACGAACGCAAGTATCTGGGCCCAGAGCTAATGGAAATAGGGTTGCCATGAGCACGTTCGATAAAGAATACGAGACCGCGGTCCTGATCATCGGTGGTGGTGTCACCGGAACGGGCATCATGCGCGATTTGGCGTTGCGTGGTTTCCACTGCCTGCTGATTGAACGCAAAGACCTGAATGCCGGAGCGTCGGGCGGCAATCATGGCCTTCTGCACAGCGGTGGGCGTTACGCCTCGACGGACTGGGAGACCGCCGCCGAATGCCGGATCGAAAGTAACATACTCAAAAAACTGGCTCCGGAATGTATTGATGATTGTGGCGGGCTGTTCGTCGCCGTCGAGGGTGACGACCCGGACTTTGCTGAGCATTTCCCCGAACACTGCGCCAAGGCGGGCATCGATTGTCACTCGCTAAGCCCCGCCGAAGCCAGGGAAAAGGAACCCGGCCTGTCAGAAAAAATATTCGCCGCCTACAGTGTGCCGGACGCCACCGTTGATCCGTTCCACATCACACTTGGAAACGTCAATCATGCTCAACAACTGACAGATAGTCAGTACCTGCCTCACACAGAGGCCGCTGAATTTGAAATAGAAGATGGATTGATCCAGAGCGCCTTGTGTCGCGATATTCGTTCAGGTGAGAGAGTGCGCATTCGCGCCAAACAGGTGGTCAATGCGACAGGGGCCTGGGCGAAGAATGTGGCTCGACTGGCAGGCTGCACGGATGTTGATCTTCTGTACGCCAAAGGCACCCTGATCATCAGCAATTCGCGAATCACCAACGGCGTCGTCAACCGCCTGCGCTCACCGGGAGATGGCGACATTCTGGTGCCCGGCGGCACCGTCTCTATTTTGGGGACGACATCTGACAGGGTCGATAGCCCTGAAGGATTGCGGCCAACCGTGGATGAGGTTGATCATATCCTGAATGAAGGCATTCCCATGTTGCCCGGTCTGCAAAATACGCGTTTCATCCGCGCCTTTTGCGGCGTGCGCCCACTGCTGCAATCATCGGAGGCGGGAGCCGACGGCCGCAAAGCGAGCCGCGGTTTCAGGCTTTTTAATCACGAGGATCAGGGCTTGAGCAATTTCGCCTCTCTTGTCGGCGGCAAGCTGACGACATATCGGCTGATGGCGGAAAAAACCGGCGACCTTGTGGCGTTCCGCATGGGCAAGGATGTCCCATGCAAGACGGCGAGCGAGCCTCTGCCTGCGGGTGACAGCGTGCGCTGGACCGAACCCGGATATGCGCCACGCTACTGGTATCAGCGCAACGACCCTAGCGACGCCATCTTGTGTGAATGTGAAATGGTGCCGCGCTCGGCGATTGATGAAATAGTCGAAACGGCGCCCGGAGCAGAAAGTCATATGACCCTGCGCGCCATCGCACTGCGTTCACGCGTCGGCAAAGGTGCTTGTCAGGGCTCGTTCTGTGCCGCGCGGGTTTCTTCATACCTTTATGACCGGGGCGTCTATGAGGGAATTGAAGGACACGAGCACATGCGCGATTTCGTGGCCGAAAGGTTTAAGGGTGTGCGCCCAGTCTTGTGGGACAAACAGATGCCGCAGATGGAACTGGCGGAGGCCATCCATTGTGGGCTTCTGGGACTCGACCTTGAAAAGGACGACGAGTCCGGGTCAGCAACATGAAACGGCAATTAAGAGATCACAGCACCCAGTTGACGGTGATCGGTTCGGGACTTGCAGGGTTCGCCGCCAGCATATTCGCGCTCGATCGTGGCCTTGCGACGGCGCAGATCGGAAATACCGGGGCGGTTGCCTACACCAGCGGTTACCTCGATCTGCTCGGTTGTGAGGCAGGCAGTATTTTGGATGATCCTTGGCAGGGTCTGGCGGCGTTGCGCCGGAACGAACCTAACCATCCGTTGTCTCGAATTGGCGATGAGACAATCCGTGAGGCTTATTCTTTGTTCATTAAGACACTCAGCGATATGGGCCTCGACTACAGCCAACCCGGCGATACCAACGTGAAGGCCTTATTGCCGGGTGGCGTCGTCAAGCCGACGTTCTCGATCCCGAAAACCATGCTTGCGGGTGTCGAAGCCGCGCAAAACAAAACACCAACTTTGATTGTCGATTTCACGGGTTTGCAGGGCTTCAGTGCAAAAGAGATGGTGGCGAACCTTTCTCCCTCCTGGCCGGATATTCGTGCTGAGACCCTGACCTTTCCGGACATGGAAAGCGGTGCGCCGATTTATGCTGAGGTCATGGCCCGCGCCCTTGAAGTCGCGGCGAACCGAAAGCTTTTGGCAGAACGCCTCAAGGCGGTTCTCGGCAATGCCAAAGCCGTTGGTCTTCCAGCTATTCTGGGTATTCATGCCTCCAGCGCCGTGCACGCGCATATGGAGGAACTCATCGATGTGACGTTGTTCGAAATTCCGACCATGCCGCCGGCCGTGCCGGGCATTCGTCTTCGGGAATTGTTTGAAGGAATACTGCCAACAAAGGGCCTGATGCTGGTGCCGCAACATAAAACCAACCGGATTGACCTCGATGAAGACGGCGTCGTTGTTTATCTGGAAGACAGTTTTGGCGAGATTGTCATTCGTTCACAGGCCGCCATACTCGCCACCGGCCGGTTCCTGTCCGGTGGACTTTCTGCCGATCGCAATTGTGTTCGCGAACCTCTGGTGGGCATTCCGGTAACCCAACCGGAATGCCGCAACGCCTGGCACAGCCCCGATTATTTCGATCCGAACGGGCACCCGATCAATCGCTCAGGCATTGAAGTTGATGACCACTATCGACCGCTAAAGGCAGAAGGGCGCCCTGTCAGCGAACGCCTGTTCGCCGCCGGTGTCGTACTGGCGCATCAGGACTGGGTCCGGCAGCGTTGCGGCGCCAGCGTCGCCATCACCAGCGCCTATAAAGCGGTAGAAGCGGTGACGAATATCCTGAATCGGAAACCTTGACCGGAAAATTTAATAAATGAAATTTATCGACATATCATAGTCAAATGGTGACCAGATAATTCTCCAAATTTAAACCCACATTATTGATTCAATTTACTCCCTGAAATGTCCGCTTCGGGTCATAAGCAGACTATTAACCAGACACCAAATGATGTCTACTTACTGCCGGATAGTGGACATTGATTCCGGATTAGTATTTGTGCGCCAAAGCCTCCCTCGGGCATTCCGACATCGGGTCCATTGACGCTATTGGCGCTATTGTCACGGGGCATGGAGAACAACCAACGCCTCCTACACAGCCTCGTCGGTGTGAACGTCGGGCGACTTCTGTGGCTTAAACTTGACGAGAGTAGAGTACTTCGTAGCGGCGGCATTGAATTTTTTCAACATTATCATCGTTACTGAAGCCAAAATTGGCCCCAACAATTTGGAAATCATGAAACCCAAGCCGACATAACAGACGGCCAATGATGCTAGATATGTCCAATTGTTTGTTCCAATATTCAGCATGGGCTGACATGGTGAATATAGTCGAATCTCCCCTCATTCGAATCCCCACCTTCTCAGGCAGTTTCAATGATAGCAGGCGGTTGGGTATCGATAACGGGCCGGTAGAGGTTTGCAGCAACCCTCAGAGAAGGAGTGTTTAGCGTTTCACCGCCAATGCTCATGTCGCTGGCGGTTTCTATCGCCATGTTCCACGCCACTTCGGCCTCCGGCCCGGTGTGTACCGGCGGTCGTATCGTCCTTTGTCTTCCCTGCTGTGCGAGCCTAGCTCTCTCAAGTTCTCCTTCCGCTGAAAACTCATGCCAAAGATCCATCCGCTTGCTTATTTGGGGTAGCTCCTCAATATGGGTCGTCGAAGGCGCGGCCTTCGCCACCGTCTGGGTGAGCGGAAACGGCCCGACCAAGGCTAGGTATCGTTCGTAATCGAGGGGAGCGATATTGATCATGGCTCAACGGCTCCTTTGGCAGGAGAAGAGGGGGGCCAAACACAACTAATGCCTTTCTTATGATTTATGCCCGTTGTAGCGCCTCGTCAACTGGATGTATTCGCTCCAGGTGGTTTTTAACGACCTATTGACGCTATTGGCGCTACTGTCACGGGATATAAAAAACCGGACCCGAAGGCCCGGCGAGTTTAACAGGGATGTCAGAGGCGCGCATGAAGCGCATGGGGAGGGGGTTGCCCCTGACTCGATTATAAGAGCACAGTTCCCAATATTTATCAGTGACGGGCATCACACCCCTATTTTTCAAGGATACATCTTTGCCAGCACCGGACAGGACAGTAGAGAAAAAATACAGAAATCCCCCTGGATCAGCCCCGCGCCCGCCGGGTGGAACGCAATGGGAATGGAAACTATTTATCTGGCGTTTGATGATTTCTTCATTCTTGCCCGGGCCGAAGCCCTCGAACAAACTGACCCTAAGCCCAGAAGAAACAATGAGTGGCTTTCATGCTCTGGGTGAGGGCGAGGGAGTGACCTGGCTGGGGCATTCCACATTTCTTGTTCGCCAGGGCGGACTGACCATTCTGACCGACCCCTTTCTGACCAAATACGCATCTCCGTACCCACCTTTTGGACCGAAGCGGCATTCGGGACCAGCATTGCGCATAGATCAGTTGCCGCCGATCGATATTCTTTTAATTTCTCACAATCACTATGACCATCTTGACGAGCGGACCCTCCGCCGATTGCAAAATAAGGACAAAATGCAGGTTCTGGTGCCGTTGGGAGTAGGAGACCTTCTACGGGGTTTGGGGTTTTCAATCGTCAAGGAACTTGATTGGCATCAGACCTCTGTGTTCGGCAACGTCGAGGTTCGTGCACTGCCCGTTGTGCACGGTTCGGGGCGCGGCTTGAAGGACAGCAACCAATCGCTCTGGTGTGGATTCAAGATCAAATCGGAAAAAACCAAATTGTTCTTTGCCGGAGATACCGCTTACGGAGAGGTTTTCGCCGAACTGGGGCAAATCTACGGGCCATTTGATGTGGGACTTTTACCCATAGGGGCATATCACCCCGACTATTTTTTCCAACGCGTCCACATCAATCCGGAAGAGGCAGTTCAAATTTCCCAGGATATGAGAATCCATCATCTAGTTGCCATGCATTGGGGCAACATCGTGATGACGAAGGAACCGATAGAAGAACCGCCCATTCGCTTCGCTAAAGCTGGGCGTGAGGCGGGTATCCCCGACCACCGACTTCACATCCTAAAAATTGGCGAAAGCTACAAAATTAGTTCCGAGTAATGGTTTCCATGTTCACGTAACCGAGCCGGGTGGTTGAATTATGTACGCGCCTGTTCATCCCTGCTCAGGGGTGCTTATTGGACAATTATTGGACAAAAACCACAGAGGCCGCTCGGATAGGCGGCTAATGCATTGAAAATATTGGCGTCCCCTACGGGATTCGAACCCGTGTTGCCGGCGTGAGAGGCCGGGGGAAATTCCCAGAATTCTGCGGTGTTGGGAACTTCAAAATTCATGTGAATTCACGTAAATTCATACGGATTTAATAATTGTTCCCGTTGCGTTTTCCCGCCGCGCGCGGCGTATATATCAACTTCCCTTTGTTGCCGCAATAAATTGACCCCCACCGACGACCTAACTAGAAATAATTCTCAAGAGACAAGGTGTGAGATCTCCAAATCCCCAAATGAATGTTCCGGCGATTAGGAGCAAGAATTCGATCCGATAGAAAAGCCGCTTGCTCGCATTCAGCATATCTCCAAGATATGGTTGGAAATCTTTCCACTCATCTCTGAGTTTGTTTTCCGTATCCTCAACAACTTTATCAAATTTATCTTCTGGTATATGTATTTTCTCCCGGACGATTTCTCCAAGTATGGAGAGGTTGCTTTCGAAATAGTCATTAATCTGCGCCTTGTACGAGAGGAGCCAATTGTGGATAGAAGCATAGGCGAAAAGAATTGCGATAATAACGATAAGTGATCCCGAGCGCTGAAATGCACTCCATTCATATGCGCTCGAGGTCAACGCGTGATTTGTCAAGTCGATGGAAATGCCGGTAAAGGCAGTCAATTCGGCTATAACCAAGGCGGAAATAGAAAACTCCCAAGCTTTTTTTGCTGGCTTATGTGCCATTCGAACTCTCCTTTCAGTGCTGCTATTTTAACGGCAGTAAATTGCCATAAATTCACTCCTGAAAGTAGAGGCAAAGCCCTCATTCATACATATTTATTTTCTTGTCCGGCTTCGTTTGGCAGGGGCTCATGTACGGGCGCCATTATCCTGGAAGTGATGCAGCATCAACGCCTTCAATCCAAAAGTGTAGCAATAGACCTGGCAGCGGCTTTAATGATTATTTCTTCAAGTTGCTTTTCCCACCAATCAATGGCTTCTCGAACAACATCTCGTTGATCTTGGCCTTCGAAAGGACCGTCGTGAATGGGATAGGATCGAGTGTGCGGAGCTTCTCCGGCCTCTATGTTTGCACCAACATGGATTGTAATGCCCTGCCCTGCATGTAGATCGTATTCATGAAGAATGATATTCGCGCTCTCAGCGATAAAGCCCCAATAGATTTTGGGCTCAGGCTCGCTGGCCTTCATTCCATCTCGAAATGATTGAACTTCTTTTACTAACTCGGGCGGATGAGTGTCATCCTTAATATCCACTTCAAAAAGGACATTTCGAACAGTTCGGAGAAGGGTGCAGCATGCAGACCACTGGACTCGCCAAGTGGTTCCTGAGGGCTGCTCCTCCAAAAGGCGCAAGGCTTCTCGACAGTCTTCCAAGACCATTTGAGCGCCGAGTTGAAAAGGAGCGTCACTTGCCATTAATTATATTCACAGCTTAGGTAAATTTAATATGGCTAATCCCATTATTAAAAAGTTCCCAAAAAATTCCCAAAGTTCCCAAATTGGCGTCCCCTACGGGATTCGAACCCGTGTTGCCGGCGTGAGAGGCCGGGGGGTTTTTAGTCTCCGCTTAAAATGTCCGACGAACTTTTTACCTAATAAACCACAATCA
>Ga0233428_1003951_pt1 | contig 11950 bp, 12 predicted proteins | sample SI_118_April2016_4_FD_179890 | JGI IMG/M metagenome (GOLD analysis project Ga0233428, IMG submission 179890) | Seawater microbial communities from Saanich Inlet, British Columbia, Canada - SI_118_April2016_120_MG | ecosystem: Environmental > Aquatic > Marine > Inlet | place: Canada: British... | reverse complement strand
ATATGATGGCAAGATACGTATACCATTTCAGTACGCCTCTATGAATATCGATGAACTGGAATCGATAATTCGCCATGAACTGACACACGCTCTTATACATCATATGGCCGGTAGTAATGTACCCGCATGGCTGCATGAGGGAATAGCACAACATAAGGATGGTATTGATGACACGGCAGCGAAGGAAGTTTTAAGGAAAGCGGTTAACAGTAATACCCTAATACCTTTCAACCAGCTTAAGAGAGGTTTTGTTAATTTTAAGGAAGACAGTACAAAGGTGAAACTCGCATATGCGGAGAGCCTTAGCTTTATAGAGTACCTTATTAATAACTACGGCTTCTACACGATCATTGACATATTAAAGAATTTTAACAACTATACATCCCTTGACGAACTATTCATATCAGTGTATCGCATAAACCTGAACCTGTTAGAAAATGGCTGGATAGAACAGCTGAGGCTAGAGTATCAGTAGGCAGTAACAGACTAGAAGCTAGAAGCTAGAAACAAGAACGCAAAGTTAATTACAAAACAGAGTCAAATCTGATCCGGAATCTATTACTCAAGTAAGTACTCAAAACCAGAGATTCTGAAATAAATCCAGAATGACAATATTGGTACTTTGCTTATTCTCGGACGATCAGCGTCTAACTAAACCCTCCTCATCAACTCTATATACCTACGCAAATGCCAATCTATGTCCTTTCGCTTCTGGTACTGTATCTCCAAATTCCTTGGCAGTTTTTATCCAAAGCTTCATTGCTGATTTCAGATTTGTCAAGGCTTTAGAATGCGTATCTCCATGCGCAATACACCCAGGTAATTCAGGTGCTTCCGCAATAAAAGCGTTATCTTCTTTACTCCAGTAAATAATAACTTCATACTTATCCATTAGACTTAACTCCTAACTTATATTTTAAAATAATATTTCTAACTTGCCGAATCTGATAAGGCTTAGCCTTATTCCCTTCTTTTTGCAAATTAATCTTTTCTAATATTCCTTCTTTCCTAAGTATATGGTGACTGCCGCTCACTCTTTTGTCAAAGCCTAATCCATTCATTAGGCTCAGCAAATCATGAAAGTTTATATTTGCATCTGATTGGCCATTCAATATTTGTATTAGTAGCTTTTCTTGTTTCCCCATAGTACCACTAATTTCTTAATCGAATTTGCTAGCCATCAAATCTTATATGATTTCTATTAATCGATATTATAATGGCAAGTCTAAATGTATTTCAAGTCGAAAACACGGTAAGCACAACAAGAAACAAAGACTGATCTATTGCTAAAATGATACTTCATTGATGCTGAATATAGCACTTAGCATGGAGATGACAACAATGCCGATTGCACATCCCATTACCAGGATCAAGGCGGGCTCTACCAGAGATATCAGCCTCTTGATTCTCTGCTCTATATCCGTATCCATAGTGTCGGAAACCTTCACGAGCATTTCATCCATTTTGCCAGTCTCCTCACCTACCATGAGCAGATGTTGAGCCATTCCCGGGAAAAATGCCTTCTCTCCCAAAGGAATGGTAAATCCTTTACCAGCCTTTATATCAGGCTTAACAGACTCAATTTTTTCTGACAAGAATGTATTTGAGAGAACGCCCTTTGATATATCAATAGAAGGTAACAGAGAGACACCGTTTTCAAGCAACGTACCTAACGTTCTTGCAAAACGGGATATTTCGATTCTCCACAAGATATCCCCGAGGATGGGAATACCAAGTTTCTTCCTGTCAACAGTCTCCTGCACTCCAGGCTTTTTCTTTAGTGATTTATACAAGTAATAAACACCTACTAAGGCGATTAGCAGTATCCATCCGTAGCTTGTCAATACATCGCAGAGTTTGATCAATACCTGTGTGGAAAATGGAAGGGCAATACCGACTTCATCGAAGACTTTTGTAAATCTAGGCATCACTATCAGAACTAATGCACCAACTGACAGGATCCCTGACATAACCAGGAACAGAGGGTAGATGAGTGAAGATGTTATTTCCGACTTAATTCTCTGTATTCTCTCCATAAAAGAACCCAGACGTTCCAGAACCTTTGGCAATGCCCCACTCTCCTCACCGGCACGAACCATATTCACGTAAACACCTGTAAACACATCAGGAAACATCGATAATGCGTCGCCGAGTGATTTACCACCCTTTACCTCCTCCAGGAGGTCTAGAATCAGTCCCTTAAACTTTTTATTATCCTGTGCATCTGAAAGTATCCTTAGGCTCTTGTCAAGTGATACACCGCTGTCAAGCAATATGCCAAGTTCCTGAGTAAAGAAGACAGTAGCTTTCTTTACTGATCGGTTTGACAAAAGCTTACCTGTTTTCTCACCACCGACCTCTTCCACTTTTAGGACAATGTGACCAGCCTTTTTCAGATAATCTAATAACTCAGCCTTGCTAACGGAAGCTCTCTTACCTTCAAGAACTCCGCTACCTCTGGTCATAACACGATATTTAAACGTACTCATTAACCCTCATTTCTCATAGTACGGTTTGTAGCGATGGAAGTATAAATCATAAGAGAGGAAACTTGACAATCATCTCCTTGCCATTCCATTCAAGCATTAGCCGGTCAGGTTCTATACTTGTAACCTCATATCCCTCAAATGCATCCCCCTCCTCAACATACAGAGTTCTTTCCTTACGAAAAGGAGACATTGGAATATTTACCAGTGCTTTTTTAATATCTCTTGATGTTACAATAACTATTCCATGCAGAAGAATTTCAGACGGTCCTCCTGAGAAAGCTTCTTGCTTTGATCCCTTCTTAGACATCAACGCAACGGACCTTGTAGCCTCAAACTCAACAGGCTCCTGTTTCTCTACAGATAAAGCCGAACTGTTAGATTCCATGCCAGGGAACACCTCAGCAACCTCTTTCATCTTAACTACTTCAGATAACGGGGAATCTTCAAATACAGGCATAGAGAAAGATACTGATTCCTTATACACAAGTTTTAGTGAAGGTTCATCAAGCATATCTGCATGTACTACATTCTTAACTTCCGTATCGCCCACATCTAAATTTCCCTTTGCAGGAGAGTCATCAATTACTTTAAATTCATATTCTAGTCTTGTCACTCCATCCAGTTCTTCTTTAGAAGTACCAACGTCATTAGATTCAATATCAGGAAATGTTTCAGCAACATCCTGCATTCCAACCGCTACTGAGGATAGTGCGCTATCAAAATCAGGCATAGAAAAGCACTCAGGTTTTTTATACGCAAAATTAAGTAGCGCGTCATCAAACGTAACAGCATTTGCTACTTTTTTAGATTCTAAACCTTTCTCAGCCTGAACATCCTCAACAACTTTAAAGTTATATTCCAGTTTTGTGATACCCCCTGTTTTTGCTCTTCCGGAATTACCACCACGCTTAAACTCCTTTAACCCCGAATAGAGTGTTATAACTATCTCCTCCCCATGCCAGTCTAGCCTTATCCGGTCATTCTCAATACTTGTAACAGTATACCCCTCTAATTTATCACCCTCTTCAACATAAAGTGTTTTATTCTTGCTGACACCCTTTAACGGGTTATTAATCAGAGCTTTCTTGACGTCACCAGCTATCACAACTCCATGCAAAATGATTTTTTTCGGCTTTCCTGCTTGTGCTTTTTTCTTGGCCAGGGCTCTCTTTGCAAGATCGTCTCTTGACCTGTTCCTGTTTTTCAATTCTGATGATTTTGGAATTACTGCCTTTACCAGCCACTCTTTTCGTTTATGAGAAAATACATTCCTTTCGTTAATCACGTTAAAGGTCTTACTTTCAATCACTATCTCTTTTTTTGAATCTGAATCTAACGATTCAGTATTTGTCGATTCTTTATTAATATCAGTCACTAGCCCCTTATCATCTATTGCTCTGGACAATTCGGAAATGTCAGTTATGGGCATCAAGTAATATATTAAAGTACTGGCGATTGTCAGGGTTATGACAACACCGAAGAGGGCTAAATTTGTCACATGCAATATGCATCTGGTGCCGTGTACGGTTGGGTCAAAAATATCCGATTCCGATTTATGACGTTGAAATAGTTTTTTGATGTCTAATATTTTCTGTATCATTTTATTATTCAATCCGGTGCAAACCCAGGCCCTTGCCATACCGGTATACGAATACGACCATGTTCCCCTGCGCCAGCAAGCGTGATCCTGTCTCTATTATGTTCACTGTCGGTAGAAGTCCTACCTTCTTCCCTGATGGCTTTGCCTCGATCTTCGCTATAGCAGACAGCTTAACTGTAGCCGACACTCCCTTCGTATTAGTAAAGCCGGTACTTTTTATCTTGAGATCATCGACGAAGACGAGTTTTTCATTATCATATTCAATATTATAAAGAAATTTTTGAAGTTTCTTTATCTTGTCTATATCGTTTATTTCAACTCTTGCATATACAAGCATTAATTGCGGTTTATCATTTATGATTTCAACTTTTTGTGCAGAACTTCTTGAGATTATAAGTCCACTCTTTCTTGCGACACCTTTAACATAGTCCTGTAGTTTTGCCTGAGCCAAATCTTCTGTTTTAGATTGAATAAATTTCTTCTCATTGGAATTGTAGATCTCTTTTAATCTGATTAACTGCGCCTCATATGCATCCTTATTATTGATTGCGACTTTATATTTCGCAAACAGCTCCTTCTTTAGAGCTAACTCATCATTCAAGCTTCCAGACGTGCTATGAAACGGATTAAACGACAACCGGTCACATATTACAGCAATGAGTAGAACTACCGCAATAGATAAGAAAATCTGAGTCCGTTTATTGAGTTTATTCAGTTGTTGTCTCATCATTGCTTTATACGCCCTTTAATTTTAAATTTTTCCTTACCGGTTTTATCCTTTACAACGGAAGAGGTAAAGCTTACGCCATCAAAGCGGGGAGAATCTTCAAGCAGTGCTAACACCTTTGCACCTGATACACCAACGCCCTCTATCTCAAATCCATCATTTTTAACGAACAGTTGTCTTACCCAGGTATTATCTGGAACTGCTTTAGTGAGCTCGGCCACCAGGTCTATCCGTCGCGAATTCTTCTGTATAGCCTCACCTATCTTGTCATTAACTTTCGAAACAGTGTCAATCTCATCTTTTAATCTGCTCGATATCATTACGCCGGGATGCAGTTCCTTAAGCTTTGCATCAATAGATTGTATACTCTGCTCCTTTTTATGTTTGAATATCCCCGGTAATATAAAAACAAAGGCGAGTACCAATATCGAAAGTAAACCCATTGCTGCAAATTCCGGTATTCCCCTCTTCGCTTTTAACTTTAACACATTAAATTTACCCAGACACTCGGATAGCCCATTTAGCGCTACACCAAGTGATTGTTTACCTGCATCCCAGGGTTCAACATTCAAATCACCTTCACACTGCAAATCGCTAATTTCGCTCTGTTCACATCCCAGGAAGTTTATATTACCCGGCATGTACTCAAGAATCTTGTTCTTTAACGAATCTCTACTTCTAACCAGTGAGGTACCTACAAGTATTTTGTCTACATATAGATTGAAAGTATATCTTTCCTCACATTTTTCAATTACCGCAACTTTATCTTCACCAACAAGCGGAATGTACGAGAGAGGAGAAATGATTACACGATCAGGCTTGAGGCCTGAGGATTCCAGCTTTAATATAATATCATCCAGTTCTTCCTTTTTTATAGCGAAGATAAATACCTTTTCGCCATACTCCGTGGAATTAGATGGATGAATGTCATAGTATACTTCATCTTCAGGAAAAAGAATAAAGCTGTCCAGCTGGTAGGGAAGAGATTCCCTGAACTCCTTTATATTCGACTCTGGCATCTCAATCTCTCTTACAATCGTTCTCTCTCTAGGCCATGACAATACAATATTTTTTGCCTGAAATGTGTGAGTGTCCGGTATTAATTGGAGTTCAAGAGGCTCCTTTAACAGAAAGTCCTTGATCACTGTACTCTCAGAACTTGATTGCAGGAATTTTTGGGATGTTTTCGAAATAATCAGATCGTTCCCATGAATTGATAACCCGATACTCTTTGGAAATAACATTTGTTTCAACTACCTCCATTGTCCGAAAGTTTTATCCAAACTATCATTTCTGCTGACAGCCTTCTATGATAAAATTTAATTCAGATCGTACTTTGCCAATCCTGATAGCAGATCAACATATACAGTTGCTTTTCTTTCATTGCTGCCAATGAACTCCATCCTCGGGCCAGTACCTCTTCCATTATTGTAAAATGTAAACTTCACATTCTGGTTATCATTAATTACCAGAGGGTTTAGTACTATGTCAGGCGGTATACTAAATAGTTGATTATCATCTCTTTTCAAGACGTTTTCTTCATAATCAATAGAGACAGTAATGTCTTTTCTTTCTAAGATTGCATCCAGATGTGAATTCCTCAAGTAGGTTACAACTTCAGAGACTGCATTTCTGAACTTTGACGCATCGATACCTGTTGTTATTCTGGGCACAGAGATAACAGCGCCAATCGTTATGATAACGAGGACAACTAATAATTCTATCAGTGTAAAGGCCCTGGAATTACTATACTTATTTACCATTACTTTTCTATCTTTTTTAAAGATAAATATCCCTTATTTGTCCATACCCCGCCAAATACAAGATCTGTAGAATGAACCTCTGCCCAACCATCTTTTAACACCATATCCAACTCTTCTGAAAGAATGAGAGGTTTCATCTCCTTGGCTTCCAGCCTTACTACAACGGGCTCTATGTATCTTTCGCTATTTTCGTAAAACTGAACTTTCACATAATTCAACTCTTCGCTTGGATTAATAATGCTCAATTGCATTTCACCTGAGAAATATGGAAGGATGTAGTGAATTAAGTTTCTTATGGCAACATCTATCTGAGACGAAGCGACACCGTCAGTAACAGTCACCGCACTGTTTCCCTGCTTTTTACCAAGTAGGTAGAAACTTATATACCCTGACTCATCTGAAACGGAATTACTGATATTAGTGGAGACTATCTGACTGTCTTGCGAAACAATCTGGATCTTGTGCCCTTCAATCGGATTTCCATCTTCATCCAGAACCAATACACTCACAGACACCGTATCAGACACGTCAAGCATTGTGCTCATAGGAGAAACAATTATCTGATCCCCTCCGGTAGCTGTGGATGTATTACTGTCCTCATCAGCAAGAGCAAAACCGCACCACAATATTGCAAGAAAGAGCAAATAATATATTTTAAATTTTATCAACATAGGACGCTTCAAAGTTAATGTTTACATGTGTAAATAATATCACCGTATATATTTAAGTCAAGACAAACTTGTAACGGAAACACCCAAACTATCTGTCAAATATTATAATTTTACTTCATTGTCCGTTTAGGCTTTTGCGTGCGCTGTTTCTCTCATTCCCTAACTCATTTATCGGCTATCTAAGGATTTTTTACTCAGGATAAGCTGCATAGATTTTATATTTGTTGTTCTCCTTGCCGACAATTAACTTATAATCATATCCCTGATGTCCGTTTGATTCATTTGACTTTTTTTGCATACTACCAGATCCACTGGAAAATGCGCTTATTGTTAAAAAGCCTGAATTCTTCAGAGTTAAATATAGTTTTATATCTTCGTAACTGTCACCGATCACCCCGAGTCCCCAGAAAATCTCCTTTAACTCCTCCTGATCACTAATACTACCGTTCTCTTCTATATACAAGGAAAGCTCATCCGCAATATCATCAGACAAACCAGGTATAGAACTAAGTATTTCCTTTGATACAATATTTACATTGATACTAATTTGCTTGTCACCGTAAACTGTTATAAAATCTTTTATATTCTCAAATATTTCCGGCGTTACCCCCTGCACCAGTACCATCTCTTCAATAGAAGAGAAAGGAGCATCCTTCGACTTATAAGGATCAGGTAATGACCCATAATATCCGTCCTCAGCACCATTAACATGTGTAAAGTCATCTGCGTCAACCCAATCAAGTATAGAATCGGCAATGGTGTCTGCTTCAAAAGCATCGACATCTCTTTTTCGAAGAAAGTTTACAAGAAACTCTCTATTCTTGTCAGTTAAGCCATTTATATTAATTTTAGCATTTTCAGAAGAGAGATAGACATCACAATCTCTATCTCCTATAGTCACAGAATATGGATTTTTACCCGGCGTCCACTTATCATCATTGTGCTCCTCACTCTCTTCAGCATCACTGTCCTCATTATCTGTTTCTGACCCAACCGGAGCAGATTCTCCTTTTGGAAGATCACCGGGAGTAACTAAACCAGCTGCTCCCTGTGCATCATTATCACTATTAACTTTGGTACCTGATACATTATCGTCAATAGACATCTTGGCTAAAGCGTAGAGTGATGCACCTCTGGCTGCGTATGAATCCTTCAGCCTCTCAGTGCCAATAGATTTGAGCGAGACGGCCATCCTGGTGTCTTTAGAAAAACCCAGTGCAAGCATGCCAAGGATCACAATAGCCCACAATACAAAGATTAATACATAACCATTACAGGGGCTATCAATTCCTGACTTTTCCCATCTTTTGTCAATACAACCTTTACGGCCTTTGGTAAACTGTTTTCTAACCATTCATCCTTCCATTCGGGAACAGATTTATCGGATGTAACATCCGCATCCTCCAGAAAGCCAAGATATTGAAATAGTATCTTGTCACACCCGTTAATAATCTCCACCACTTCACTGTCATCAAACATTGAAGCATTTTGATCTTTAAATGAGTTCAGATTTTCACCCGGAACAAATCGTTTCTCTTTATAATTCAAGCTGAAACCTTCATTGCCCTCCTCAATATAATAATGGACCATCATCAATCCTAATCCGTAGCTTCTTTCCAGAGAAATAGGCGTAATGAATACAACTCGATCTGAATCACCATCAAAAATAGTATCCTTATTGATTAATTCAGATCTCATTGATGTAGTCTGTTGGTGAAAAAAGAACAGTGCGCTGTTGTCTCTATATTTATCCTCAAGCCACTTACTCCCCTTCTCCATCTGGAAGAATCCCATCCTTATCGCAAAGGATACGAGAAGTATTAAAACAGTACCAATAGAGATGGCAATTATGAGTTCTAATAAAGTGAATGCGCTGATTGATGATTGTTTCCTGCACCGACCTTGGAGTGGCACAACTTCGTATGATTTACTATCTCTTTTGTCTACTCTAGCACCTGTCCGTTCTTCCGGTAACGAACATTTACTCTCTCTCATCTAAGACCTACACTCGAAATATCAACACCATCAACAGACACCGTATAGAGATAGACATCTCTATCGTACCCGTCGAAACCGTCAACACTTTCATCTTCGATATGCCAGTTGATATCCCTACCCTCAACCTTACCCTGCATTATATTTTTGTTGTTGTCCAGGTCGAAGCTAAACTCTATCAGGCCCAGGAAAGACTGTTCAGCTTTTGTTACAGCAACTTCCAATCTTTCATCGTAATTATTGATTTTCCCTCTAAGCATCGCAGAATTACCCAATAGTCTTACAAACATTGTTATTGAGACTCCGACAATAACAAGCGCCACGATAACCTCAATGATGGTAAAACCACGGTTGTTTTGTTTCTGAGTAACCATTTTATTTCACTTCCTGATACACTCCCTTTGCTACGCATATACTTCAAAGACAACAATCGCCCTATTCTATTTATCTATTCTTTTTTTGCATCTTTGCTATCTGTTTTAATTTGCCCTTAAATTCATCGGTTAATCTATCAGCATCATCATTATCGTTAATAATATAAGGCGTGATCAGTATCATCAACTCTGTTTTGGTTTTGTCCGAGTTCGTTGATTTGAAAATATTTCCAATATAGGGTATACTGCCAAGCAGTGGAAATTTTTTATTTGTTACCTCGTCCTTTATATCAATAATCCCACCCAGATAGATTGCATGTCCGCTTTTAACAACCAGAGATGTCTCTGTTTTCCTGATAGTAAATGCCGGTGTATCCGGAACAGAGACAGATGTTGTTCTAACCTCACTTATCTCCTGTGTAATATCCAGCGTGATCATATTGTTTTCACCAATTCGTGGAGTCACCGTCAGGATTTTACCAATGTCACGATACTGAATTTGAGATGTTGAGATACCAGAGCCTGTTGTTGCGCCAGTACTGATAGGTTCGGATGAACCCACCTGGATGCTTGCTGTCTGTTCGTCTCGAACAAGTAAATGTGGAGTAGAAAGGATCTCGGTCTCTCCCTCAGAAGCAATCATATTGAAGATAGCATCTATATCTCTGTTGAACGTAAATGATCTGATGCCGCCCGCCAATGTGCCTGTATCTCCGGAAGTAATTCCTGACGGCAAAAGCGATCCGACCGCACCTTTTGGATTACCGCTTGCGCTTGGGCCACCATACCTGAAGAAAACCTCAACTCCCAGATCCAGAGCATCTGTTAACGTCACCTCCGCGACTATAGCCTCTATAAGTACCTGTTGTGGAGTTGCATCAATCGTCTGTATGATAGCCTTGATATTTTTATAATCGGAAGGTAGTGCCTTTATTATAATGGCGTTTGTATTCTTGTCAGCAATGATCTTCATGGGTTCAACCCCTGCCTTAAGACCTTTCTCCGGTGGAGTGATCTTCTCTTTAAACATCTCTGTCAAAACGGTCACAGTTGTCTCGGCCTGTTCATGTTGCATCTTGTAAATATACATTTTCGGCTTGTTCACCCCTATATGTATATCTATGTTTGAAATCCATGACTCAATGGAATCTAAAAGCTTAGGAATGGAAGTTGCGACCATTATTTTATTTGTATCCTGGAATGGTATAAATGCTATATCCATCTTAGGCGCCTTTGTACTTGCACCAAGAGTTTGTGCTACCAGTTCCAGATCCTTGGCCAGAGTAACAGGGTCAGCATACTTTATCTCATAAAATCTCATTGCCTTACCTGCAAAGAACGGGACATCATATGTCTCTATAACCTTTAACAACCTTATCATGTTTGTAACATTATCGGAGATAACGATTGCATGCGTATCGTTAGGTGCAATAACGAATCCGGCCTTGGTTAAGAGCCCCCTCAGTGTCGGAATGATAGACTGAGGCGCCACATGTTTCAATGGCACTAACTGAGTAATTACTTCACGACCTCCCGGCTTAACACTGCTGTCAAGCTGCACGATCCTGGCCTCACTCCTGGCTTCCTGTATAGGCAGCACCTGGAATATATTACCATCATTTACTATTGCAAATCCGTTTATATTCAGCGTTGCCTGTATAATGTTCATGAGTTCGTTATTATAAAATCGTCCTTCAGTTCTGAGTGTAATCACACCTGTGACCCTCTTATCAATGGTATAGTTCAAACCCATGATATCTCCCAGAATAACCTTCAACACCTCTTTTATGTCTGCATTTTGAAAGTTAAAAGTTATATCTATCTTTTTACCTTCTGGTAATTTTTCGTAAAGAGTTTCTGCTTCAACCATCTTTTGTGGATAACGAACCTCACGGGAAACATCCTTCTCTTCCTCCTCCTTGGAAATTTTTCTTTCCTGAGATATTTCCCACTCCCATTGCCTGCTCACTGATTCTTCAGTTTTATTATTTCCTTTGACAGTAGCAACTTTTTTTGTTTCTTTGTCCTTGCCGGGAAGCATCTTACAGCCTGCTTCAATAGTCAGCATTAGTGAAAGTAAAATTAAGAGGATATTTCTTGTCATATACTTGATAGTTTAAAAAGGTTTACAGCGGTTCATTAATAATAACGTGTCTGGGGTAACAATCTGTTTTTTGAGAAAAAAGCAGACGTATCTTGTCTGCCAATAATGCTTTACAGAAGAATAGTATATAATTATCATCTAAAAATCAAGTCAGAAAGCCCCATTACCTTAATTGCAGTTTTTTATCTAAAGAGAGTCATACAAATTATATCTATTCGCACAGATAT
>Ga0233428_1003944_pt1 | contig 11968 bp, 9 predicted proteins | sample SI_118_April2016_4_FD_179890 | JGI IMG/M metagenome (GOLD analysis project Ga0233428, IMG submission 179890) | Seawater microbial communities from Saanich Inlet, British Columbia, Canada - SI_118_April2016_120_MG | ecosystem: Environmental > Aquatic > Marine > Inlet | place: Canada: British... | reverse complement strand
GTCGGATTTTAGATTAGAGTGTCGCAGGGCCAAAACTAGACACATTAGTTTTGATTTTAAAGATGATGTGAAAGGTAGAACTATATGAAATTAGCAAATGGTATTATGTACTTATTGATGTTAGAGGGTATTGGGTTAGAGGAATCTTCATTATCTAGGGTGTACAAGCATATGGAGAAATCTGATGTTGGTATTATCTCAGCATCAAGGGATAAAGATAAAGATGGGAACCATTTTACATACAAGGATAACCAGAAAAGGACTGAACAGCTTCTGAAAGAGTTGAGGAACAGAGGCTATGGACCTACGAAGCTCAGAGGTCATTTTGAAGAAGAAGATCCTACTGATAAAAAGAAGAAGATCAAGGTTAAAGAAACAGCGTTTTTTGTAGTGGGTAAGGATGGTAGGGATCTACTGAAGGATCTAAAAACTCTAGGCAAGAAGTTTGATCAGGATTCCATACTACATAAAGCAAAGGGTAAGAAAGCTGTAGTTGCAGGGACTAGAGCAGGGATCAAAGATTTCACAGTAGGTAATTTCAATGTGCCTAAACTTGGGCAGGAATTTGATGCTTTAAGTAAGATCGGAGGCAGGACGTTTATCTTTAAAGAGGCTAGGCAAACAGGAGGACTAAACATAGCCACTTCAAGAATCAGGAAGCATCAGATCAGAACCATTGAGAAAGGTATAGAAGATGGTAAGAGTGATGATGAAATAATCGATACTCTTTACACTGCTGAGATATCAAAAAATTATCCAGAGACTATAGAAAGAAGCAGAACTAAGATTACCGAAATAAGGGAATTGATGGCTTTAAATGACGAGGAACAATTAGAGTTGGCTTTATACTAGTAGGAGGAGAGTGAGGAACATGAAAACATTGAATGAAAAAGAAATACTAAAGGTTAAAATTAAAAAAGGAAAACAGTCCGCAGGAAGAGAATATGAGTATGTAGATGAGACTATTTATCCAGGGGGCAGGCATGTTGTGAATGTGATAGCAGTGGACAGCGTGAAAGGAAAATACGAGTCTTTTCGAGATGTAGATAATTTCACATTTCTATTTCCTCAGCACCTAAGAAAAAGATTTCATCGATATTATAAACGTGAAGGTATTGAGTATGATCATAACAAGTATTGGAAAGAACCTACACTAGGAGGATAACCATGAATCTATTAAATTTAAATGATGAAGATGAGAAGGAATTTCAGGCAGTACAAAAGGAGACACAGAAGCTTCTTTACGACCTAGTGGTGCTTCCTGAGAAGGAGGAGAGCAACTATGCTGAGGAATATGCAAAGTGGAAAGTTAGATCTGATGAGAATGACAAGAAGCTTGAACGATTTACTGATTGAAAATAAATATATTTTCTAGTGTTGATATTCTGACTTTGAAAAAAAATGAGATTTGTATGAAACTAGCAATGAAGTAGAAAGGCTATACTCAAGAGATCTTCTAGAAGAAGCCAATTTATCTAGGTTGTTCAAACACATGGAAAAGACAGAGATCAGTATTCTTACTATAATTCAGTCTGAATGCCCTGTAGCGGATTGAGGGTGTTTAGGTTTAGACAATCAGTTAGGATGTGTCAGGGTTAAAACTAGGCCGATTAGTTTGGATTCTAATTGATAAGGACGAACTAGGAAAAAGGAATTTGATATCGGTGGAAGTGTAATATATGTTGTGTAGCCTTCAAAGAGCTCTATATTATTACCTAGAAACGATTTGACAAGGTAGAGACTAGATAATCTAGTAGGATTGGAAGAGCTAGATAAGTTAGTAGGTTTAGAGGGACTAGAATAAGCTAGTATCTAGGAAGAATCTGCAATTATAGTCTAACTGTAAGCCTAATGATAAACGATATATTTGGTATGCACTTTAATAGCATTGTAGCTACTCATTGCCTGCTTCACTGCACTGTTCTTCTACTCTTAGTAGTAAATATAGGAAATACTTAAAATCCGTCCATCATCTCTAGGAACAGGCTGATCATTATTTGGTCATAAAGACTATATTGATATTTATGAATCTAGGAAACTAGTATTATGACATCTAGGAAAAAATTAGAAAGGTAGGATGAGGAAATGAGTGAAAAACCAGTAAATACTAGAATTACGCCGATGTGGGAGAAAACAATCTTCGTTCAGGTTGGAGTTCCTAGACTAGAGAAAGAGATTAGGACGTGGGCAACTGCACACCAGCTTGATGTGGTGGTGGGAAATCCTGAAGATCCAGATTTGATAGCCTGTCCATGTTTTGGTCTAATAATTGACAGGAGCCTCATTATTGAAAATGAAATGTACTCTCTATATCTAGATTCTATTAATGATGACCCAGATAGTGAGCTTAGTAAAGTGATGAGAACATTTAGTATTTGTATTTTTGTTGACAGTATCAAGGATTTGGAATTACCGTTGTCAGACGTTGTTCTACAGGTAGATCTAAATCAGAAAAATGCAATTAAGTTTATTCTTCATAATCTTAAATTAGCATCGAAAATAGTCGCTGGAACTTCAGCTAAACACATTGAAGCAGTGGATAAATACTTAGATAATCAAGAGTAGTTGTTAGGAATGCTTATTATCAGTAATTTCATTAAAATTTCTAAGTGATTAATCATTTTCTCTTTCTCAATTTATATGTTCGATAGTTAGCTCTACTTTTTCTTCAGGTAAATGACCTGCTTTTCCGAGACCACGACCAGAGGGAGGCTTTTTGTCAATTTCGATTTTCTCCTGAACTTCTCCGCTTTCCCACTCAACCTTTGCAATCCAAAAATTAATTATACCATCCTCATAGTGATCCACATCTTCAATTTTAGTACAAGAATGGGCAGGAAAATCTTTGATTTTTATCATAGGAACTTTTGAAAGGATTAAATCATCATCGCTACATCCTTGAATGCTTTGTGAGCAAATTGCAATTTCCTTAATGTTGTTATCAGTGCAATTGCAAAGATAACGGACATCATTTAATTCCACTAATACAAAACTTTTTCTTTCATTCACTTGTTTTCACTCCTTCTTTGGTTTAATAAATTATATTCTTCTTTAAAGGCAAGCTTGTTAGCATCCTCTTGCATGATATACGAAGCTTATACTCTGAAAATAAATCTGTCAATAAGTGATCGCAGACATGGCTCTACTTACCCCTTTGTTAGAATCAATTCTAACAAGAGTTCTTAGTCGTGACTATAATCAGGTGTATTGAACCGCAAATATCACCTTAGAAACGATTTGACAAGCCAGTCTGGTTCCTTAAGGAATCATGTACAAATACATAAGTTGTTTATTTCCATGGAATTAAGGCTTGCTTATTGTTCCTGATATATATATAAATTCCTTATTGACCAAATCTTTATAAGTGGATGAAGTTATTTATGTAAATAGTGCAGATTTTAAAGCAAATATACAATACCAATGATATCCGGAAAATGAGGAACAAAGAAAACAATGAGTAACTTTCAAGAAAAAATCAGTTTCATTTGGGATTTAGCAGATCTATTAAGAGGTGTATATAAAAGGAATGAATATCAGAAAGTTATTCTTCCTTTCACTATTCTAAAACGTTTTGATTGCGTTCTTAGCGATACAAAACAAGATGTTGTTGACGCATATAACAAGTACAAAAAAGACATAGAAAATACTGAGCACTTACTATTAACATCTGCAAAGCATGACTTTTATAATCATTCAAAATACGATTTTAAGAGTCTTCTTGAAGACCCGGAACACATTGAACAAAACCTACTGCACTACCTTGATTGCTGTAGCAAAAATATCCAGACTATCTTTGGCGATGATGGCTTTAATCTAAAACCACATATTACTAAGCTAGCAAAACATGATCTACTATTTCTTTTAATCAAGAAGTTCTCCGAGTCAAAAATAGATTTACATCCAGATATAGTCTCTAATCATGAGATGGGAACAATCTTTGAAGAATTAGTTAGAAAATTCTCAGAGCAATCAAATGAAGAGGCCGGAGACCATTTCACTCCAAGAGAAGTAGTTGAGCTTATGACTCACTTAATGTTTGAAGCAAGTGAAGTTAATATTAAAGAAAAAGATGTAATCAGAACAGTCTATGATCCTGCATGTGGAACTGGTGGAATGCTTACCAGTGCAAAGAATTATATCTCTTCAATTAACAAATCAATGGAAGTGGTTCTATTTGGGCAGGAATTACTAGAAGAAATCTATGCAATCTGTAAAGCAGATATGCTAATGAAAGGAGAAAACTCAGAGAACATTCAAGGTCCTCTAAGTTCACTATCGAAAGACCAATTTGAAGATCATAAATATGATTTTATAATCTCAAATCCACCATACGGAAAGAAATGGGAGCAGGATGAGACGAAAGTAAAAGAAGAAGCAGAACTTGGATTTGATGGTAGGTTTGGAGCAGGCACACCAAGAATAAATGATGGACAATTATTGTTCCTTCAGCACATGATATCTAAAATGAAAGTAAATGGAGAAAAGTCAAGAATTGCTGCAATTACAAACGGCTCTCCATTATTTACAGGTGATGCGGGAGGCGGAGAAAGCGACATCAGAAAATGGATGATAGAAAATGATTATATTGAAGCAATAATTGCACTACCTAATCAATTGTTCTTTAATACTGGCATTAATACATATGTCTGGATACTGTCAAATGAGAAGCCAACCGAAAGGGTTGGTAAGATACAATTAATTGATGCAACTTCATTTTTTAAGAAAATGCGTAAAAGCCTAGGTAATAAAAGAAATGAACTTAGCGAAGACCATATAAAGAAGATAATTGATATTTATAATAACTTTAAAGAGAATGTTCATTGCAAGAAATTTGATAATGAAAATTTTGGATATACTAAAGTTACTGTAGAAAGACCGCTTCAACTAAACTATCAAGTAAGCGATGAAAGGTTAGAAAATCTGTATGCGATTAGTGCTTTTTCTAAATTGGCTGAAAGTAAGAAAACGAACCCAGAAGAAAAGATAGAAGAAGAGACAAAGGGGAAGGAAAAGCAGGATAAAATTATTGAAGCATTAAAAAGCATTGGAAGTGATTTATATAAGGAATGGAATGAATTTGAGAGTAAGGTTAAAGGTGTGCTAAAAGATTTTGATTTTAAGCCTGCATTTATTAAAAGCATAATTGTCTCTTTATCTGAGCATGATGATACTGCTGAATATGTACTGGATAACAAAGGCAAGAAACAACCTGATAGTAATCTAAGAGATTCTGAAAAAATTCCACTTAAACAAGACATTAAAGAATACTTCAAAAAAGAAGTAATTCCCTATTATCCTGATGCATGGATGGATAGAAAAAAAGATAAGATTGGTTACGAGCTTAATTTCACACAGTACTTTTATAAATATGTTCCACCAAGACCGCTTGATGAGATTGAAAAAGAGATTGAACTGGTTACGAAAGATATAGAGAAGTTGCAAAAGGAGAGGTTGTAATGCAGATGAAGCCGTATCCAAAATATAAAGATTCTGGAATTGAGTGGATAGGGGAAATTCCTGAAGGGTGGGAAAGTAGGAGATTACGTTTCAATTGTAAGGTAAATCCTACTGAACAAATTGGTGTTTCCAACAAGAAAACTAAGGTTACATTTTTGCCTATGGATAGAGTATCAGTTGATGGTGAATATGATAGAGAATCTGAAGCAGAATATTGCGAAGTGTCAACAGGATATACTTATTTCACAAATAGGGATGTTCTTATCGCAAAGATAACACCCTGCTTTGAAAATGGTAAAGGTTGTTATGTTGATAATCTTACAAATAATATTGGGTTTGGCACAACAGAATTTCATGTCTTGAGAAGTCATAATAATATGAATCCAGAGTTTATTCTTTATTTCTCCAGAAGTCATCTGTTTAGGATAATTGGAGAAGCTTTTATGCAAGGGGCAGCTGGTCAGAAAAGAATATCTACTGACTTTACAAAAGATTTTAGAATGCCAACTCCACCAAAACCTGAACAAAGAGAAATAGCAACCTTCCTCGACAAAAAAACATCTGAAATTAACGACCTTATTGCAAAGAACAAAGAACTAATTGAGTTAGAAAAAGAAAAAAGAGTTGCATTAATTGATCATGCTGTAACAAAAGGACTGGATTCTTACGTTAAATTAAAATATTCAGGAGTTGAGTGGGTTGGTGAGATTCCAGAAGGGTGGAAAGTCGTGCCACTTACAAAATTTTTAGTAAACATTGCCGATTATAGAGGCAAAACTCCAGAAAAAACCGAGGAAGGCGTATTCTTGGTTACTGGTAAAAACATTAAAAATGGAATTATTAATTACAATCTATCTCAAGAATATGTCCACAAAGAAGATTACGGTAAAATTATGCAAAGAGGTAAGCCTAAAAAAGGAGATTTACTATTTACAACAGAAGCTCCACTGGGAGAAGTCGCTAACGTAGATAATCCTTATATCGCATTAGCACAACGAATTATCAAGATGAGAGCTCGCGAAAACGTATTAGATAATTATTTCTTAAAATATTACATTATGACAAAAACTTTCCAGGGATTTCTTCAAAGTTTAGCAACTGGTAGCACAGCACTTGGCATTAAAGCTAATAAGCTTTGTTATTTAAAATTGATTCTCCCTCCTAAACCTGAACAAGTTCCTATTGTCAAATACCTAGACAAACATATTGTAAATATAGACAAAACTATTCATAAGATTAGTAAGAATATAGAACTATTAGAAGAATACAAACAATCACTAATACATCATGTTGTTACAGGTAAAGTTGACGTTCGGGAGGTTGCTGCATGAAGGCATTTGAAACTAATTTGCTGGCATTCTTAAGAGACCCAAAGCAGTTTGTTATTCCAATATATCAGCGAAAATATAGTTGGACTATTGGTGAATGTAGGCAGTTATTAAGTGACATTATGCGAGTCGGAAAAGATAATGATATAAATGCTCACTTTATAGGTTCAATTGTTTATATTCAAGAGGGAATATACAATGTATCTGCGATACCTATGCCTTTGGTAATTGATGGACAGCAAAGATTGACAACAATATCAATCCTAATAGCCGCTTTTTGTGACCATATTAGGGAGAAAGGTAAAGTTGAAGGTATTGATGAAGAAAAACTTAGAAGCTATTATCTCCTAAATGATAAAGAGGATGGAGACCTTTTCTATAAATTGCTTCTAACAAAGAGTGATAAAGAAACATACTATAAAATTGTTAATAGTAAAGATTGTTCAGAAGAAGACTCTCATAGAATTATTGATAATTATAAGTTTTTTAGAGAGCAAATCGAAAAGAATAGTTTGCAGGATATTCATAATGGGTTTTCAAAGTTAATCATAATTGATGTTTCACTAGATAAGGACAGGGACAACCCACAGTTAATCTTTGAAAGTCTTAATTCTACAGGGCTAGAACTTACTCAGGCTGATTTGATTAGAAACTACATTCTAATGGATCAGGAGAAGAAGAACCAAGAGGTTCTTTATGAGGACTATTGGTTTCCAATGGAAAAAAGTTTTGGTCATGCTGAATATACTGATTTGTTTGATAGGTTTATGAGGGATTATCTAACTATTAAGACAGGTAAAATCCCAAACATTAGGGATGTCTACACTGAATTTAAGGCATATGCTAAAAAATTAACCGACATAAATGAACTAGTTAAAAACATATATGAATATTCAAAATATTTTGTGTGTCTAGCTTTAGAGCAGGAAAAAGACTCCGAGATAAAATCAATATTTTCGAATATAAACACACTGAAAGTTGATGTATCTTATCCTTTTATACTTAAAGTTTATGATGATTATTCGCAAGATATAATAACAAGAGATGAGTTTGTAGAAATCCTAAAACATATTGAAAGCTATGTTTTTAGACGAGCCATATGCGGTATTCCTACCAATTCATTAAACAAGACATTTGCTAATTTATACAAAGAAATAAACCATGATAATTACTTGCAAAGCTTCAAAGCTGTGTTGCTATTAAAGGATTCTTATAGAAGGTTTCCAAGGGATGAAGAGTTTAAGGAGCAACTACTTATCAAGGATGTATATAATTACAGAGGAAGAAATTATTTATTAAGAAAGCTTGAAAATCATAACAGAAAAGAACTTGTTAATATTGAAAGTTATACAATTGAACATATTATGCCACAGAATGAGAATCTATCAAATGAGTGGATATCAATGCTTGGAGATGGATGGGAGGAAATAAGGGAAAAATATTTGCACTCTTTAGGTAATCTCACGATTACTGGATATAATTCTGAACTAAGTGATAAGCCTTTTATTAAAAAGAGAAATATGGAGGGTGGCTTTGCAGATAGTCCAATCAGGCTTAATAGTTATCTGGCAAAACTTGAGATTTGGAATGAAACAGAAATTGTTAATCGTGCAAAATCTCTTTCTGAATTGTCAGTTCAGATATGGGAATATCCAGAACTTGACCAAGAAACATTGAATAAGTACAAAAGCCTTGAAAAGTCAAAACCTGATAAGATCTATTTTATGAAAGACCATATCCACCTTGCAGATGATTCAAATATGCGCCCACTTTATGATGAACTAAGAAAGAGAATTCTTAATCTTGATTCTTCAGTAAAAGAAGAAATCCTTAAACTATATATTGCATATAAGACTACAACCAATTTTGTAGATATTGTTCCGCAAAAGCGCAAGCTAAGATTATCGCTGAATATGAAATATAATGAAATTAACGACCCACAGAATATATGCAAAGATGTTACAGATAAAGGCAGATGGGGTAATGGAGATGTTGAGGTGGGCATATCATCATTCGAACAGATTGATTATGCATTGTTTTTAATAAAACAGGCTTTTGAAAAACTTTCAGAGGAATAAAATGACAACTGATACATCCGAAAAAGCATTTCAAAATGACATTATTGCTCATTTAGTTTCTACTGGGTATCACAAGCGTGGTATGCACAATTATAATAAAACTACCTGTCTTGACCCAGAGCTTGTTTTAAAGTTTGTATTAGATACTCAAGAGAAAGAGTTTAAGAAGTATAAGAGGATGTATAAAGACCAAGCTGAGTCAAAGTTTCTCTCACGGTTGATTAAGGAAATTGATAAAAAAGGTACAATTCATGTTTTAAGAAATGGTTTTAAAGATGTTGGATGTAATTTCAAGTTGTTCTACCCAAAACCAAATAATAATAAAAATCCAGATCTATTTGAAAAGTTTGAAGCAAATATTTTTTCTGTAATTGATGAATTAGAGTATCAAGACAGAGAAAAAGGTAACAGGCTTGATTTGGCAATATTTGTTAATGGGTTACCTATTATAACTATTGAGTTAAAGGATACATTTTCTCAAGGCGTTGAAAATGCAATCAATCAATACAAAAAAGATAGAGATCCACGAGAACGTATACTCCAGTCATGCTTGGTTCACTTTGCAATGAGTGATGATAAAATTTTCATGACTACCAAGCTGAGTGGTAATGACACTAAGTTCCTGCCATTTAACAAAGGACTAGAAAACCCAGAAGTAGAGAATGATTATAAAACATCATATCTATACAATGATATCCTACAAATAAATAAACTTTCTAAGCTATTATCTAATTTCATTTACTATGACCTTGAAGATGAAGAGATAATTTTTCCAAGATTTCATCAGTTAGAGTGTACTAATCAGCTTCTTGCTGAATCAAAGCCAGCAAGTAACTATTTAATCCAGCATAGTGCTGGTTCAGGAAAAACTAAGACTATTGCATGGCTTTCTCATGGACTGATTAATAAGTTCAACAGACTTGATAATCGTGTCTATGATATGGTTATTATTATTTCAGACCGAAAGGTAATTGATAAACAACTACAAGACCAGGTTCAACAAATCGAGAAAGTAAAAGGGATTGTTGACGTAATTGATGAAAAAAAGACTTCAAAGGATTTAAAGGAAGCAATGAAATCAGGAAGCAATATAGTTGTCTCTACAATTCAAAAGTTCCCTTACATCCTTGAGGAAATAGGAGACTTACAAAAAAGAAAATATGCAGTTATTATTGATGAAGCGCATTCCTCTCAGACTGGCACTATGGCGAGGAAGTTAAGAAAGGTACTTTCTACTAACAGTCTTGAAGAAGCTGAGGCAATGGATGCTGAAGGATTAGATGAAATTGATGAGGAAATATTAAAGGACATAGAATCATCTAAAAATCTAAAGAATGTTAGTTTCTTTGCTTTTACTGCAACACCAAAGAACAAAACGCTTGAGATGTTTGGACGAGAACATACAGATGGAAAATTCTACCCATTCCACCTGTATTCAATGAAACAAGCGATTGATGAAGGATTCATTATTGACGTATTAAAAAACTATTTATCGTACGAGACTTACTTTAAACTTATCAAAAGCGTCGAAGACGATCCCAAATATGAACAGAAAAAAGCAAAGAAGTTACTAAGGAATTTTGTGGAAAAGCATCCTGTTGCGATAACTAGAAAAACCGATATTATATTAAGTCATTTCATGAGTTCCAGTCTCCAGAAAATAGGTGGAAAAGCAAAAGCAATGGTAGTTACAAGATCAAGGCTTCATGCTGTTTTGTATAAAAAAGCTATTGATAAGGTAATAAAAGAAGAAGGGTACAATATTAAAGCGTTAGTTGCTTTTACCGGAACAGTTAAGCATGATGAACAGGAATATACTGAAAATTCAATGAACAATCTTCCTTCAAAGAAAACTATAACAAACGCATTTAATGAAAATGATTATAAGCTTCTAATAGTTGCAAATAAATTTCAGACAGGTTTTGACCAACCTTTACTTCATACTATGTATGTTGACAAGATGCTCAATGGAATAACTGCTGTACAAACCCTGAGCAGAGCAAATAGAATTAGCTCACAAAAAAATGATACTCTTATTCTGGACTTTGCAAACAAGACTGATGTAATACAAAAAGCCTTTCAGCCATACTATAAAACAACATTCCTAAAAGAAGCAACTGACCCTCATAAGCTTTACGAGTTAGAAGAAAAGCTTTTAGGTTATCAAGTATTTGAGGATAAGGAAGTTGATCATTTTGTTAAGAGTTGGAAAAAGGGAGAGTCTCAACCGAAACTGCATGCAATCTTAAATCCTATTGTACAGGAATTTAAATCTAAAACTAAAAAGCAACAAGTTGAATTTAAGAAAACCCAGAGAAGATATCAGAGTATCTATTCATTTCTGTCACAATTAATTCCTTTCTCTGATGTTAATTTAGAAAAATTATTCATATTCAATAAATTCCTATCTAAAAAACTGCCTACAATAAACAATCCCTTGCCTTTTAATGTTTTGCAGGACATTGATATTGATTCTTACAAGATTGTAAACAAGGGCAAGAAGGAGATAAAGCTACAAGGAGAAGGTGAACTAAAACCAATATCAGATACAGTTGGTGAATTTGCTGAGGAAATAAATGAAAAACTTTCTAAAATCCTAAAAGAACTTAATGATGCTTTTGGGACTGATTTTACAGATGATGATAGAGTATTCCTAAGCCGAGTAAAAAGTAATTTATTAGATAATGCAGACCTTATGAACAAAGTAGAGCACAATTCTAAGGATAACGTTAAAGCTGTTTTTGACAGGTTCTTTAATGAAGAGATGGTAAAGCTACTAAACAGCAATATGAAATTTTATAAGAGGATTGTCGATAATGACAAACTAAAGAGGAAATTAAAATCTGCTCTTTTTGACTTGGTTTACTTTGAAGTTAATAAAAAGAAAAAAGAGAAGGGTAAGAAGGTGAAGGGTGTTCCGTGATGAAATGATTTAAATTTTATTTATTGACACTGTATAGCCATGTGTTGTACGATACGAGTATGAAAAGAGATGATGGAAAAACAAATGAAAATCAGATTGTTGCAAGAGTGACCGAGGCTGAAAAAAAGAAGCTTATTGCACTTGCCAAGTCTAAGGGTTGTGATGGATGGACAGGATTTGTC
>Ga0233428_1003943_pt1 | contig 11968 bp, 7 predicted proteins | sample SI_118_April2016_4_FD_179890 | JGI IMG/M metagenome (GOLD analysis project Ga0233428, IMG submission 179890) | Seawater microbial communities from Saanich Inlet, British Columbia, Canada - SI_118_April2016_120_MG | ecosystem: Environmental > Aquatic > Marine > Inlet | place: Canada: British... | reverse complement strand
GGTTTCATGTGGAAATCCATTTTCCCCGCTTCCATTTTTTCGATGTCCAGTATGTCGTTGATCAACATCACCAGTCGTTCAGAATTTCGGTAGGCAATGTTTAGCATGGATTGGAGTTTGTCTGGCAGGTCCCCCACCGCACCCGACCTGATCAGTCCCAGCGAGCCCTTGATGGAAGTGAGGGGGGTGCGCAACTCATGGCTAACGGTTGAAACAAATTCTGATTTTGCCCTGTCGATCATCAGCCGCTCGGTGATATCGCGCATGATCCCGACAAAGCTGCGCTCATCGCCAACACGCATGGGTGCGACGTTCAACTCCAAGGGAAACAAGGTATTGTCACTGCGAAGCCCATAGAGGTCACGCGATCTGTTGATGATACGGGGAGCAAAAAATTCGGCCTGATCCACAAACTGCTGGTGATCGGCGTGTTCCTCTGTCGGCATGAGCATCGCAACATTCTGGCCCAAAACCTGTTCAGCCCTGTAGCCAAACATGTCTTCGGCTGTCTGGTTAAATGTTGTGATTTCGCCTGTAGCACTGATTGTTATGATGCCTTCGGCTGAATTACTGACGATACTGTCCACATACTCAAGGGAAGTTGTGGTACTTTCCAGTCTCTCCAGCATGTTGTTGAAATTTTCACCCAGAGAAATAAGCTCGGCAGGGCCGGATAACTCGACCCGACGTCCAAGGTCTTGCGTCTCTCCTATTTTCTGTACAATGCCTGACAGGCGAACAACCTCACGACCGGCCAGCAAGGCGGCATAGCCAATGGCCGCGCACAGCGCAGCCAAAGCAATCAGTAGACCGGCCACCAGAAAATTGCGCATCCATTTCTGGCCAGCCAAAGCCGTTTCCTGCCGTTGGACAGTCAGGACCCTTATCGCCGGGAAAGCTGTCAGGGGGGCAGTTATCTGTCGCCATTCGATGTCAGCGTTGTTGACGGCTTTCTGGCCTGCAACGCCAAACGCCGGATCTGATGAATAAATAATCTGTTCCTGTCCGTCGAGCACAACGGTTTGATTAACCTGCACACCGACATCGAACAGGGTCGCCAGAGAGGATTTGTCCAGGGTGACAGTCACAGCACCTTCTGCATTGCCTAGATAGCGCACAGGGCTGATAACAGCCATGCCACCAGACGTCAGACTGAGCCAGGTTCCGGTTTCGTTGATGACTGTCTTCAGCCAGTCGGTGCTTTTCAGATCCAGCTTCGATGTCACCTTGTTGTCAAAGACTACCCGACCCTTGTAGTCCGTCAGTTCTACACGGGCACCGGGATGACCAGCAAGTTGCAGGTTCTGGAAAAAGGCGGGCAAGTAGGTGTTGCGCCCTTCGTGATCGATCAGGCCATTTACCAGCAGGGCACTTTCCGACAGGATCTGCGCTTGGGACAGGATGTTTTTCAGTCGAAAATCAATAATGATGTGAGTGTTTTCGCTTTGTTGAATCAGAAGTTCGTCGGCTTTTTTCTCCGCCAGGTCTTCAGTGAACAACAAACCCAAAAATCCAGCCACCGCCATGACGACTGCCGCAACAGGCAGAACGCGGACCAGCAGATAAGGAAATATTGATAAGGATCGTTGGGAAAGACGTGTGACCATGAATGGCGCTGCTTACCTCTATAGGACAAGACTGAAAATCACTGCGACCCTGTTTTGAAAATGCTCTCGTGAGAGACGGGACGAATGATACCTTTTTCGTCAAACTTGGCCATGATGAAATTTGATGCGTCCAGTGCGTCATGACGACCCTCGGCAAAGGGCGGGGCATAATTCTTCATCAATCCGGCATGATCTTTAATGTTTTCAAGGGCATCACGAACGGCAACACGATCTGTTGAACCCGCAACAGTTATGGCTTTGGCCAGCAGATGCAGAAGATCATATGCGTGGGCCGCACCAACAGGAGAGGCGACATCGGTTGCAGATTTTATTTCCGGGAAATTTTTCTTGAAGGAATCGAGAAATGCTGCTGCACGCTCAGGCAATGGTGGCTTCAGAAAGGAAAAGGTTTGCAGGAACGCAAAATCAATTTTCGCCAGATGTGATTTGTTCTGGTCAAAAAAATCGCCGCCGCTGATTCCCCAATGGGAAATAATGGGTAGACGTTTGCTTTCCGTGCGGGCTGCCATGAACTTGACAGCTATGCCACCCTCACGCGGATTGGCGACCAGAATAATGGCCTGGGCCCCCTTGGTGGCAAGGCGCTCAATCTCCTTTGACAGATCAGCAACGCCCCAGTTAAACCATTCAAGACCAACCGGCTCTAACCCACGCTTGCCCAGCGCGTCTTTTATGGCCCGCTCATTCGACCGGCCCCAGCCTGTTCGTTCAAACAACAGCCCGAGTTTTTTGTAACCTGCCTTGAGGCCATGGTCAGACATGAAGCCACCGGCATAGGAATCGCGAACCGAGACCCGGAACACAAAATTGGGCTTGAAACCGTTTTTTACGACAGGCGTACCGGCCGCCCAGGGGCCGAGGTAAATCATCTTGTTGGCGTGGATGGCCTTCAACTCATGCAGGGCCACCGGCGTATGGACGCCACCAAGAACAGCAACCAGTCCGGGCATGCCAACAAATTCCATAATGTTATCTTTGCCTCTGGCCGGATTGCCCCGGTGATCACGAACCACCAGTTTCATTTTGCGTCCAAGAACACCACCCTGTTCATTGATTTCACGAATGGCAACCAGGGCACCCCGGCGGATGGATTCACCGCCTTCCGCCGCACCTGAGGACATATCAGCATCAAGACCAACCAGTATCGTTTGTGATTGATCGGCCTGTGATGCGAAAGGAATCAGCATTGTGGAAAGTGAAATCGCTGCCAACAGGGATGCTAGCCAGGCTGGAAAGGACATTTATTACTCCTGGCGGACCAATTGAACGTCATGGCACGCCTTGATGTGCATCTAATGAGGATACTCGTTGAAAACCGGTAACTAATATTGGGTCATGCCTTACATTTGACAACTTATATGTTTGAATTTTCTGTTTTTGCATCACCGGTTGCAAAAAGTGCAGTATTTGAACTTCTTCTCTTCGCCTGACAAAGGTCTGTGGAAATCATTTACCGAATACATAGGTTTAAGCCCTGAAGCCCTCTACAGAGAAATAACAAAGCAACACCTGTGAAAAAGTCATTTGTGGGTCAACAATCACCGTATTGAGCCCTGTCAGAATAAGTCCGTTCCACCACGCACAACGGACTATCCGGCTTTATAAGGTCTGGTTACCCCTTCATAGCGGAAGTAAATTGGCGATGCTGAGAACGGAGATTGTTAGCCAGAAACGGACATCAACGACCGTGGCAAAGTCTCGGTTGACGGAACATCTCGGCCCGTTTGACCTATATAACCGAACCAAAATGGATAACGTGATCCAAATCCAGGATCGCTATTTATGTAAGCTGCTACAAGAACAGTGCCGATAAGAGATCGAAGGAATTGAAAGACGACACCGGAGACAAGTTGCTGAGGATCAGGCGAAATGAGCCCTCTGTATCGAGATCTCGAAACTTCAGTTTCTCGGTATTTTTATGAATGAATTACTCAACACTTAGGCCGGGCCATGAATTCAGCTTGACTCATTGTATGGCGAGTTTACCCTTGTTGAAAAAGGAGAAGAAGAAATTTATGACTTCTTCCAACAAGATTACTTTGCGTACCCGCCGGACATTTATGTTGTCTTCGGCAATGTTTCTTCTTGCGACAAGCAATGCGCTGTCGCAATCGCAAACATCGACGACCATTCGATTCGGCCTAACGCCTGTATTTCTGAATGATGATATTCATTTGTTGTCAGTCATAAAGAATTACCTTGAGAGTGCTACGGGATACTCAGTTGAACTTGTAACCCGCAGGACTTACCAGGAAGTCACTTCCTTACTTGTGTCGGGCCAAATAGATGCAGCTTGGATTTGTGGCTATCCATTTGTGAAATTTCAAAATGAACTGGATTTACTCGCTGTTCCTGAGTGGAACGGAGAACCTCTTTATCAATCCTACCTGATCACAAAATTTGATCGGGAGGCATCAAAGCTTGCAGACCTTAAAGGTGATATCCACGCATTCTCAGACCCTGATTCAAATTCAGGTTATCTAGTTACCAAGGCATTGTTACAGGAAAATGGTTTGAGTGCGGAGAGCTTTTTCAAAAAAACACTTTTCACCTATTCACATAGAAACGTAATCCGGGCGGTCGCATCTGGTTTGGTCCAGTCGGGCAGTGTTGATGGATATGTATGGGAGGTGATTCGTGAAATCGACCCGGATCTTGTTGCCGGTACGAAGATTGTTCGAAAATCAGATTGGTTCGGATTTCCTCCTATTGCTGTGAGTAAACGCTTTGCCCAGACAAAAAAGGTAAACGCATTGAAGCTGGCTTTTCTGTCATCAAGTGAAGCCGAAGCTGGGCGGGCGATGCTCGATTATCTACGGCTTACTGGTTTTGTTAATGCGAAACCTGCTTTGTATGATTCCGTGAAACGAAATGTTGATCGACTGGGTGCTCTGCTGTGAACCCGCTTCAGTATCTTGGTCAACTCTCATCTATGCTTCGCGTCCCTTTGATGGTCATGCTTCTGATGGCCGTAGCTTCCATCGTCCTGTCCGAGCGTGTGCTTACCCGTTTATCCCAAAATCAAGAGACCTATTTGACGGCATTGGCCAGTTCCTATCTGGATGGCATAGCAGCATCGGTTTCCCCGTCGGTCGTACACCAGGATAGCTGGGAGATTTTTGATATTCTGACGCGAATGAAACCTCAGAGAGCAACCATATACGCGCAGGAAACGGTTGTAACAGACGCTAAAAACATCGTCCTTGCCTCTGACAATCCTGATGTTCATCCAACACTTGGACAGATGGATCCCAAATTTGGAATGGAATTTGAAGAAGAAATGAGACTCGATACAGTCTCTCAGTTGGCCTTTGCGGCCAGATCAATCCGCCACAATGAAGAGATTATCGGAAAGGTCTACGTCGTGTTTGACGCTTCTTCGCTATTGAAAGAGCGACGTGAGGTATTGCGGACTTTGATTCTGACAAATATCGGGCTGGCCGTTTTGTTGGCTGCAATTGGGTTTTTTGTAGTCCGGCGCATGGTACTGCCGATGCAAATTCTTGAAAGGCATCTTCTAAAAGCGGCTTCAGGAGGGTTGGAGTTCATTTCTGATGTTGAATATCCGAAGGCTAATCGTGAAGCCAAGCGTATCTTCGGTGCTTTTAATCAACTTGTAGGGGCTGAGAAAGAAAGGGAGGGGCTTGTGGATCGCCTGACAAAAGAAGAGCGTTTGGCAAGCCTTGGAAGGATCGCGTCAAGCATGGCTCATGAAATAAATAATCCACTCGGCGGGCTGCTGAATGCAGCAGATACCCTCAAGAAACATGGCCATCAGGAAAAAGTACGGTTGGAGACAGTGGACTTGATAAAGCGTGGGCTGTTGGGTATACGAGATGTTGTCCAAGCCGCTCTTGTTACCTATCGTCCTCAACGGAGTTCGAGGGTATTCACCCTGAAAGACCTTACGGATATTTCTCTATTGCTAAGGTCGGACTTAGGGAGCCGTGCACAGGAGCTAAAGATTTTACCCGTACCCTTCGATAAAGTGTTTGACGACTTGCCCGCCGGCCCTATACGTCAGGCAATTATGAATCTTGTGCTCAACGCATCCAACGCCTCCCCCCATGGGTGCGAAATTGTGCTCAGCATTTCCCAATCAAAAGAAGGTACGCACTTGGAGGTAAAGGATATCGCTGAGGGGTTACCTGATGATGCTGGCGAAATTTTAACCGCACCCCTGAAATCCGGTATTCCAGATGGAATGTCCGGGCTTGGCTTGTGGGTTGTTCGTCAAATAGCAGACGAGCTTGGCGCAACTCTTTCCGTCAAACCGAATATTCCAAAGGGGACGATCATCGCTATTGATATACCGCGTCGTTCTGGGGAGATGATTCATGCAGCCGCCTAGGCCGATGGATATTGGGATTATAGAAGATGACCACATCATGGGCAAATCGCTTGCGCAGCGGTTTGAATTGGAAGGGCACAAAATTGTTTGGTGGAAAACCGGAAGTGATGCATTGAATGCAAATGATTTTTTGGAGAAAGACATCATCGTTTGCGATATTAGGCTACCTGATATTACTGGCGAAACAGTTATGCGTCAGGCTGGACGAAATGGTTTGGCACCACCCTTCCTATTCATTACTGGCTATGGAGACATCGATCAGGCCGTCAGATTGATGCAATTGGGCGCGTGTGATTACATGACCAAGCCGTTTGAGTTTGATGATTGCATGAACCGGATAATTCGCAACGCGAGAGGTTCGGAAAAAGAAAAGAGTACGACACCTACACTGGGCCAATCCATGGAGATGCAGGTGCTTGAGAAAAACCTCATCAAATTTGGCCAGACAGATTTCCCCGTCTTGATAACGGGTGAAAGCGGCGTTGGGAAAGAATCTGCGGCCCGTTTTCTGCACGGACAGTCTTCTACCTCGGGTCACCCATTCATGGCGGTTAATTGCGCTGCAATTCCAGCCGAATTGCTGGAGAAAGAAATCTTCGGTGAAGAAATAAGCTCTGTCGACGGTGACGTTAAACCGCACCGTGGATATGCTGAACGGGCCGGCTTCGGCACGATGTATCTACGTGAAGTCGGCAGGGTTCCATTGCCTGTGCAGGCTAAGCTGATGGAGCTCATCGATACAAACAGCTTTACTCGAATGGGAGGAACAACGGCGATTGGATTTTCCGGCAGGATCGTTGTATCGGACAGTTCTGATCTCAAGCGTGCCGTTTCAGAAGGGCAAATTTGGGATGACCTATTGTTCCGACTGTCTGTGCTTTCTGTCGATATTTCGCCTTTGAGAAACAGACCAGAAGATGTTATGTGGCTTTTGCCTCAGATGGTAGCGGCTGCCTGTCGGCGCCAGGGCCAGCTGCCAAAAACCCTTTCAACTCGAGCAGAAGAGTTTGCTTTGGCTCATGAGTGGACTGGAAATGCCTTCGAAATGCGGAACCGTGTGGAGCGAGCAGTTGGTTTGTCTCGTGATGAGGAGCTGGAATTTGCAGATCTTTTTCCTGAATCTGAGTTTGAGGACAACTATCCGCAGGAGTTTCCTTCCCTGGCAGAGGTTCGTGAAATGGCCGAAAAACGCCAGATTATTCGTGCCCTTGCACGATCAGACGGTCAAATCGGAACAGCAGCAAAACTCCTTGGGGTATCACGCACGACACTCTGGGACAAGATGACACGTCTCGACATGAGTTCGAAAGAACGTTCGCAATCCTGAACAGGACAGACGAACCCATGTTCGGAATTCTGAACATCGCGGCCTGTTTAAGCATGACTGGTTTGATTTTTTAGCCTGTTCAAAAATTTGATCTTTCGCCAATTATTCTGGCGATGCAGACTTTGACCTTCAAATATTTCAAGGGAGGGTTACATGTCTCGATGTTCTAATCTGGTCGATGTCGGCCGCAGGCATTTTTTACGTGGAGGGTCCGTCGCTGTGGCTGGCTTGGCAACAGCAGTGCTGCCTGTCGGGGGGGCCAAGGCCGCACCAGCCAATGCGCAAATCAATTATCCATCGAACCGATTGGCTAATGTGTCCGATCTTACTGTGAACGAACCAATGGATATCGAGTATCCAGACGCAGATAGCCCCGGTGCATTGATCAAGCTGGGGCAAGCAATCGAAGGTGGCGCAGGACCGGATGGTGACATCGTCGCGTTCTCCACCCTATGCCCACACAAGGGATGGCAGCTTGCCTACGATTCAAAGGATAGCACCTTTAACTGTCCCGGCCATTTTTCCCGCTTCGACGTAGAGGCAGGTGGTCAACAGGTTTGGGGGCATGCGACCCAAAACCTTCCTCAGTACACCCTGCGGGTGGACGACAATGGAGATATTTATGCTGAAGGCGCGAGTGATCTGATTTTCGGTCGTCCGTCCAACGTGTTGTAAGAGGAGAAGAATAACATGGCTTATAAAAGACAAATTGATCGGCTTCCCATTCCACCGAAGGACGCCAAAGTTCACAATGTTACATGTCATTATTGCATCGTCGGGTGCGGCTACAAAGCTTACACTTGGGATCGCAACAAGCAGGGAACACCAACCGAAAATGCCTTTGGCATTGACTTAAGCAAACAGCAAGGGGCCGACGGCACCTGGATGGCTCCTTCCATGTACAATGTCGTCAAACAGGATGGCAAAGACGTACATTTGGCTGTGATGCCTGATCATGATTGCGTTGTGAATTCAGGTCTTGGTTCTATCCGTGGCGCGCGTATGGCTGAAAACCGCCCGTCCACTGTCACTGGAACACAGCAGCAACGCCTCCGCGATCCTATGATGTGGCGCTACGGTGTTTTGCAGCCAACCAGCTGGGATGATGCACTGGATCTTGTTGCGCAGGTAACTGCACGTGTTGTTACGGAAGGCTCTGAAGACGATCTGGTTGTTTCCATGTTTGACCATGGCGGCTCTGCAGGTGGATATGAGAATACCTGGGGAACGGGCAAGCTTTACTTCGAATCCATGAAGGTCAAGAACTGTCGCATTCATAATCGGCCAGCGTATAATTCAGAAGTCCATTCTACTCGAGACATGGGTGTGGGAGAGCTGAATTATCAGTACAAGGATTATGAACTTACCGATACGATCATGATCGTTGGCGCTAACCCGCTTGAAACACAGACCAACTTGTTTTTGAACCATATGGTTCCGGGGATGAGAAATGGTGCAAAGGTTATTTTCGTTGAACCTCGTCGCACAGTATCAGTCAATGCTGCCGAAGTGGCGGCTGGCAAAGATAACGTTCTGCATTTGCAGATTAATGCTGGCACAGACATGGCGTTGTTCAATGCGCTTTTGACAGAGATCGTTGCAAAAGGCTGGGTCGACAAAGACTTTATTGCCAACTCAACCTTCCAGGACGGCATTGCGCAAGCTCAAGATGCGGGGCATCCCGCTGCACTGGGCAGCATTGAAGAGGCAATGAAATCTTGTACCATGTCTCTAAGTGAGGCGGCTGGTATCTGCGGCGTTGATGCAGCTGACATTGCAAAAGCTGCCGCGTGGATAGCTGAACCAAAAGATGGTGCGCGTCGCAAATGTGTTACCGCCTATGAAAAAGGCATCATCTGGGGCAATGACAATTACCGCACGATAGGTGCCTTGGTTAACATCGCTTTGGCGACTGGAAATGTTGGTCGCGAAGGTGGCGGTGTCTGTCGTCTAGGTGGTCACCAAGAGGGATACTACCGTCCATCAGATGCCCATGTTGGTCGTCCCGCAACTTACGTTGATCAGCTTTTGATCAATGGTGGCGGCAAGGTTCATCACGTCTGGGCTTGTGACCATTATAAAACCACTTTGAATGCCTCTCAGTTCAAACGCATTCACAAAAAACGTTCCGACATGGTGAAGGAAGCCATGGACGCAGCGGCCGGTGGTACGCGTGAAGACTTGGTCAACGCAATTGTCGGTGCCGTTAACAAGGGTGGCCTATTCGTGGTCGATGTTGACATCATCAACAGCCAAATCGGTCAGAATGCTCATGTTGTTTTGGCAGCATGTGAATCGAATGAGATGAACCTGACTTCCATGAATGGCGAGCGTCGTTTGCGTTTATCCGAGAAATACATGGATCCATTCGGTAACTCCAAACCCGATTGCTTAATTGCCGCCGGCATCGCCCAGAATATGGAGCGAGTTCTGAAGGCAATGGGTAAGGCGGACTACGCAGCCCAATTCCAGGGCTACGACTGGTCAACCGAAGAAGACGCTTTCATGGACGGCTATAACAAAGGCAATCCAGAAGTTACTTACGATCGTTTACGCCAAATGGGCAACAATGGTGTGCAGGAGCCGGTCGTTGGCTTCAAAAACGGCAAGCTTGTCGGGGTTGAGCGTCTGTATTCCAACGGCGAATTTGGAACCGGTGATAAGAAGGCTCGTTTCTGCGCCGCAGGATGGCGTGGATGGCAGGCTGAAGGTAAGGCAGAGGAACAAGCCAAATACAAGTATTGGATCAACAATGGTCGAGCCAATATCTTTTGGCAAAACCAGTTTCTGGATCAAGACAATGACTTCATCCAGGATCGCTTCCCGTTCCCATTCATCGAAATGAACCCAGCCGATATGGCTGATATCGGTGCAGGTCCGGGAGATTTGGTTGAAATCCACAATGCCAACGGTGCCACACAGGCTATGGTTTATCCAACGCCGACGGCACGTCGCGGTGAAACTTTGATGGTCTTTGGTTCACCGGCTGGCTCACAGGGGAATGTGATTAACCCTGGTGTGAACGAGTTGGTTTTGCCGGACTACAAGCATACTTGGGCAGATATTCGGAAAATTTCTGATGCGCCCGCGACAGTAAAGGCGATCTCCTTTAAATCGAAAGAGTATAAGTCGGTTTAATATACAGCTGGGTGCCCGCCGCGATTTCTTCGCGGCGGGTTCTCCATTTTTGGGGATCCGTACTCTCAAAACCTGGCTTTGCACCTTTATTGAAGCAGAATGCAATGCCGATAAAGACGGAAAATTCCTTACGGTCATTATCACCGCCGCCAAAACGCTTGCAGTTGGTATGTTTAGTAAATCACAAAATTCTCTTCCCACTACTCGGTTATTTCGAAAGGCGATCTGATGCAGGTCGATTGTATTAAACAATGACCGCAATCATTGATGCGATTTGTGCAAGGCGATCCATTTCTCCAAAACGGCTTGAGTACCCTGGACCGAACATTGAACAAGTCGCGGAAATGGTCCGGGCAGCATGTGCGGCACCAGACCATGGAAATCTTGCGCCAACCCGTTTTATCTATATCCCGGATGATGCACGCCAATCGCTTGCGGAGGTGTTTGCAGCCGCCACATTAGAAAGGAACTCAGACAGTTCACAAGAAGAACTAGAAGATGCCAAACAGCGGGCGATGAATGGCGCAGGCCTCATTGCGATTTGGGCGCATATTGATGAGAATAATCCCATTGCTCCGCCGCATGAGCAATGGATCGCCGTCGGGGCGGCAACGCAAAATCTACTATTGGCAGCGAATTCTCTGGGTTTCCACACTAAGATAGTGAGTGGCGGCAGAGTTACGTCCAAATCACTTCGGGCTGCATTCAACTTAGGGGATGGTGATGTTTTGGTGGGATTCGTAGTTCTTGGTACGTACGCTGGGCAAACGAAAAAAAGGCTGCGACCGGAACCAGGTGAAATATTATCATTGTGGGGTCCCGATATTTAGGGCTCTTGCTGTGGTGCATGGGCACGCAGATGAAAACGTTTCATGCAGACACAGTTCAACTTGAAAACCGCCTGGATGTATTGATGACAGAAATCGCCGAAATCAAACAAATACTGAGCGACAAAAAACTGTAAAGCCTTTCCAGGTAAGAGAATTTCCTACGTTCTCCACAACGGTGTCTGTCGATGGAAATTTCATTCTCTTTTGGAAGTAAAAATGTCCGTTTCGGGTCAACAATCACCGTATTGAGCCACGTCGGATCATGTCCGCTTCACCCTGCACAACGGACATTCTGTGGGATATTGTCTGTTATGCCCTTCAGGGCGGAAGTGAATTGGTGGCCACCAGAACGGAGATTGTTAGCCAACAGCGGTCATCAAGATAAACCTAATATGGGCCAAGAACCACCATTCTCCAGTTAATGCTTCACACTGACCTCAGTTTCGGTTCAACTGGATAGAAGATTCCGGCTAACAGACTTCACACAGTGTTTGCCATCGCTCTAAGCATGAAGTTAAGCCATTTTCAACGAAGTATGAATCGCTTTAGGAGTTCCCTTTTTGGCTAGAGCTATAACCGAATCTGGTGTTTGAGCGTTTGAAAGAAAGCGGCGTATCTGGTTGATTTGTTGTTGCAACACATCAAACCAACTTTATGGAGATACGCCACCATGGATGAGAATAACGTTGTTGAA
>Ga0233428_1003941_pt1 | contig 11975 bp, 31 predicted proteins | sample SI_118_April2016_4_FD_179890 | JGI IMG/M metagenome (GOLD analysis project Ga0233428, IMG submission 179890) | Seawater microbial communities from Saanich Inlet, British Columbia, Canada - SI_118_April2016_120_MG | ecosystem: Environmental > Aquatic > Marine > Inlet | place: Canada: British... | reverse complement strand
GTTTATCGGTGTCAGTTGTCGGAGTTGGGTGAGAGACACTTCAGGTTTCACCGCAACATCCGCCCACGCAAGGGCATAGGCTACGTTTATTTTGAAGACGAGGAGGGATCGTGAACATGGACGAACATGGGAATTAGAGAACGATACAATATTAGACGAATTAGTTACCGTTATGCTATGGAGTTGGTGATATCTAATCACTATTTACACAGGAGGTGTCCTTGTAGTTTCGCATTTGGTCTTTTTGATAAGGGGGATAGGATCTCCGGAGTTATTATCTATGGGACACCAAGTTCAGCAACTTTAAGAAGGGGACTTTGCGGTGCAAGGGAAGTCAATAATGTTATTGAACTTACAAGGCTTTGGATAGAAGACGGAACCCCTAAAAATGCAGAAAGTTATCTAATTGGAAATACATTGAAATTAGTTGATAAAGAAATAATAGTGAGTTTCGCAGAGATAGCACAGGGGCATATTGGGGTTGTTTATCAGGCTACAAATTGGATATATACTGGGTTAAGTGCAAAGCGAACAAATTGGACTATTGAAGGGGTGGATAAACATTCTCAGACGATAGCAGATAAATATAGTTCTTCTGAAGCAAGAGAAAAATATGGGGACAAGTTCAGTTTAGTTGACCGCCCACGAAAGCACCGTTATATTTATCTTAATGCTGATAAAAGGCGAAAGAGAGAGTTGTTAAAGAAGCTTCGGTACGAAATTAAACCGTATCCTAAAGCAAATCAATAGGAGCAGAAATGACACACGAATATGAGGGTGTGCAACGAGTACAGTACGACTTCGGGGATGAGACGGGATCTGCACAGTTTGTCCCTGTCTGTAATAAATGTCATCAATTCGTGATCCCAGATGAATTTTTAATGGTGATGGACGACCACTCAGTTGTTAAGCCTTGCGAGCCGAATGCAACGTGTTCCAAATGTGGCAGGACATCAATGTTATTTGAAGGTTATTTTTAATAGAAGACAAACCGGAGGTTGGAAATGAGCGATAACAAAGAAGTACCTTTCCTTGCCACAGAGGATGCCCTTGAGATATTAAAAAAGCTCAAGAAATTTATGGGTGAGTGGATGGTGAAGAATCCCCATATAACTCAAATAGAGGATAAACTCACCCACGACTTCCTCTTCGCTGTGCTGGAGAAGTTGATTGAGGAGCAAGTGGGCTTTTGGTATGTTATTAATTGTGGCAATAGTGGTCGCGAGGTTAATGTTGGATGGGATTGCAATCGGTTCAAATGTTTTGTTCCTACCCTAATCGAATCTCTCGCACGCTGTTTATCAGAATGCGTGGACTACTTGGAGGCAAACGATGACAAAGTACCGTCGTAATTCCGACGAGTGGTTCGCACAACAGAAGCGGTGGAAAATTGTCAGAGTGGTGGTGTGGTGTGTGTGTGTTGCGGGATTAGTGATAATGTTAATTCTTAAATAAAGGGGAAAGTGTAAAATGATTTTGGAATTCAAGAACTTCAACAAGGATGACTTTGTAGAGGTAAAAGATGGACGGAAGGGAACTGTTGTCTCTGTTATTGCCCCAAAGTACATTCAGTTACGGATGACAGGGACAAATAAAATATTGGCGTTCGAGGTGGGTGATATTGCTGATCATAAGCCATCAAAGCTGAGAGTATCCCCAGAGGCGATACAGTCAGCGACCAATATCCTGCACAAGTCATTCCGGTTGCGGGATACGGTGAGGGGGGAAGAATGAAGAGCCCAATATCGGCATTCTTATCAGGAATTATTGTTAATGTTGCTGTACTCACCATTGTTATTCAGATGGAGTTGCCAATAGTAGAGACTTATCTAATAGCAATGTCGGCTTACCTCTTGGGTGGTCTTTCATTTTCAATGTATAAATATTATGAGGATCAGGAGTGACAACTCGCACAATAATCAAACGTCAACTCGTTAAGGCAATTCAGGCTCGGTACACGTTGACCCAACCGGACGATGTGCAACGGTTATCTGACCTCTACGCGTTGGAGTTGCCGAGATTCAGGAAGATTAACAAATATACGAAGAGGAAGAAATGATCATAATTTCATTAGATCCAAGTATTGTAATAAAGAATTTTGGGGTTGCCCTATTCGACACTTCGATCCATCAAGATCCGTATAAATGCCTATTGAAGGTTGAGTCACCTGAAGATGTGCGGAAACAGGCTAAAAACAAGGTTATTAGTTCAAAGGCTGACCCCGATGGGAAGTTGAGGTCAGAATTTCTTGTTGATTGGTTTTGGGACTTAGTTGAGTTTGGTCATTATGAGTATATTCAGGATGTTGTTTTGTTGACTGAGAGCCTTGTTAATAAAGCATCGTGGGCTTCAACCCCAAATGCAAAGGCAGGACGGGCAAAAAAAATGTCACTCACCCAACGGGCAAATGACTACATAATGGCTCTTGCCCATATTTATCACATCAAAGTCATCGAACTCGACCCCACAAAGTACAGGTCAACCAAGATCGAACGCTCCCAAAAACTGGACATGATACTCGGTACTGATCGGGAACCACGTAACGAACATGTGGATGACGCGATCCACAGAGGGAGCTTGTGGATTACTGAGCAAAAGTTTAAATAAGTGTTGTTTGTTGATCTGAAAATGTTTATATTAAGAAATGCGGTAGCTCCGCAGATTCGAGTCAGGCAGGGTTGGAGTCTCTCCAGTGATTGCCACCCCTCCTGACATAACCTCTTACTGGAGATTTACAATGAAAGAAATTAAGCTTATTGGGTCAATCCTTGTTGCCCTTGTTGATGACGAGGATTACGAGCGGGTTAATCAGTTCACGTGGCATGTCCGTAATAATCCACTCACTAATTATTGCCGAAGAGTGGACACTCATGAAGCAGGGGGACTTGTTTATATGCACCGCTTTATCTTGGGGTTAACCGACCCAAAGGTTCATGTTGATCACATAAATAGCAATGGTCTTGATAATAGACAGTGTAACATAAGGGCTGTCACAAGGTCTCAGAACCACATGAATATGAGAAAGAAAAGATATAATGGGGGGAGACCTACATCATCAAAATTCAAAGGTGTGCATTGGTGTAATACGGCTAAAAGGTGGGTGTCAAGAATCGTTCTAAATGGCAAGGTTAGTCGCACTAAGCATTTTAGAGACGAGATAAGTGCTGCCAAAGCCTACAACGACGCAGCCCAAAAATATTTTGGAGAGTTTGCTCGATTAAACAAGATAACGGAGGCGAAATGATCGACGGAAAGAATAAGCATTTGAAAAGTAACCGACCGGGGTTTGCACCGAGTCAAACAGTACCAGTGAAATATAAACAGTCATTTAGTCCCAATAGTTGCGAAGTCGAATTTACCCAATATGTCGATAAGGTAGTGTTTGATGAGATAAGAAAAAATACAGTCCCACTCGACGATTTGCTGAAGTGGGTTGAGGAGAATAAGTTTAAGGTGTCAGAGAAGTCCGTTGAGTTGCTTAACTCCAGCGACCTCAAGTCAGCTATCACGAAAATGGCGGAGTAACATCCCACCCTACCAAAACGACAATACCCCATCCAAAGTTAATCAGATGGGGTATTTCTTTTGGTTTAATACCTGCGTAACACTACGTCATGCAGACACTTTAATCTACGGAATCTGGGAGGCTATGTCAAGTATTGTTATCAACTCCTCTAATTTCTCCCCGACCTCCTTCCGGTCAGATTGCAGTTTATCCCACTCGGACTTATCGACGATAACTTTGTCATACTCATCCGCGATCTCGTGAGCATAATTGAGCTTCTCAGCCATTTCTTCATCAGGGGTGAGGATGGGCATCTCCTCGGGGACAAGCTCGCAACATTCGAGGTCTTTGGTGTTCAGCCACCAATCTAACGGATGAGTGCCCTCGTGTCTATCATTTATAATGATACGCCCATCTTCTGACAATCCCTCGCATTGGTGAATGTCTCCAGTATTGAAGTAATTGCGAGCCACCCTCATATCGCCCTGAAAGTCAGTTGACAGAATCCGAATCTTCCGCCCGACACAATCACTTGGATTGAGAACCTTCGGCTTGTGCTTCAGGCATTCGGCACAGGTGACGAGGCTCCAGTCACCTGATACTTCAGTGAGTCCAAGTATTCTCTGACAAATTGAAAGAGTATGGTTTCTGTCATCTCTCGGCTCATCTGAATAATGCACCACCGCAGGGGCTGGCTTGTGGATGCGGTAAGATTTTAAACCGGATTTTGGAATGCGAAAAGAGTGGGTATCTATGTAAGAACCACTAATATTCTCAATAATGGCATTAGGAATAGAAGGATATTTTATGCACTCCAACTCCATCCCCACATCGCACTGATCCAGGGTAAGGGGAGAATCCCCAAGCCCCTTCACCGTCACCGATTCAGGGTGAGACTCGCAATGCTCCTTTAACATGAAAGCGATATTGTCAATGTCATGTCGCATCTTCAGCATCTTGAATTTGGGGGACTCTGTTTTCCAATTATGGTCAGTCATTTTACACTCCCGATTAAATATATTACAGCCACTGCCGTTATCGCCATAACCAATGCGACATTCAGCACACGATTCCACATGCCTTGAGTTCTACTCATGGCTATCCCCCCCTGATTTAATACCGTACTCAACCTCGTCATAGAGGCGATTATACCTCTTTTCGTGTGTCGTCCAGAGATCCAAATTCCGTTGAATGTCCTCGCCTACTGTGTTAGGATCTGCCGAGCGATTAGCGTAAACCTCCATCCAATCCTCTGCATTCTGCATCCGTTGCCGAATGTCATTTTTAGATAGTGGCATTTGCCAACCTCCTCTCTTTGGTCAACATTCGTTCCAATTTCCGTTGAGTCTTCCGAAGTGGCAACGGAGCCTTGTACATCCACCCGTACACAGTGCGTGCCTCTTTGTTGACGGATTTACCGATCACTCCACACGCCTCAAATCCGTCAAGGTCACGTCTCTCCATGATCAGATCCCGTAGTTCCTGTATTTCCTCTCGTTTCATTATTTCTCCGGTAATATTAAATTTTCAAAGTGAGCTACCATGTTTCCTGGCATGGGTTTCCATGTGTTAAAAGGTTCTCTAAACATTGTCATTTTCCATTCCCAAAGTGGCGAGCCGTCAATCATTCGCCATCGGAAAAAAGTTGTGGTTTCGTCTACCCATTCGTTAATGTTTCCTGTGGGAGTTAAACTTTCTTTTTTGATGTAACTGTACCGATTCACTATTATTTCTCCTGTAACGATTCGGCAAGGTTGACTAAAAGTTCCATAACTTTGTCCATCTCGTCCACCCAATAACACATATCAGTGAATGTGGCAAGCTCACTAATGTCATTTGCAATACCACCAGTAAGCCCCCTGCTCTCCCTCAGATACTCAACCAGTTCTTCCTTGCAACTTTCGATGTTCTCTTCCCGTGTTGGTTCCTTGAATGGATACAAGGGCTTTGATCTTATTTCTCCTAACATCCTATCCTCCTTGTTAATGTTTCCGATTAGAGCCTCAGATTGGTAACGAGCCAACTTTGTACTCTCCACCTTGCGATGGCTGAGGCATACTGCGTTATGCAGGGAAATCCTCTGCCTTTAGTTTAGATAAATCAGCCTTCATCGCTAATGTAACAACTTGTCCCAACATTTTCTGACCGTGACTAATTGAACTATCTAATAACGCTGTGTATCTCTTTTTGTATTCTCGCAACTCCTCGACCTCTTCCCGAAGCTCGTAAATTTCGTGGAGCATATTTCTCGTATCCCTCATAAATTCTTCGGCAAATGAATACTCCTGATATGTTTCCTTACTCACAACTCCCTCCAATGTTTATGTCCTGCGTTTGTTAAAAAGTGTCCCTGAGCGTCGCGTTAAGACACCCCTACGCGATCTTTGCGGGTTTAGGCGACTCATCCTCCCCTCGTGGGCTAATAAGGTTGTAAATCGCCTTTATCTCTGAGGGTGAGATAATCTTGATAGTGTCACCGTTTGACATTCTCAAGAAAGCCGTCATTTCCCCTCTCGTCTCGAATGTGCAAATCTGATTTATATTAATATACTTGTCCGTCAATGGTGCATAATAGAACATTTTCACTCTCCCTCTCTATTTGGTCGTTCCTCTTTGTAGCTTATCATTGCCTGTGCGTACCACAGCATATCAAGAGTCGATCTATAATCCGGAACTGTCAACATTCTGAGACTCCCACTCACCTCCCAACCCCTCTTGAGTCGAGCAGTGACTCTCTCCTCAACCTCCTCCTGTGTTCCCGCTACGATAACGTATCGCATGTTGCCTCCGCTGTTAGTTTTTAGCCCTGCCAATAAGCAGAATATCACCCTTGCCGATAGAGCAAACAGGCTGTGCATGGTCAAGGTGAAATGTGTACAGCCTCATTGATTTTGTCCATGTATTCTCGAAAGCCTGATCATGGTTCACTGTCAACCACTCTCTCCCCATGAGTACAGTGTGGGCGCTCTCGATCCGGTTGAGCTTGGTGTTTGCCTCTATGGCTTCACGTTTCAAGTCACGGATAATTCTCTGCGCCCACTTTGGCAGTTTTGTGAGATCCTTTCTCATACTCCCTCCTTTTAGCTTTTAAGCTTATAAGATTGAGAAAAAACACTGACCCCTTACCAAAAGGGGTTTTTGTTCTTCTCTTTCGTTCTTCTCTTTTGTTCTTTACTTTCGTTCTCTGAGTAATAATACAAGGCATAGACTGAAGATAAAAAATATCACTTTACACTCGTGTAAACTCAGTTGACACCTCCGTAAAGTCAGTTTACACCTATGTCAACTCAGTTTACGGTTTCTTTGATAGCCGAACACCTCTCTTTCTTATTCTGGAGTGTTCTCCAAACACCTCCGCTCCCTCTTGTATAATAAAATCTTCGTTAACTTCAATATTAAATTTGCCGTCACTATACTCAGAACAAATTATAAACTCTTTCTCGTCTAATGATTCAAGAACGTTGTAAATCCATTGACGAGAGCAACCTACTCTATCCGAAAGCCACTTTTTAGATAACCATATCTCTCGCCCAGCTTTGTGCAGTGAACCAAGAATAAAAAGTGTGGTCTTCTCAACTGAAGACACTTTGAGCCATGTAATGGCGGTGTTAATGTGCATTTGGTAAATCCTCTAAGATTTGTGTAGAGAAGGCAGACAGCACTTAGAGGAAGCCTCTGCCTTGCTCTACATGAAACACGGTGATCAAACCGTATCTCATAATGTAACTCCAGAATCTCCAAAATGCAAGGGTTAGTTAGTTCTCAAACTCAACATTTTCACTTACCCAATCTTTAGAACATCCATTATTGGTTAAAAATTCAACTGCCTCACTTTGTGTTTGGAACTCCATTTCATTATTCTCGCTATCCAATAAATATTGGTAGCCATTAAGCCCGACAACTCCATCCTTGCAAACTAATGTTCTCACTTTCATACTCCGCTCCTTTACTTAGTTAAGCTCCCGACAACAGGAGCCCAATGCGTGGGTTATTGTTAAAAGTCTTGAATTATGAAACCGTCACTCCCCTCTATCTCAATGAGGGTCGTATTGTCTCTAATTGTATCAAGGTCAGGATACTCGCTCTCTTCATAAACCCCGTGAAACTCTTCGAGGTCTTCATACTCTGTAAAGTCACAACATAAGGCTATTACGTCAAGCTCGATCTCCTCTCCGCAGGAGTCCTCGTACTCTTCCAAATAATCAAACAATGCTTTCTTACCTTCATAACTGAACTGATTATCTCTATCCATTGTGCGAAATCTGTCTGTAAAGTCGCTGAAATTTACTTGCTCTTTCATTTCCCTCTCCCGTTTAATGTTACTTTCTGTTTGTGTAGAGCCTGATTGAGAACCGAATCTCGCTCTCCTCTCGTAGCTGTGCGACCAGGCTAAAGGTTATCTCTTTAATGACGCTATATCATCAGCATATGGCAACCGATTCCCAAGAGTTACCTTGACCTCCGCTCCTAAGTGAGACACGTTCTCCTCCGCTCTCCTCGTTAATGCTGAGGCTAATAACGTAGCTCTCTCGCTCCCGAAATAATCTTTTGCAGTGACGTTTATCACTATCGTAAAATCTGTTTTTGTTTTCATGTCCCTCTCCTGGATTAAAATGTTAATCGACTAATTTCGCTTGTCGGATAAAGGGGAGCAAGTGTTTGAGCATATTCAAAAGTTGTCTCACTAATCCACTTAGTGACAATCTCACTCTCCACGTACCAACCTATAGATCCCGGATAGTCTGGGTTTTCTCTATCAAACCTCTCCACCCAAACAATATTATTTTGTGGGGTCTTAAACATTATTACCCACCTTGACTCATAAGACAATCATCACAGATACAACTCTCTTGCTTGCTGTCAAGACTTTCTGCAAGTTCATTACTCTTGATATCTTCAGAACATTGCCTGCAATACACATACTCTCTTGTTTCTGTGTTGTAAAGTTTTCTGTTTTTAGTTACTAACATAACAACCTCTCTTTTCTGTTGACTAATTAGAGCTGATAGTCGGTAACGATCCGATATTGAAACCCTCTCAATATTCCTTGTTATCAGCTACACTTGGTTAAATATCAAATGTTCTCAAGTTGTTAAATCCTTCAATAACCCCATGAATAAAGACCTCGTAAAATTCAATTTCAGCCTTTTTGAAACACTTACTCTGTTTACGTGTATCCAAGAAAGCAAATTCACTCTCAACCTTATCAATAAATACCCCGTGCTCTCCTGATTCGTCACCATATACCCGAATTTTACCATTAGAAACCTTGTCTACTGATTCGGCTATTCTGCGAAACAATCTTGCACTCATTGTTTTTCTATCTGCAATGGTGACTCTGTGAAACTTTGCTCTCTTCATTTTACCTCCTTGAATATATGTTCGCAATATTTCTCAAGAGCACTTTCGCACTCGTTAACCTCTTGTATGTGACTCTCGTACCTTCCGATAATTTTAATGTCTGCGAAATTATACCACCATTTGCCGTCTTTTAGCTTCGTAGCGCAACATAAAACCCCGTGCCTATTAATTACACCAACTTTCTCTTTCTGTTGGTTCAGGATAGATATTGACCGCTTGTTGACCTTTATATAACCTGAACACGTACCACCTATTGAGAAAAGACTATCAATAAACTCTTTCTCGTTTTCTGCTAACTTTGTTCCGTTGAGAACTAACATAACTTTCTCCTAAAATGTAAATTGACTGTTTGAGATTAATTGTCAATATTATTGAGATTATCTAAGCAGATATTGTACATTTCAAACAATGTCATATTATCGGTTTCGATATTATGTTCAATGCAATAATCCGCAAATAAATCTCTGACTCTCATTTCAATGTTAAAATGACTTTGGATATCACAATATAACTCGTCGTTATCTGTGAGTTTTTGTGCCGATAAATCTTCGCTTTTATACCAACATTGAGATTGGTTGGTATTGACTGGAATCATCATAATGTACTCCGTAAAAAATGTTGAATGTTTAGAGCTTGGTTCACAAGTTGAACGTGATAACTTCTAACCGTACCAAGCTGTAATGGTTTATTCACTTATTAACTATTAATAGCACAAGCGAGCTTTATTTGTGTTCTGTATAGCTCGGTTTCTAACTGTTCAAGATACTCTCGCTTGAGCTTATAAATCCGAATCTCTTCCGCAACGTCGTCAAGGTCTAACATTTCGTAGCTCGGTAAGTGTTCTGTATTGAGATATACTTGCTCTTCAATGTAGTGAGCAATATTATTCAGATCCCAGCTCACTTTCATGTTGAGAATAATACTGTAATCGCTAACAGTAATCCAAGCCCCCCAACTTGAGCAAGTCTTCAATATTGGAGTTAATTTGTCCATTGTTTTTTTATCAAGTTGCGTATTGTTCTTGATTTTGTAACCAGATAAGGCAATTTCTTTTATCTTTGCTACGCAACCATTCAACCAGAACCTCAACTCGTTTCTTGTTTTAACAGCAAGCTCAAGTTCTTCTATTGTGCTGTAAAAATATACTCGTTTCATGTTACCAACTCCCTTTATTGTTTATCCGTAAATGTTACAATTAGCTAAAAAGTCTAATCTCTTGCTCTCAGAGTAAATCTGATAATATTCTGTATCACAAATTAGTTCTGCAATATAGTCAATTAATTTACTGTACTTTTTAGCTTGAATGTTTTCAAGTATCCATATCAAATAGTCAATATCTTTATTGACAATATTCTCAACAGTTTGACCTTTGTACTTTCCAAAGTTTAATCTCATGTTAACTCCGAATAGAATGTATTATTTAGAACTCCCGTCAAGTGTTGGACTTGAATTATGTAACCGTACGGGGAGTTTTCTGCGTTAAATTATTAAGCTACTTGGTATATCAAATGTCCCGAACCTGCTTTCATGTTCCGGCACTATGTCAATGAACTGTTTAGTTTATCTCTTCAGTATCGAAGTAACTAACTCCGATAGACCGGACAAAAGCCCGGTTTCGATAGTGTTACTCACATATTTTATCATCATTTGTTGACAGACAATCAAATTGGTAATAAAAGCCCCAATTATTCTCCGCGTCATTCACACTCCACGATAACCCACAATCAAGGCAAGTTACAAACCATTGACCGTGTTCAAATTGAGTTGTAACATTGTGCATATGTAGCTTAAGTTGTGCCTCTTGTTGAATATCAAATCCAATGTCACTATTATTTGTTTCACATTTTAACATTTCATTCTCCTTTATTGTGTTGTGACTGATTACGAATTTGTTAGTTAATCCAACCAAGTGAAACCATAACATCTACACTGCAATGAAATTCAGGATTAGTTTTGCTGAATAATAACTTTGTAGGTAATGTAAAGGTTTTGGTTTCTGTTGTGTAGGTTACGTTTATTCGCTTGATTGCAAGAAAGCCATATGTAAAAACTCTATGCGCACTTGAAAAGACAATTGATGAATCAAGGTCATTAGCAATTTGATTTGACTTTTTAATAATGTCAATGTCAATGTCGCGAATGGTTTGATTCTTAATCTTGTTTAATGTTGCTGTTGCTATCATTTCTTGCTCCTGAATAAAATGTTAATCAAATTTCAAAGGCTAAATCTAATAGACTATTTCACAAAAGTCAAGACCTTTTTTAGTATCTGCCAATATACATGGGAATATACACAGGAATAGACACAGTATTATATGATATAATCACAAGTTACAAGAAACATGTTTTTTTACGATTATTTTAATTTAGTTGTGAACTGCCTATAATTATGTTATATTGGAATAAAACAAGTAAACTACCCAACTATGGTACGCACATACCCTATATACGCGCGAGAGGAACTTAACGAGAATCATTACTGATAACTAATAGGAATGGTTACTGATAAGAAAGGGTATTTCACCTCAAATCTTAATATATAGAGCCTTGTGTCTAAAGTTTACCCCTCAGTGGGGTGAATAACTTACAGGATAGAATCACAGTGATTAGCAGTTGTAACTTGTTGCTATTACTGAAGTGTTAACAGAGTGTAAACAGGAGATAAATTATGATAGATTTGATAAGTAACTATTGGGGTTTCGTTGTGATATCCTTAGTGTTTTGTATTCCGGGCATTGTGCAGATAGTTGCAATGTCATTTGATAAGATAACAAGAGGTAAAAGTGAAAGTTGAATTCATCCCGATACAAGAGCAACATGATGCCTTTGCAAGTAAATTGCAATCCCGATTAATTAGTTACTTGAACATGCGATTTGCTATTGATAGCCCGATTAGGTTAAAGATTAATACAATCCGATTAAATAGCACTACCGAACTACACTTCCGATAAACTCCCCACACATGACACCTATACATAGCTCCTAAGCAACGAACTGCCCTGACACCACACAATACCATTGCCAATCTACGGTGATATCCAACCGATAGATCCAAATGTAATGTGATGCCAGGCAGGCACGGTACGAATCACATTCCAGACCGAATCAA
>Ga0233428_1003927_pt1 | contig 12012 bp, 9 predicted proteins | sample SI_118_April2016_4_FD_179890 | JGI IMG/M metagenome (GOLD analysis project Ga0233428, IMG submission 179890) | Seawater microbial communities from Saanich Inlet, British Columbia, Canada - SI_118_April2016_120_MG | ecosystem: Environmental > Aquatic > Marine > Inlet | place: Canada: British... | reverse complement strand
CGGAAACTTTTGCGTCCGCCACCGCCCATGCCTAAATAGAACTCTTTGACATCTTCATTTTCACGTAATTCCTTGCCTTCGCCATCCATCACAACACGTCCATTTTCCAGCACATATCCGTAATCGGCATAACGCAGGGCAATATTTGTGTTTTGTTCTGCCAGTAAAAAACTGACGCCTTCACTTTGATTGAGATCTTTGACAATTTCAAAAATTTCCTCAACAAGCTGCGGAGCAAGCCCCATCGAGGGCTCGTCGAGCAAGATCATTTTAGGTTTTGACATCAACGCCCGTCCGATGGCCAGCATTTGCTGTTCTCCTCCGGATGTGTATCCAGCCTGACTGGATCTGCGTTCCTTCAAACGTGGAAAAAAGGCATATGTTTTTTCCAGAGAAGCGGCAATTGCGGCTCGGCCATCCTTTCGTGTATATGCACCTGTCAATAAATTTTCTTCCACTGTAAGATGTTCAAAAACATGTCTGCCTTCCATCACCTGAATGCAACCGCGTGTTACCAGATCATTCGGTGAAAGATCATGTACCTCAACATCATCAAACTGAATGCTGCCTTTAGTAACTGCTCCACGCTCTGCCTGAAGAAGATTTGAAATAGCTTTAAGCGTAGTTGATTTACCGGCACCGTTTGCGCCGAGGATTGCAACTATACGTCCCTCAGGCACTTCAAGGGATACGCCTTTGAGCACGAGGATCACGTGATCATAGATCACTTCGATGTTGTTGACTTGCAGCATATTTAATACTCAAAACGAAATCACAGCAGGTCGGAACAGGTACAAGCCTAACCCGATTCTGCTGTGATAAAAATGTTTGTCGGATCAGGCAGAAGCGTAATCCGACAGACGATTAGTTACAATTGGAACGTGGTGTAATACCATTTTCCTTGGCGTAAGCCGCAGCTGATGATTCAATCATCGGACGAGTTACGTCATACATTGGAGAATACCACTTGGAAGGGTTGCCCCAGTCGTTACCGTCCCATTCGTGAATAAGCAGACTGTTGGCTCCTTCGTGATTGGCACAAGTAATTTTAAGAGGTTTCATGAATCCGCCCAAGCCCATTTCATTCAAACGTGCACTGGTCAAATTAACATGTTCATAACCCCAGGCCAATTGCTTACCGTTGATTGCAATATTACCGTACTTCTTTTGTGCGGCACGAATTGCTTCAGTAAAAATCACACCCTGCACAAGTGCGCGGTTGTATAATACTTCACCAACTACACTCTTCTCACCAGAACCATTTCCGGCTCCATAAACTTTTGCGAGAATATCTTTATGTAATTGGTAATTTTTCCCAATTGTATGAAAACCAGCAGCTTTGTAGCCAACTGATGCAGCACCTGCTGGACGAGTATCATTTTCGGAAGCAGACCACCAGTTACCGATAATTTTGGAAACAGGATAGCCAATTGCTTTTGCTTCTTTAATGGAAGTTTGAGTCATCACGCCCCAACCAAAAACAATGGTGTAGTCAGGTTTTGTCTGACGTCCAATTTTAAGCCAGGTGGATTTCTGCTCGAGTCCCGGATGGTTGACCGGATACTTGAGAAACTTAAATCCATATTTAGCGGACAGAGCCTCCAATGTTGGGATTGGCTCTTTACCATAAGCACTGTTGTGATAGACGAGAGCGATTTTCTTACCTTTTAAATTGTTCAGGCCACCTATTTGATCACCGATATATCTAGTTATGGCAGTCACCTGACTCCAATAAGTCATCGGTGCGGTGAAGACATGGCTGAAAACACGTCCATCCGACGCGTCAGTCCGTCCATATCCCATTGAATGCAAAACCATCCCATCGGCTTCAGTTCGTGGCACTAGAGCATATGTTACTCCGGTTGAAAGCGGGAAAACTGCAACGCCCATCTGGCCGTTTTTACTTTTGATTCGCTCATAACATTCCACACCGCGGTCGGTGTTATAACCAAACTCACATGTTTCCCAGTCAAGCATCACACCGTTCACCCCGCCGGTGGCATTTACGTACTTGAAATAATCACGGAAACCCTGATCAACAGGAATTCCACCAGGAGCATAAGGTCCTGTTGTGTAAGTCAGCATCGGAACATAAATTTTTTCCGCTGCCTGAGCCAGTCCTGTCAGACTGAACACGACTCCAACAATCATCACAATCGTGATTTTTTTTACCAAATTATTCATTTTCTCTCCTTTTTTTCTTGTTTGAGAAATACGCTGGTTTTGTCATCAAATCCAGCAATTATCATCCACCGTACAGCAACTCATCTGCAGATGAGACGGAATACCGTGGACGCGATTAACCCGGTTGGTGAATATCCCAACCCGGCAATACAGTCAATACGGAAACGGCCAAAGTCTTAGTTTCTCTTTAGCAATCCCCCATAAACGAGCCAAACCGTGTGGTTCCACAATCAGGAAAAACACAATCAACGCGCCAAAAACCATAAATTCAATATGCGTTACCAATGAACCCGACAACTTTAAGCCTAACATCGCCGGTGCAGAATTGAGAAAAATTGGCAGTACCACAATAAATGCCGCACCAACAAATGAACCCAGGATAGAACCCAAACCACCGATGATAATCATGAATAGAATTTTAAAAGACTGATTAATTTCAAAAGCCAACGGTTCCACAGTTCCGGTATATAAAAAAGCCCACAATGCGCCGGCAATTCCACAATAAAAAGAACTGACTGCAAAAGCAGAAAGTTTTGCTTTCAACGGTGAAATACCAATAATTTCTGCAGCAATATCCATGTCACGCATTGCCATCCAGGAACGGCCAATGTGCCCCCTGATAATGTTCCTTGCGGCCAAGGCCAGAACTATGACGAGTGTCAGGGTAAAGAAATACTGGGTGAGATTGGTTGCTTGGGTACCGGTGATGTAATAGTCTCCGAACAATTTAATAGGAGGCGGAGAAATAACTCCTGAACTGGAATAGTTGGTAAACCACGGTACTCTATTAAAAAGCCACAACAAAAAGAACTGTGCCGCTAAAGTAGCCACCGCTAGATAAAAGCCTTTGATCCGTAAACTTGGTATGCCGAAAAACATGCCCACTGCCGCAGTAATTAAACCTGCCAGAAACAACACGAAAACTATATGCATGTCGGGAAATGAAGTTGCCAACTTGAACGCGGAAAACGCACCACAGGCCATAAAACCACCTGTACCTAAACTGAGTTGTCCCGCATATCCTGTTAAAATATTGAGTCCAAGCGCGGCAAGTGAAAAGATGAAGAACTGTAGAAAGATTGAATTCAGCCAGTAATCATTTGCAACCATCGGGATCACTATGTAGGCAAAAGCTACCAACGCCATCACGAAAAAACGGTCCTGTGCAATGGGCAACAGTGCCTGATCTGACTTGTATGAGGTTTTAAATTGTCCAGCTTCTCTATAAATCATAGCAAATTTGTTTTAATTAATTTTATGACAGCTTCGTAATAACTCGGAAACTCAATATTTGTCATTTCGACTGTAGAGAGAAATCTTTTATCAGCGACCACTCACTCTACTAACAAGAAGATCTCTCTCTACGTTCGAGATGACAAGAGATACTTTCGAAATGATTGTGTTGAACTCAAGCTATTAACGATTACAGTATTTTTATCTATTAAACCCGTTCAATTATTTTTTCGCCAAACAATCCCTGAGGTCTGAACAAGAGGAATATAAGTGCTACTACATATGCGAACCAGTCTTCGATCGCACCACCCATTGCTTCACCCCAGTAAACCTCTGCTATTTTTTCTCCGGAACCAATAATCAGTCCGCCGATAATTGCACCCGGAATTGAGGTAAATCCGCCGAGTATCAGCACCGGCAGTGCTTTAAAGGCGATCAATGCCAAGGTAAACTGTACACCCAACTTGGAGCCCCAAAGGATTCCTGCGGCAAGCCCAACAATACCGGCGACTGACCAGACTATGGTCCAAATTGTTTTTAATGGAATTCCGACTGACAATGCTGCTTGATGATCATCTGCAACTGCACGCAGAGCACGGCCTATTTTGGTTTTGGTGAAAAATCCTGCTAACAAAGCTACCAGCAAACTACAGACAACCGCAGAGAATACATCAAATTTGTTGATATACAGTCCGGTCATTTCTGCAAGATCCATAAAGGGTTCATTGGGAATACCAATGTCCAGAGGACGTACCTCACTCCCCCAGATAGTTTGTCCGAATCCATCCAGAAAATACGTTATGCCGATTGTGGCCATGAAAAAAATAATTGGATCCTGATTGACCAATGGACGTAGAACAACCCGCTCTATTGTGAAGGCAACCCCAATCATCACCAATGCAGCAAGTATCAGAGCCAACCAGGGGTTCACTCCCAGTTCCCAGAGCCCCACAAAAGTTAACGCGGCAAATAAAACCATTGCACCCTGCGCAAAGTTAAAAACACCGGATGCTTTATAGATGAGTACAAAGCCCAAAGCAACAAGTGCATACATCACTCCTGCCATTAAACCACTTACCAGCACCTCCACAAAAAAGAGAGGTGCATCGTAAATCATTACGAACGGGTCTACAAAAAATGCCTGAAACATAGAATTTTATTTAAGATAATTTTTTCAACATATCAATGTGGTACTCCCAAATATGCATCAATCACATCCTGATTCGCACGAACCTCATCCGGAGATCCGTCAGCCAGTTTTTTTCCATAATCCAAAACTACAACACGATCCGAAATATCCATTACTACACCCATGTCATGTTCAATCAAGGCGATTGTAGTTCCGTATTGATCATTCACGTCGAGGATGAAACGGCACATGTCCTGTTTTTCTTCAATGTTCATCCCAGCCATTGGTTCATCAAGCAGCAACAATTCCGGTTCCATTGCTAGTGCCCGACCTAATTCAACACGCTTCTGCAATCCGTAAGGCAGGCGTCCGACAGGTGTACGGCGAATAGCTTGTATTTCCAGAAAATCTATAATGTCTTCCACAAATTCCCTGTTTTCCATTTCCTCTTTTCGTGCAGGTCCAAGATACATTGCCTGCCAGAATATATTACGTTTCATGCGGATAATACGTCCTGTCATAATATTATCGAGGGTAGACATACCCTTAAAAAGAGCTACATTCTGAAAAGTACGGGCAATCCCCTGTACAGCTGCTTCATGGGATCTCATCTGCTTACGATGCACACCTTTGTAAGTAATCTCACCCTCCTGCGGATGATAGAATCCATTAATTACATTCAGCATGGAAGTTTTCCCCGCACCATTCGGCCCGATGATGGCAAAGACTTCTTTTTCGCGTATGCTAAAACTAATGTCAGTCAGCGCTTTCACACCACCAAATGACAAACTAATATGGTCTACGCTCAACAGTGTTTCGCCAATTTTTCTTTCCATGGACTCCATTTTTTTATATTTGGAATTTATGCAGCAAGTGTGTGAACATGGGATTTTATACGTACGGATTCACGAATCTGCAAATCTGCGTGTACATTACCGGTACGGCCATCTTCAAAAGTCATTTGTGAATCAATTTCACAATGTGTCTGTTGAGGGTCATCCAACGCGGTAATTAAGACAGCATATTTTTCTGCAACAATTCTGCGTCGCACCTTACGGGTACGGGTAAGTTCTCCGTCATCTGCATCCAGTTCTTTATGCAACAGCAAATATCTTTTGATTTGTGAACCACTGAGCTTTTCATCACGTGCCAAATCCGCGTTAACACTTTCAACACATTCCTGCAGTAGATCATAGACTTCATCTCTTGCGGAAAGATCAGTATATCCGGAATATGCTAAATTCCTGCGTTCAGCCCAGTTACCAACTGCTTCTATGTCAATACAGATAAACGCTGTAGCATAATCTTTTTCATCTCCGAAGGCGACTGCTTCCTTGATGAAAGGGAAAAATTTGAGTTTATTTTCAATATACTTAGGTGCGAACATACTTCCATCTGTCATCCGGCCTACGTCTTTTGCTCTGTCAATAATTTTCAAGTGCCCATCTTCATCAAAAAAACCTGCGTCTCCGGTTGCCACCCAGCCTTCTGCGTCTTTTGTATCAGCAGTCGATTCCGGATTTTTGTAATAAGAATGAAAGACTCCCGGACTACGGTAAAACACTTCATTGTTATCTGCCAGACGCAGTTCCACTCCAGGATATGCAGTTCCTACAGTATCTGCTTTTACTTGACCGTCAGGCTGAGCACAGATAAAAACCGAGGCTTCTGTCTGTCCGTAAAGTTGCTTGATATTGATACCCAGTGAACGGAAAAACTCAAATATTTCAGGCCCAATAGCTTCGCCTGCAGTATAAGCAAGACGTGTTCGGCTTAAACCCAGGTTATTTCTTAAAGGTCCATAAACCAGAATTTGCCCGATGCTGTAAAGTAATTTTTCTGAGAATGATACCGCTTTACCGTCCAGAATTCGGATTCCCACAGATTTTGCCAGTTCCATAAAATAATTAAACATGGAGCGCTTAATTTTACCTGCGTCTTCCATGCGTATCATTACTTTTGTCAGTACAGTTTCATAAATTGCCGGCGGGGCGAAATAATAGGTAGGACCGATTTCCTTGAGATCCGTCATCACAGTTTCAGGATTCTCAGGACAATTCACACAAAAACCAATGACGTAAGCCTGCGCTAAAGAAAAGATGTTGTCACCAACCCAGGCCATTGGTAAGTAGGCCAGTACCTCTTCATCAGAGGTGAGGTTATCAAAATCAATACTGTTGCGTGCCGTTATGATGAGATTGTCTGCAGTTAGAACTACTCCTTTTGGTTTGCCAGTAGTTCCGGAAGTATAGAGGAAGATGGAAATGTCACTACCCTGACCTTGCTCAAGTTCTTGCAGGAAATAATCAGGATTTTCACCGTGAAAAGCACGTCCTGTTTGTTGTACATCTTTATAGTAGAAGACAAATTCTTGCGTATAGTCACGCATTCCGCGGGGTTCCTCGTAGCAAATATACTCGAGGTGCGGTAAACGGTCTTTTATTTCAAGGAGTTTGTCGGTCTGTTCCTGGTTCTGTACGATTGCAAATTTAGCATCTGAGTTTTCCAGTACATAAACCATTTCTTCTGCGACAGAGTCCTGATAAAGCGGAACCGGAATTCCACCTAAGGCTTGCGCGGCTACCATAGACCAGTAAAGACGTGGTCGATTATCGCCGATTACTGCAAGTTTGTCGCCTCTTTTAAAACCAAGTTTTGCCAGTCCACAAGCCAGGTTACGTACCTCTTCGGCTACCTCCGACCATGTCCATGACTGCCAAAATCCTAAATCCTTGTGCCTGTTTGCAGGACTATTTCCTCTTCGCCTTGCATGATCCAACAATAACTTAGGAATCGTATCCAGCTTTTTGTCTATTCTTGCTGTTTCTGTCACTTCAGTCCTTCACTTAAATTAGTTCCTAAGTAAAACATAGACATCTTTAATTAATAGCAATTACAAGATTAGTAGATATTTTCTTGACAAGTACTTTTTTCTTAATTTATGTAAAATCAGTGCTGAGCATAGCCGAAACAATTGAAGCATGAAAAAGACACCAAACCATAAATTGTCGTCTTTAAGCATACTAAAGCGTTACAATAAAATAACTGGGGAAAGTACCAGGTAAAATTACGAAGTGCTTTAAGCCTTACATCTAGCGTTTCTTAATATAATAGAAACTTTTTTCACATTTAAATCAAGAAGTTTTTTCAACCTGCTATATATGTATCTTTTGCAAGAAAAGATATCAAACATCACATTTCAAAAATAAAAAGTGTTGACTATTGTTTCAAGGGAGGATATTTTAAATTTTTCGTCAAATCGACATTTTCAGTATTAATCACTGAAATGCCGTTTTTTTTAACTCAAAAAACAGGGAAAGTAAAATGAAAATCTTATTCAAAAAATTTATCCTGAGTACGAGTTTGTTGGGATTGCTGGCATTACCGGCATTCGCAGCAGAGTGTCCTCGCGGAGATTTAGACAAGCGCTACTGTGACGTAAACGGCGATTTGGTAGCAGACACGCCGACAGATCCCAGCAAATTGGTGGATCCTAGCACTTTGATTTTTGCCTACACTCCGGTCGAAGATCCAGCAGTATACAAAGGAGTATGGGCCGATTTTCTAGTACACATGGAAAGTGTTACTGGGAAGAAAGTAGTCTTTTTTCCAGTACAGTCCAATGCTGCTCAAATAGAAGCCATGCGTTCCGGACGCTTACACATTGCTGGATTCAACACAGGTTCTAATCCACTTGCAGTCAATTGTGCAGGATTTGAGTCTTTTACAATTATGGCCAGTTTAACTGGGCATTTCGGCTATGAGATGGAAATCATCACCTATCCCGGAAGTGGCATCAATAAAGTAGAAGACATCCGTGGAAAAACTTTGGCTTTCACCTCTCCAACTTCGAATTCCGGTAAAAAAGCTCCGTCTGCGATTTTGAAGAGCAAATTCGATATGATTGCAGACCGGGACTTTGAGCCGGTTTACTCCGGTAAACATGACAACTCAATTCTTGGTGTTGCAAACAAGGATTATGTGGCAGCTTCAATTGCAAACTCTGTTAAATCACGGATGATCAAAAGAGGTGTGATCAAAGAAGGGGACGTGATTACCATTTACAAGTCACAGACTTTCCCGACTACAGGTTTTGGATATGCACACAATCTGAATCCAGCATTGAAGGCGAAAATCCAAGCAGCTTTCTTCAGCTTCCAGTGGGACAAGCCAGACTGGGCACAGAAGAAGATGGTGCCGACTTCCCTGAAAGAGGAATTTTCAAAATCCAAAGAAGGGCAGTTCATTCCAATCAGCTATAAAACACATTGGGCTGTTATTCGTACCATTGACAAAGCAAACGGTGTTTCTTACGCTTGCAAATAATTACCTCATCGGTTCCAATGGAGGATCCGCTACCGGAATTTTTCTATTGGAACCGAACACGCTCCTGCGTGATAAAAAAACTATATGCTTGAAATAAAACAACTCGTAAAAAAATATAAGACTGGTGACGTTGCCTTAAATGGCGTGGACCTAAAAGTTGAAAAGGGTCAGGTGATGGCACTCATCGGACCTTCCGGTGCAGGAAAAAGCACCTTGATCCGTTGCGTAAATCGGCTTGAAACTCCAACATCAGGAGAAATCTGGCTCAATGGCGAAAATATCGTAAAATTGCGTTCCGGAAAATTACGTAAAGCCCGCAGGAACATGGGTATGATTTTTCAGGAATATGCCCTCGTTGAACGACTGACTGTCATGGAGAATGTACTGTCCGGACGACTGGGATATGTTGGATTCTGGCGAAGTTATTTGCGGAAATTTCCGCAAACGGATGTTCAGGCAGCGTTCAGACTATTAGAAAAAGTTGGGCTGGAAAAGATGGTCAACAAGCGTGCAGATGAACTTTCCGGAGGTCAACGACAAAGAGTCGGAATCGCCAGAGCATTAATTCAGAATCCGGATATTTTGCTGGTTGATGAACCAACCGCAAGTCTTGATCCAAAAACTTCACGACAGATTATGCGGCTCATCACAGAATTATGTGAAGAACAGCAACTCGCGGCAATCATTAATATTCACGATGTGGCTTTGGCGCAGATGTTTGCCGAACGTATCGTCGGTTTACGAGAAGGTAAAATCGTTTACGACGGTTCTCCAGATGATTTAAAACCTGATGTGCTTACCGAAATTTATGGAGAAGAAGATTGGACTGCAGTGCGGAAACGCAAAGCAAAAATAAGTACGGATTCAGAAGTTGATGACGAATCCGTTTCTGCAGAACACATGGCGGAAATGTTGTAATTATGAGTCAAGAATCCTCAACGCCAAATTCCGCAGCACTTCCTGAATCATGGAGTCCTCCGCCCTTGATCAAAAGTCCGCTTTTACGCTGGGCTTTGCTGCTTGGAATTGTGCTCTATTTGTACTTGTCCGTCGGATCACTTGAAATAAACTGGAGCCGTATTTATGCCGGACTCGATCGTGGAGCAAAATTTGTTTATGGTTTCATGAATCCAAACTTCGCTGGACGCTGGACTGATATCAGTGAAGGTATGATTGAAAGTCTGGTGATGACAGTTACTTCGACTGCAATCGGCATCGCTATTTCAATTCCAATCGGTTTTGGCGCAGCCAGTAATCTCGCACCTTTACCTGTTTATTTGTTTTGCAGAGGAATCATTGCGCTTTCACGTAGTTTTCAGGAAATCATTGTTGCCATCCTCTTTGTGGCGATTTTCGGTTTTGGACCACTGGCCGGAGTGCTGACACTTTCTTTTGCGACAATCGGTTTCCTTTCCAAATTGCTTGCGGAAGATATTGAAAGTATCGACAGAAGCCAGGCAGAAGCGGTAAAAGCAACGGGCGCACCCTGGTGGCAATGGATTAATTTCGGAATTCAACCACAGATAATGCCGCGTTTAATTGGACTTTCGTTGTACAGACTTGACATAAATTTCCGTGAATCCGCGGTTGTCGGACTGGTAGGTGCAGGAGGAATCGGTGCAACACTCAACACAGCCTTTGACCGATACGAATACGACACCGCCGCCGCAATTCTAATTTTGATCATTGGTATCGTCATGCTCTCAGAATATATTTCCGGTTACATCCGTGCGGGAGTGCAGTGATGGCTGAAACACTTTCTTCCACACCAAAAGTCTGGCAGCTCAGAAACCGTAACCAGCAACTTCTTTCATGGTTCATTTGGTTGCTTGGAACTGCACTTTTCGTGTACTGCTGGCAGATAGTTTCTGAAAGCACAACCTGGTTTTTTGTCTGGGATGCCCCAAGAATTGCCGCTGATATCGGCGGTCGGATGATACCTCCTCGCTGGAGTTACATCAATGAATTGTGGGAACCACTCTGGGACACCCTAAATATCGCAACAATCGGCACAATGATGGCGATTGTGATGGCAATCCCGATAGCATTTCTGGCAGCCAAAAACACCACACCAAGTACAAAATTCGTGCGGCCGCTTGCTTTGCTGGTCATAGTTTCTTCACGCTCAATCAACTCCTTGATTTGGTCTCTTCTGCTCGTTTCCATCATTGGCCCAGGAGTGGTTGCCGGAATTGTTGCGATTAGTTTACGCTCCATCGGTTTCATTGCTAAACTGCTTTATGAAGCAATTGAAGAAATAGATAAAAATCAGGTTGAAGCAATTTCTGCCACTGGAGCAAGCGGACTGCAGACACTTGTTTTCGGAATTGTCCCACAGATACTTCCGGCTTTTGCCGGCATCACTGTTTTCCGCTGGGACATTAACATTCGCGAATCCACTGTGCTCGGTCTCGTTGGGGCAGGTGGAATCGGACTGCAGCTAAATGCCTCCCTCAATGTTCTGGCCTGGCCGCAAGTTACGCTGATCCTCATTCTCATTTTGCTCGCAGTTATCTTCAGTGAATGGATCTCAGCCAAAGTGCGTCACGCCATCATTTGAGCAGCGTGTTGTCATGCAGCCTCTTGCCAATTTCACTCAAAATGCCCTCCGGGAAATACGTTTCATCCTGACCGATATTGACGATACTTTGACCGAAAACGGTCGTCTTCCAGCAAAAAGTTATCAAGCCCTTGAAAGTCTTCAGCAAGCGGGACTGAAAGTAATTCCCATCACCGGACGTCCTGCAGGCTGGTGTGACCATATTGCCCGCATGTGGCCTGTGGATGGAATTGTTGGTGAAAACGGTGCATTATATTTCCTTTATGATTCCGCCAAACGTAAAATGAAGCAGCGCTACTGGAAAGATGAAAGCGAAAGAGCCTTTGACCGTAAACGGCTGGAACAACTCCGGAAGCAGATTTTAGCTAAAGTTGAAGGCTGCGCCGTTGCTTCCGATCAAGCTTTTCGTCAAGCGGATCTGGCAATTGATTTTTGTGAAGATGTGCCAGCACTTTCAAAATCTGCGGTTACTCAGATTGTGAGCATCTTTGAACAAGCCGGTGCGCTTGCAAAAGTCAGTTCCATTCACGTCAACGGCTGGTTCGGTGATTATGACAAACTAACAATGACAAGAATTATG
>Ga0233428_1003923_pt1 | contig 12015 bp, 7 predicted proteins | sample SI_118_April2016_4_FD_179890 | JGI IMG/M metagenome (GOLD analysis project Ga0233428, IMG submission 179890) | Seawater microbial communities from Saanich Inlet, British Columbia, Canada - SI_118_April2016_120_MG | ecosystem: Environmental > Aquatic > Marine > Inlet | place: Canada: British... | reverse complement strand
TTTCATCGGCTTTGAGCCGCAGCGTCTCTCTAATGTAAATTGTGGGAGCAGCGGTGTAACCTCGCTCTGTACAACGCTGATTGCGCAAGAAGGGGGAGACTCCTTCGATGTGATGGAGCTCACTACAAGCTGGAGCCGGGACAGTCGCAACCGGGCCATCTTTCCGGATCAGGGAGGGTATCAACAGTTTCGGGCAGAGATGGGGGCACCTGGAGGGGTGGAGTATTACATGGTGGGGTATCGCCATGACCTCTTTTTCCCGCTCACTGAATCGTACACCCTGTTGCTGAAGGGCGAGGTGGGCATGGGGGATGGTTATGGAGATCAGAGTAAGCTGCCCTTCTTTAGCCGGTACTATGCCGGTGGTGAGAGTTCAGTCCGTGGTTTTGCCGGTAACTCTATTGGTCCTCAGGATGTCGGTACCGGGAAATCTGTGGGAGGAAACCTGAAAGGGGTTGCTAATGCAGAGATCATTCTGCCGGTCCCCTTTCTTGAGGATGTAAAACTGACCCGTATCAGTGGGTTTGTCGATATGGGTAGTGTAGCGGACTCAACCAGTGATTTGAGTGGCTACCTGAGAGCCTCCGCAGGGCTCTCCGCCAAGTGGCTCTCTCCCATCGGACCGCTCAGCTTTAGCTGGGCCAAGCCGCTAAAAGAGAAGAGTGGAGATGATCTAGAGGCTTTCCAGTTCCGACTGGGACAGATGTTTTAGCAAAAATAGTGCACAACAGGATTAGTATATTGATGAATATAAGGTATGTAATTGAGCGAGGAGGGGTGTTGTTACTTCTACTGGCAACTGTTTCGGCATCTCAGGCTGCAGAGAGTACCCCCGGTAGTAAGATCGGTTTTGTGAATATTAATCTGCTGCTACAGAAGGTTCCTCAGGCAACTGCAGCCACAAATCGATTGGAGGTCAAATTTGGGGGGCGGAAAACCGAGATTCTCGACTTCCAGAAGAGCTGTAAAAAGATGGAGGAGGAGCTGGAGCGTGAGGCGGTGGCACTGAGTCAACAACAGAAGCAGAAGCAGCTCAGAAAAATTCGTTCCTGTAGCAGTGAACTGAAATTGATGGATGAAGAGTATGGGGCTGACCTTCGTATTGCACAGGCGGAAGAGCTGCAGAAGCTACAGAGCCTGGTTTACAAAACTGTGGATCAGATTGCCAAGAGTGATCAGTTTGACCTGATTGTTAATGAGTCCGTTATTTTTGCCTCTCCACGTGCGGATATCTCACTGAAGGTGCTGAAAGTACTAGAACAGCTCTCTGAACAGTCCCAAGCCAAAGAGTCAACAAAGTAATAGCGTGGCCAACTTTTTGGTGAAGCGCTATCCATGCGGGCTAGTGGGGTTAGAATGTCATTGGTCGAGATGATGAAAGAGGTGGTTCGGACCTATAGTCTGGCTGAGATTGCAGAGCAGATTGGGGCCACGCTATTGGGCGAAGCCGAATGCCCGGTCGAGGATATTGCTCCGCTCAACCGTGCTACGGCTAATCAGCTCTCTTTTCTCTCTTCCCCTAAATTTCAGTCAGAGCTTGCCGGTACGGATGCCGCCGCAGTGATTCTCCGTCCAGAGCAGCAGGATCTGTTTGCTGGTAATCGACTGTTGATGGATGATCCCTATCTGGGGTATGCAAAAGCAGCGACACTTTTTCACCCGTTTAAGCTGCAGGAGTTTGGTGTACACCCTACCGCAACCGTCCATCTATCAGCGATTATTGATGCGGGCTCCTGGATAGGGCCAAGATGTATGGTAATGGCGGGTGTCAGGATATCTTCAGGGGTTCATCTTGGACCCGGTTGCCTGATCGCTGAGGATGTTGTCATTGGGAGCAGAAGCCGATTAATTGCCAATGTAACGGTGATGGATAAAACGGTCATTGGTGAGGCATGCATTATCCATCCGGGGGCAGTGTTGGGGAGTGATGGTTTCGGTTTTGCTCAGCAGGAGGGGCGCTGGATTAAAATTCCTCAACTGGGCCGAGTGGTATTAGGTGATGATGTCGAGATTGGAGCCAATAGCACGATTGATCGGGGAGCATTTGAGGATACGGTCATCGAGCGTGGGGTGAAGCTGGATAATCTGGTTCATCTCGCACACAATGTCCACATTGGGGAAGATTGCGCAATGGCTGCAATGGTAGCTGTGGCAGGAAGCACAACCATTGGGGCGGGTTGTACTTTTGGTGGACAGGTGGGGATTGTGGGACATCTGGATATTGCCGCAGGAACCCACTGCACCGCGAGAACCATGGTCACTCACTCCATTCGAGAGCCGGGCCTCTACTCCTCGGCAACGCCGGCTGACCCTAACCGTAAGTGGCGGAGAAATGTGGCACAATTTAGGAATTTGAATGACTCTATTAAACGCTTGCGAGCGTTGGAAAAGAGGGTTAAACAGTTAGAACAGTCTGTAACAGAGGAAATAGAAGAATGAACCAGATGGATATTCATGAGGTGATGAACCACCTGCCACATCGCTACCCATTTTTACTGGTCGATAAGGTGTTGGATTTTGAGGTGGGTAAGCATCTGCGGGCGATCAAGAATGTCACTATCAATGAACCCTTCTTTCAGGGCCACTTCCCTCATATACCGGTGATGCCCGGAGTATTGATCATGGAGGCACTGGCACAAGCGACGGGTATTCTCTCCTTTAAGACCACAGGAAATCTGCCCTCAGAAAACTCTCTCTACTATTTTGTCGGGATCGACAAGGCCCGTTTTCGTAAACCGGTAGAACCGGGTGACCAGCTGCTGCTGGAGGTGGAGTTGGTGCGCCGTATTCGGGATATCTGGAAGTTCAAGGGACGGGCAACCGTGGATGGTGAGCTGGTGGCCAGTGCAGACCTGATGTGTGCCGAGAAAGAACTCGACCATTGATCCATCCCAGTGCGATTATTGACCCTGCTGCAACGCTCGCTGAGGGGGTTGAGGTAGGTCCCTACTCCGTCATCGGCGCAGATGTCACCATTGGTGCCGGGAGTAAAATTGAATCCCATGTGGTCATCAAGGGGCCAACCACCATTGGAGAGAATAACCACCTCTTTCCGTTTGGTTCGATTGGTGAGGATCCACAAGATCTGAAGTATCAGGGGGAGCCCACCACGCTGGAGATTGGTGATAATAATATCTTTCGTGAGTGTTGTACGGTTAATCGTGGCACGGTGGGTGGAGGGGGTACGACACGGATCGGTAACCAAAATCTGATTATGGCCTATGTCCATATTGCCCATGATTGCATCATTCATGACCATGTGATTCTGGTCAATAACACCTCTCTGGCGGGGCATGTCACGATCCATGACCATGTCACCTTGGGCGGGTTTACCCTGGTTAGTCAGTTCATCACCATTGGTTCTTATGTTTTTTCAACCATGGGCAGTGCGATTAACAAGAGTATTCCTCCTTATATCCAGGTTTCGGGTAACCTGGCGCGCCCGGTCAGTCTCAATCTGGTAGGGTTGAGGAGAAAAGGGTTTGACCAGAGCGCACGTAGTGCCATGAAACAGGCATTCAAGTGGATGTTTCGTGAGAAAGTGGCCCTGCCAGAGGTGGTGAAGCGGGTGACGGATCTCTGTCTGCAGCACCCCGAGCTGACACGGTTTCGGGATTTTCTTGTGGAACAGAGTGAAAGCAAAGTCGGTATCCTCCGTTAGCGGCCTTAATCTGCGATGAGGCAGAAAGAGGTTATGCTGAGTGTGGGAGAGCCCTCGGGTGACCTGCATGCGGCTCGACTGCTGGAGCAGCTCAACCTGAGAAACGCCTCAATTCACTGCTTTGGGATGGGGGGCGCGCGGATGCGTAAGCAGGGGTTTGAGGCCGTCGTTGGGATTGAGCAGATGGCCGTGATGGGGCTGTTCGAGATTATTCGCCATTTTCCCACTCTCTATGGGGTTCTGCGCAAGATGCGTCAACTACTCCAGCAGAGACGCCCCGATCTGCTGATTCTGGTGGATTATCCCGGTTTCAACCTATGGCTGGCAAAACATGCCAAGAAGCTGGGTATTCCGGTTCTCTACTATATCAGTCCGAAGATCTGGGTCTGGCGTGAGCGGCGGATTCACAAGATTGCGGCTCGTGTTGATCAGATGGCACTGATCTTCCCCTTTGAGCTCCCCTATTATCGGCGGGTGGGAGTTCCGGCGACCTATGTGGGTCATCCCCTGGTGGGTAAGGTGATCTGCAGTGAGGGGGTAAAAGAGGCTCGTAGTGCAATCGGGCTGGATCCTGAGCGGGTCACAATAGGTCTCTTCCCAGGGAGTCGTCGGGGAGAGGTGGTGCAGCTACTTCCTGAGTTGTTGGAGAGTGCAAGGCAGATGTCTGCCAGCAACCCCGCGCTACAATTTATTCTCTCTCAGGCTCCCGAGCTTCCCGCTGAACTGTTCACTGAGGGGGCAGAATTGGTGGCATCAGGAGCGATTTCGATGAAACTGCTGAAGGGAGAGGTCTACCGTGCGATTCGTGCCTCTGATGCGATTGTTACAGCCTCGGGAACCGTGACCCTGGAGATGGCACTGTTGGGTACTCCGATGGTGGTTATCTATCGCATGGCACCGTTCAGCTATGCGATTCTCAGTCGACTGATTAAGATCCCCTATGTTTCGCTGGTTAATATTGTGGCGGGACGTGAAGTGGTGCCTGAACTATTACAGGAAGAGGCCTCAGCAGAGAGCATAATTAGACACCTTAGCCCTCTGCTGGTTGAGGGGATAGAGCGCCGGGCGATGGTCGAGGGGTTATCACAGGTGCGGACTGAACTGGGGGAGGGTAGCTCCGCAGAACGGCTCTCTGATCTGGTTGAAGAGATGTTGGGGATACGCTGATGAGTGAGTGGATTGCGGGTGTCGACGAGGTAGGGCGTGGGCCATTGATTGGCCCCGTAGTGACAGCAGCTGTAGTACTGCCGAAGGGGCACGCTATCGTTGGCCTGGCCGACTCAAAAAAATTGAGTGCCAAACGACGCGAGCAGTTGGCAGAGGAGATTCGTGCGGTGGCGGTTGGTTGGTCCATTGCCGAGGCATCTGCTGCCGAGATTGATCAGATTAACATCCTCCAGGCCACACTGTTGGCGATGAAACGGGCCGTGGAAGAGCTGGAGTGCCGAGTGGATAGGGTGCTGGTGGATGGTAATCGGCTACCCGACCTGGCGTTTCCTGCAGAGGCGATCATCAAAGGGGATAGTAAAGTGGAGGTGATCAGTGCTGCATCCATTCTGGCCAAGGTGGCGCGAGACCAGATGATGGTTGAGCTACACCAGATGCACCCGGAGTATGGCTTTGATCGCCACAAGGGATACCCTACAAAACAGCACCTTGAGGCACTGAAGCGCTTTGGTGTATTGGATCAGCACCGACGCAGTTTCCGTCCAGTGGCGAGCGTTATTACAGGGTAGACCTAAAGTTTTTTTGACTTTTTTGTTCCTGATGGGGGGAGGAATTGTTACGATGAGCTATAGTATGGTATCGAGTAAGTGATTTTTAGATACGGTTGATTTAACCTGGAATTCTAGGTTTAACGCTCTCCCGTCTCTTAGTGTGATGATGAATTGGAGAATAGTGATGAAAGCGATCTGGTTATTGATGTTGGCCCTGTTTTCTGCAAATGTGCTTGCAGATGATTACGGTAACGATATTTCAACGGCGGGATCACTGAGTACGAATAGCTCACTGGAGGGGGTTATTGATGTGGGTGGAGATGCTGACTATTTTCGCCTGGATCTGACAGCCGCAGGTGAGTTGACGGTCTATTCGGAGGGTAGCATGGACACCTATGGCTATCTCTACGATGAGAATGGTGATCGGTTGGCCTCCAATGATGATGGGGGGACCAGCACCAACTTTAGCTATAACTACACGGTCCATTCAGCAGGCACATTCTACGTTAAGGTTCGTGCCTATAGTGATACCAGAACAGGCGGCTATACGGTGGTGAACACTTTTGCTGAAACCTCTACTACAGTGGATTCAGAGACTGTACTGGACGACTACGGTAACGATCGCTCAACAGCCGGTGTGCTGGCGGTCAACAGCTCATTGGCGGGTTCTATTGAAACGGGTGGGGATGTTGACTACCACCGTCTTGATCTGGCTGCCGCAGGTGAGTTGACGGTCTACTCGGAAGGTAGCATGGATACCTATGGTTATCTCTACGATGAGGATGGTGATCAACTGGCCTCCAATGATGATGGGGGTTCCAGTACCAACTTTAGCTACAGCTACTCGATCCCTGCCGGGGGAACCTACTACATTCAGATTCGCGCGTATAGTTCTACCCGAACAGGTAGCTACACCCTGGTGAACAACTTCGAGATGGTGAGTGATGACTACGGTAATGATCTCTCCTCAGCGGGTACATTGAGCGTCAATAGCTCTGTGACCGGCTCTATTGAGGTGGGTGGAGATAGTGACTATTTCCGTATCGAGCTGGAGGCTGAAGGTGAGTTGACCGTCTACTCTGAAAGTAACCTGGATACTTTTGGCTATCTGTATGATGCGAATGGGGAGCACCTTACAACCGATAATGATGGAGGGAGTAACGCCAACTTCAGTTACAGTTATGCGATCCCTTCAGCGGGGAGTTACTATGTTCAGATTCTTGCCTCCAGTGAGACAACAACGGGTAGCTATACCGTAATCAACCAGTTTGAAGAGGTTGCGACAGATGATTATGGGAATGATCAGGCTTCTGCAGCCCTGATCAGTGAAAATGGTGACCTGTCTGGAGTGATAGAGGCGGGGGGAGATAATGACTATTTCCGTCTGGAGCTGGGTGCTGCGGGTGAGTTAACCGTCTCTACAACCGGGAGTATGGACACCTATGGCTATCTCTACGATGAGAGCGGTGGCCGGTTGGCCTCCAATGATGATGGCGGGGTCGGCACCAATTTCAGTTATACCTACAGCATCCCCGCTGCAGGAAGCTACTATGTTCGGGTTAGGGCATATAGCAGTACCGCAATCGGTGGTTACCAACTAAATAGCTCGTTTGTTGTGCTACAACCTCCTGTGGCCAATATGTCCCTCAGTGTGACCGAGGGGTTTGTACCATTAACGGTTGCTGTGGATGGGAGTGGTTCAACCGATACTGATGGCCTGATTAGCCACTATCTCTGGACACTCTCTGATGGCAGGACAGCGACCGGTCCGACAGCCGATTTCCTCTTTACTCAGGATGGTACCTTTACCATCACCTTGCTGGTTACCGACGCAACGGGGCTAACGGATACGACCTCTCAAAGTGTTCTGGTTCAGTATGGCCAGCCGATTGCGGACTTCTCACTCTCCCCAACCGAGGGAAGTGTCCCTCTGACGGTTGAGGTGGATGGTGCAGCCTCGACTGCAGGTGGAGGTAGTGTGGCAGAGGAGGATAGCTGGGCTACGGGTCGATATTCTAACAGTGAGAATAGAAGTCAGCTATTAACCATTCCCGGAGCCAGCTCGCTGACGGTTACTGTGGTGGGTGAGACGGAGAGAAGTTTTGACTACTTTTATGTTTATGATAGTAATGGTACGCAGCTACAACGTTACCATGGGAGTATCAGTGATACCTTTACGGTTGCGGGAGACTCCATTACTGCGCGCTTAACCAGCGACTCATCCGTAACCAGAAACGGGGTGACCATCACCGTACAGGGAGATGGTGCGAATGGTATATCAAGCTACAGCTGGTCATCCTCTGATGGACAGATGGCAACAGGGCAGAGCGCATCACTGCTTTTTGAGTCTGCCGGAACCTATGATGTCACCCTGACGGTAATCGACAGTAATGGTCAGAGTAACAGCCTGACCCAACAGGTGACTACAACCTATGATCCACCCATTGCGCAGTTCACAATGAGTCCGGAATCGGGCGCAACCCCGCTGACCGTACAACTGGATGGTTCAGCCTCGCATGAGGCGGGGTCAGCAGGTACGGCATCCTCTTCGGCAAGCTGGAATACCGGCCCCTACACGAATAATGAGAGCCGTCAGGAGATATTGAGTGTCTCCGGTGCATCTGAAATGGTGGTTACCCTTGTGGGTGAGACGGAGGCCTTCTACGATTACATCAAAATCTATGATGGGTCGGGAAGCCTGGTTCAGCAATTTACCGGGGTGATGAATGAGTCGGTAACGGTCTCTGGAGATACCATTACCGCAGAGTTGGTTTCTGACCACTCAGTGACTCGTGAAGGGGTGGTTGTAACCGCTAGCAGCGCCTCGGGTAACGGAATTACCTCCTATCAGTGGAGTTCAACGGGGGGGCATCAGGCGAGTGGTCGTACCGCAGAGATGACCTTCTCAACAGCAGGTCGGTTCGATATCTCATTGACGGTTAGTGATGGTGTTGGCTCTACGACGACCACAAGTGAGGTCTTGGTTGAGTCACTGAATGATGATATTGATCCCACCGCATCGATTACCTCGATTGATAAGTCAACCGGAAAAGTCACCCTGCAGATCAGTGATAATCTGGGGATCAACTATTCGGAACTGATCTCAATGACCATAGATGGCGCTGCAGTAGGGACCAGCTATGACTGCTTGTCATCGGATAGTGCGGGGCGTTGTACCGATACAGCACCCAGGATTACGGTGCTGAGCGGACTAGATGATGGTATGGAGCTATCGATCGTGGTTAATGTGGTTGATCTTGCATCGAATACAGCACTCTATACCTTCTCTGGTGTTGTGGGTAATAACCTTCAGGTCTCTGACACACTGACGGTTCAGGTCGGTGGTGAGGGCGGAATTGGTGTTAATACCGGATTTATCTCCTCCTACAGCTCCTCGGATGAGACGGTAGCGACGGTGAATGATGCCGGATTGGTTACCGGAGTCGCTGTAGGGACCACAACGGTTGTGGTGAGTGATGTATTCGGCAACTCATTTAGTGTCACTGTGACCGTGTTGGCAGAGAGTGCAACCTACTACAATGCAACCGCACGACTGGCACCACAGGTGATTGCTGCGGGTATCTCACCGACAATCGTTGATCTTGGGGATACGACACTGGATGTTATTGCGATGGTTCGCCCCGGAATTTTAGCGCTGGACCGAGTGAGTTTCCGAGTCTCAAACTCAGGCTTTGCGATCGAGATGAAAGATGCGGGTATCCTCAAGAATGGAGATGAGATCTACAAAATGACCTATACCTTTGCCCGCGGTGCATTTGGTACCTATACCATGACTAATGCATGGGGAAATGGGGAGGGGCAATTTAATATTATTGCTTATGATATTGGTCAGCAACAGTCGCATCAATTTCCTGAGTTACAGTTCGGAAACTTCCCGGCACAACAGGCGAGTGTACGGTCCGAGGTTGCCATCGACTATATCGGCACCAAGAGGTTGGCTCCCCAGATTGTGATGGCCGGTTTTACCCCGTCACAAATTGACTTTGCGGATACCCGTTTTGATGTGATTGCAGTGGTAAGGAGTGGAGCCCTACCCATCGATACCGTCTCACTCAGTCAGAACCAGGGTGGATTTGCGATGGCGATGAATGAGGCCGGTGTATTGAATAATGGGGATCGTGTCTTCTCCATGACCTATACCTTCCAGAGAGGTGTTTTTGGTACCGCCACACTGGATGCGCTTTGGGGAGATGCCCCGTCGCAGTTTAACCTTCGGGTCACGGATACGGCTCAACAGCAGAGCCATAACTTCCCAGATGTGATTTTCGGGAACTATCCAGAGTTGTCTCAATAGCAGTTCTTGCAGGGGGGGAGGGGCATTCACCGCCCCTCCCTGTGAGGTGGGGAACAGGATAAAATTCGTCGCTACTATGTCCTTTGTCCACCTCAGACTTCATACCGAATACTCCATGGAAAATGGATTGGTTCGGATTGCACCGTTGATGAAAAGCCTTCAGGCGGCTGCGATGAGTGCCGTGGCGGTTACTGATTTAGGCAACCTCTTTGCGGTAGTTAAATTTTACCGGGCAGCAACCGCAGCGGGCATCAAGCCTGTTTTTGGTGTTGAGATGCGTATCCGTCCACAAGAAGAGAGAGGCGCGGAGTCTCGCTTGGTGCTGCTGGCACAGAATGAGCAAGGTTTTAAAAACATCAAGAGCCTGGTCTCTCGCTCTTATATTGAAGGACAGCATCGTGGTGTTCCTCAACTGGAACGAGAGTGGCTTGAGGGGGCAACAGAGGGGGTGATTGCCCTCTCAGGAGGGCGTAGTGGGGATGTCGGGCAGGCATTGATTGCAGAGGACCAGGGGCAGGCCGAGGCACGGCTAGAGCATTGGGTGACGCTCTTTCCAGACCGTTTCTATCTTGAGTTGCAACGTACCGAACGGCAGGGAGATGAGAACTGGAACCATGCCGCCGTGGCTCTTGCGGAGCACTATCAGCTTCCGGTGGTGGCCACCAACGATGTCCATTTCCTACAGGTAGATGAGTTTGATGCCCACGAGGCGCGGGTCTGTATCCATGAGGGGCGGGTGTTGGATGACCCACGCCGGCCCAAAAATTTCAGCCCCCAGCAGTACCTGCGTAGTGCGGAGGAGATGGAACAGCTGTTTGAGGATATTCCTGAGGCGCTGGAGAACAGTGTTGAGATTGCCCGCCGCTGTAATGTGATGCTCTCTCTGGGTAAGAACTACCTGCCCGACTTCCCGATTCCAGCCGGACTGACGATGGAACAGTTTTTCCAGCAGGAGTCCGAACAGGGGCTGGAGGAGCGTCTGCTACAGCGCTTTGAACATGCGGATCAGATCATTGAAAAACGTCCCCCCTATGACGAACGGTTGAGGCTCGAACTGGAGGTGATCAGCGGGATGGGCTTTCCCGGATACTTTCTGATTGTTGCAGAGTTTATCCGTTGGTCGAAGGAGCATGACATTCCGGTGGGGCCGGGGCGTGGCTCCGGTGCGGGTTCACTGGTGGCCTATGCGCTGAAGATTACCGACCTCGATCCACTGGAGTATGAGTTACTGTTTGAGCGTTTCCTCAATCCAGAACGGGTCTCCATGCCCGATTTTGATGTCGATTTCTGTATGGAGAGGCGGGATGAGGTCATTGATCATGTGGCCGATACCTACGGCAGAGATCGTGTCTCACAGATCATCACCTATGGGCGGATGAATGCCAAGGGGGTGGTGCGTGATGTGGGTCGAATACAGGGACACCCCTATGGCATGGTGGATCGGATCGCCAAGCTGATTCCGTTTGACTTGAAAATGACGCTCGACAAGGCGTTGGTGGAGTCAGAAGAGCTGAAGGAGCGCTATGACGAGGATGAGGAGGTCAAAGAGTTGATTGACCTGGCCCGTTCTCTGGAAGGGGTGGCACGCAATGCAGGCAAACATGCCGGAGGGGTGGTCATCTCTCCCTCTGACCTGAACGACTTTACCCCGATCTACTGTGAAGAGAGTGGTTCGGGGTTGGTGACCCAATTTGATAAGGATGATGTGGAGGCGGTTGGGCTGGTTAAGTTTGACTTTCTCGGACTGCGTACCCTTACGATCATCGATTGGGCCGTGAAGATGATCAATCCGCAGCGTCAGGTCGAGGGTCTGCCGCCGCTGCTGATCGAGAAGATTGATCTGAATGATAAGCAGACCTTTGCCCTGCTCCAGGCGAGCCAGACCACCGCAATTTTTCAGCTAGAGTCCTCCGGGATGAAGGAGTTGATCGCCAAACTGAAACCCGACTCCTTTGAGGATATTGTGGCCCTGGTGGCGCTCTATCGGCCAGGACCGCTGGAGTCGGGAATGGTCGATAATTTTATTGATCGGAAACATGGTCGAGAGCCACTCTCCTTTCCCGATGCGAAATATCAGCATGACTCCCTGAAGCCCATTCTGGAACCCACCTATGGGGTCATTCTCTACCAGGAGCAGGTGATGCAGATTGCTCAGGTGCTGGCAGGTTACTCGCTGGGTGGAGCCGATATGTTGCGTCGGGCGATGGGGAAAAAGAAGCCAGAGGAGATGGCCAAACAGCGCTCTGTCTTTGCGGAGGGGGCGAAAAAGAGTGGGGTGGATGCCACGCTGGCGATGAAGATCTTTGACTTGGTAGAGAAAT